>Ga0316197_10000821_pt1 | contig 21825 bp, 21 predicted proteins | sample OudBiesiAoxic_MG_FD_204939 | JGI IMG/M metagenome (GOLD analysis project Ga0316197, IMG submission 204939) | Coastal sediment microbial communities from Oude Bieten Haven, Netherlands - site A oxic | ecosystem: Environmental > Aquatic > Marine > Coastal > Sediment | place: Netherlands... | reverse complement strand
CCACGCATAACGGTCTCGTTAAGTTCCTGGTTGTGCTCGACGATAAAACAGGGATCTTCCTCCTGTAACCGATGCAGCGCAGTTGAGAGTTTCTGTTCCTGACCACGGCTCTTGGTATTCACGGCCAGGCCATACATCGGATCCGGAAAGTCCAGTGGCTTGAGGTGGTAACGGTCAGCATCGTGGGAATCATGCAGGACTGCGTCATAATAAATTTCGTCAACTTTGGCCACGGCGCATATATCACCAGGTATGCCGGCGTCAATTTCAGTGTGTTTGCCACCTTGTATTTGAAACAGGTGGCCCACTTTAAATGGTTTACGGGCATCGCCAATAAGTAGCTGTGAGTCTGGACGTATGGTGCCCTGGTAAATACGGAAAACACATAATTTTCCTACGAATGGATCGTTGGTGATCTTGAATACATGTGCAACCACATGGTCATTCGCATTGCCCGTCGTTGTAACCTTGTCCGCGTCTTCACCTTCACCTTTTACGAAGGGTGGCGGGTTGCCTTCCCTCGGGCTGGGTGCCAGTTGATTGAAAAAGTCCAGCAGTTCTTCGGTACCCGCTCCGCTTTGGGCTGAAACAAAACAAATTGGAACCAGGTGACCTTCGCGCAGAGCCTGTTCAAAGGCGGAGTGCAGTTCTTCACGGGTTAAATCTTCACCTTCAAGAAACTTCTCCATCAATTCTTCATTGACTTCAACGACCTGGTCAATGATGGCATCGTGTGCCTCTGATAAGGAAAAGATATCTGTATCGCCTTCGGTATGGAAAAAACAGTCGCGAACAGTGGTCAGATTTTCCGCAGGTAAATTGACCGGCAGACATCCTGGCCCAAACTCTTCCCGCAAATCAGTCACCAACTGGGTCAGGTCTACATCATCAGCATCAATACGGTTGATAATGATCATCCGGCACAAGCGTCGCTGTTTGGCTCTGCGCATCAGGCGACGCGTTGATTGTTCAATACCTGCATGGGCGTTGACTACGATGGCAGTGGTTTCGACGGCTGTCATGGCGGCAAGGGTTGGTCCCCGGAAATCAGGAATACCGGCCGTGTCGATCAGGTTCAGGTGCATGCCTTTGTAATCCAGGCTGGCTATGGCTGAATCGAGTGAATGCTGGTATCTGCGCTCAATCGGGTCGTGATCCATTGTGGTTGAGCCACGTTCAACCGTGCCAGCTTCGCCCTTTGCTCCGGATTTAACCAGCAAAGCTTCGGCGAGCGTGGTTTTTCCCGAGCCTGAATGACCTACGAAAGCAATGTTACGGATATCCTTTGTGCGATAGCTGGGCATGCGGCAGTCCTTTTCTTGATGTCGGATAACGAATGGGACGGTAATCGTATTACGTTTGATCGGGTGCTTCAAATGACATATGTCATCGGTCTGTTCAGTTCTGGTTCATGGGTTCCAGTATAAGCTGTATTTGAAGTCGGAATTGATGGTTTTCAATTGAAAGGCAAAGGCAACGGAGTTCTTTCAATCAAAGTTCGGGCGGCCCATTCAAAAAGTATTGGGTAACCCGGTCATCCGACAAGACCAAATACACTCCTGCAGTTCCAGGGCCTCAACTGAGAACTGTTGACAGGCGGTGCCAATCCCGGCATCGTCTGTCACTTTTTGACGATGGCATGGCTATCATGACTGTGTCATTTCAGTGGCAAATTCAGGGCAAACAAAGCACACCGGGTATTTGCGCTGTACACTATTTGATTCATCAGCTAACGTTTTATATTCAATGAGAAGAAAGGCTTCCCGGCGTGACTAATTCCTGGCAGGTACTTAAAAAAGAAGATATCCGTGCCAGCGGCAAGCAGGCAAGCTGTTTCAGTTTTTCCGGCTATCACTATGAACCCGCCAGCGGTGAGGCATGTCTCACTTACGATATTGATGGCAGGACGATACAAGAAAAAATCACTTTCCCATGGGCGCCCTGGCCTGTGGACGCCTCGCGGCAGGCAGCATTTTTCCAGGCGTTGGAATTACTGCACCTTATCGCCGGCATCAGTTACTACAAGGCTGGCCTGGCAAGCCGTATCAATACAGGCGAAAGTAAAATTGGCGGGATGATGTCCGGTTTCCTGAATGAGCTATATCTAAAGGGATTGGGTGAATTCGCCTATGTCAATCGACTGGATTTATCCGGGCTAATTGATTTTCAGGTCAATACTGACGAAAAACCAACCAACGGAGAACATCCCCGGGACGATTCCACGGGGTTTTCACATCCGGTTGATTTGCCCGGGCGGGCGCTTGTCGCAATGGGTGGCGGCAAAGACAGCCTGGTATGTCTGCAAATGCTTAAAGATGGAGGGGTGGAAGTTCAGCCTGCCTGTGTAGGTGGCTCTGAGCTTATTGGTGACACCGTTAAAGCGGCCGGACTGCCCCTGATACGAATCCAGCGTGAACTTTCACCTGGGCTCAAGGCAATGAATGAGAGTGGTGCCTGGAACGGGCACGTGCCGGTTACGGCGATCAACTCAGCCATCCTGTTGTGTGCAGGTTTGTTGTATGGCTACCGCTATATCGTTTTTGCTAATGAGTCTTCAGCAAATGAAGCGACTCTGATAGACGGGCAGGGCCGGGAAGTAAATCATCAGTACAGTAAGAGTTTTGCTTTTGAACAGGGCTTCGATGCCGTGGTCAGGCAATATGTCTCGCCCGATATCCGGTACTTTTCCATGCTCAGGCCATACAATGAAATTGCCATTACCCGGCGGTTCGCGGAAATGACCGCGTTTCATGAAGTGTTTTCGAGCTGTAACCGTAACTTTCACCAGGATGGCTCCCATATAGCCGGTCGCTGGTGCCAGGATTGTCCAAAGTGTCGTTTTACGGCGCTGGCGTTGGCGCAATTTATTTCTCCAGGGCAATTGCTTGCAATTCAAGGCGCAGATTTGCTGAACCAGGAGAATCAACTACATGGCTTCAAGGCGTTGTGTGGCCTGGGAGAGCATAAGCCTTTCGAATGTGTCGGCAGTATTGCCGAAAGCCGGGCAGCGATGAAGGCTTTGGCAAGTGACCCGGGATGGCAGGGAAAATATGTTGTCGATGTCCTGGCCGGATTCCCGGAAATCAATCAGGCAGGTGAGCTTGAGCTACAACCGGACTACGAAGGAAGGCACGGTATACCAACCGAAATAGTGGCCAGGCTGAATGCGAATAAGTGAGACGGAAGATTCCCGTGTCGCAATTCTCGGAGCGGGGAGAGAAGGTCAGGCTGTATGGCTTCAATTACGCCGTCGTTTCCCGCATAAGCCTCTTTATATATTTTCAGAATCAGCAATTGACGAGGCATTCCGTCAGCAACTTGACCCGGTGGTTGATGAGGTCCGGGTTGGCCCGTTTGATGTCACAACGCTGCGACAATTTGATCTGCTGGTTCGCTCGGCTGGAATCAGTACCTACCGTGAGGAGTTAAGAAAACTTCGCTGCCTGGGCGTGCAATTTACCAGTGCAAGTAGTTTATGGTTCGCAGAGAACCCAACTGCGAAGACAATTTGCATCACCGGTACATTGGGTAAAAGCACAACGGCAACACTGATTGCACAATTGCTTAACCATGCAGGGCTTAAGACCGTTCTTGCCGGAAACATTGGCAGGCCGATGTTGGACTGTGACAAGGAGGGCACAGACTGGTGGGTTATCGAGCTATCCAGTTACCAGATTTCAGATCTTGAGGCAGAGCCAGACATTGTTGTACTACTGAATCTAAGTGAAGATCACCTTGACTGGCACCGGGGGATTGAAAATTACAGAGCAGATAAAATGAGGTTGGCACAACTGGCCTCAAATGGACAGATCATTGCTAATTTCTCTGATAAAACACTGAACGAAAGCTTAAAAAATCACCCTGACGTTACCTGGTTTAACAAGCCCGGCAACTGGCAGGCCATGGGAAACAGCGTGTTTCGTCAACGCAATGAATCCAGCCTGTACGGCATGAACCGAAACCACGTTGCTGCACCCGTTTCTTTACCGGGTGAGCACAATATGCAGAATCTCGCTGCGGCGTTGACAGTGGTTGAGGCCCTGGGCCTGGACATTCCCCGCCTTGACGAAGCGTTGTCATCTTTTAGCGGTCTGCCGCATCGCTTGCAATTTATCGGTGAAAAAAATGGCATCCGTTACATCAATGACAGCATTTCAACGACACCGGTTTCAGTAGGAGCTGCTTTACAGGCCATAGGCAGTCATGGTGTTGTCCTTTTACTCGGCGGTTTGGACAGGGGGCTGGATTGGAGCGGGTTCGTCAACTGCATATCAGGCAGTATGCCTCACGCCATCATTGCCATGCCGGATAATGGTCAGAGAATTTTCGATTGTCTGAAAGAGAAAGCTGTTGAGCCTGACGGTGGTCTTCATGCTGTTTCTGGCTTAAGGGAAGCCGTGGCGCTTGCAGAAAAACTGGTTCCGGAACGTGGCTGTATTCTGTTGTCGCCCGGAGCGCCCAGTTTTCCATATTTTCGTGACTTTGCTGATCGCGGGGAGCAATTTAAAAAATATTCCGGGCTTTAAAACGGGCGCGGCTATTGAAAAATGACCTTCTGGCACCCATAAAAAAGGCCGCGGGACAGGGGTGAGGAGTGCATATACCCATTTGGTTGAGGGAGAGACCATTTGCCCGCGGCCTTCGTGTTTCATAGACACCCGGTTCACTGAATTAGTTTCAAATAATTTATTAATTAAATGGAGTTGTAAAATGACTGATACATCCAATGAGATTTTGGCGGAAATGAATACCAGCAAAGGTGTTATACATCTCCGTTTATACCCGCAGCAGGCACCGGTCACGGTGGCCAGTTTTGTAAACCTGGCTAAGCGTGGGTTTTACAACGGCCTCAGTTTTCACCGGGTTATTGATAATTTTATGATCCAGGGTGGTTGCCCTCAGGGTACCGGCACAGGCGGACCAGGCTACAAATTCGAGGATGAATGTTCTCCGGAACTCAGACATGATGCGCCCGGCAAACTGTCAATGGCCAATGCGGGTCCGGGCACCAATGGCAGTCAGTTTTTTATCACCCATATCGAAACATCCTGGTTGGACGGAAAGCACACTGTTTTTGGCAGCGTGATTTCGGCTGATGACCAGGCCGTGGTCAACGCAATTGCTGATGGTGATGATATCGTATCGGTGACCGTCACGGGCGGGGATGATTTGCTTGAGCAGCAGTCAGATCGTGTAGCTGCCTGGAATGAAAAGCTGGATAGCTGATTTTTTAGCCAGTCTAAGATCAGATAAAAATCGTTGAGTTGACGGACATTCGGGTCCGTCAACTTAGTGATTGCGATAGACGCTGTAATCGGCCAGTTGTTCGAGTGCGGTACGCCAGGGGGATTCCGGCAGCACTCCTATTGATTGCCTTGCCTCCATCGCATGCGCCTTGGCGAACTCCATAGCCAGGTTGATCGAGTCGGTTTTTTCGATAATGGCAAGAACCAGGTTAAGGTCATCCGCCCCGCCGTTACGTATGGCTGTATCGAGTAGTCCCCGTTCCTTTTCATTACACCGTTCACGGGCAAGAATCAGTGGCAGGGTTGGCTTGCCTTCAGCAAGGTCCTCACCTGCGTTCTTTCCCATGGTGGCTGCTTCACCCATGTAATCAAGTACATCGTCCGCGATCTGGAAGGCTGATCCGAGACGGTTACCATATTTCGCCAGGGCCTCTTCGATTTCGATGGCTTGATCGCTGATGATGGCTGCCAGTCTGCAAGCAGCTTCAAACAGCTTGGCAGTTTTATTCTCGATCACCTGCATATATCGTTGTTGATTGACTTCAGGATCACCCATGTTCAGAAGTTGCTGCACCTCTCCTTCTGCAATGGTGTTGGTGGTATCGGCCAATACCTCCATGACACGCATTGAATCGAGGCCCACCATCATCTGGAAGCTTCGGGAGTAGAGGAAGTCACCCACAAGCACACTGGCTGCATTGCCCCATACCGCATGTGCACTCCGCTGGCCACGGCGCAGCTCTGATTCATCAACAATATCGTCATGAAGCAATGTGGCGGTATGGATAAACTCAATAATGGCCGCGAGTGGTATATGGCTCTGTCCCCGGTAACCACAGGCATGGGCACAGAGAGTGAGCAGCACTGGCCGTAATCGTTTGCCACCACTGGCCACAATGTAATTGGCAATCTGGTTAATCAACACAACGTCAGATTTCAAACTGTCCTGAATACAGGCATTCACCCGTTCCATATCCGGCGAACTCAGCGAGACAATTTCTTCAAGCGGAGTCTTGCTGTCTGGTTTGGCTAATTTTGGGCTGAAAGTCATACGGATGCTCTTTTGTTTGCGGGGATTATAGATGATTGTGTTGCGGGCTTTAACAATTCTCATGAATTATTACCGTATGCACCATATACTGTCCGGCCATTCGGGGAAAAACTAAAGGAATTAACATTTGTTCGGTCAATTAGATTCAGTTGAACTGCGCACAGGTTTAACACTTGCAGGTGTTATTGCATTCCGGATGCTTGGTCTGTTCATGATTTTACCGGTGTTTATGTTGCTGGCTGAAGATATGCCCGGGTTCAGTCCTGCCAAGGCCGGTCTGGCTGTCGGAATTTACGGTCTTACCCAGGCGATTCTACAACAACCTTTCGGAAAGCTCTCCGACAAATTTGGTCGTCGGCCTGTGATGCTTGCCGGTCTTGCGTTATTTGCTGTTGGCGGTGTTGTTGCCGCCCTGGCCGATTCTATAGAATTAATAATTGCAGGACGGGCATTACAGGGTTGTGGTGCCATTGCCGGAGTGGCGTTGGCCTTTGCTGCTGATCACACACGCGTGCAGAATCGAAGCACGATAATGGCCATCATTGGTATGGGTATTGGTGCCTCGTTTCTGATATCCATGATGATCTCCGTACCGTTATCAACGCTATTGGGTTTGAGCGGGCTTTTCTGGCTGACGGCAACACTGGGCGTGTTGGGGATGCTGTTGGTCATCAGTCTGCCGCCCGGACATGTTACGAGAGAAGAAGAAACCCTACAGGAACCCGGTAGATCTTCCACTATTTGGCTATTCGCACTTTCTGTATTCTTATTGCATGCAGTCATGACCTTGCTTTTTGTTGTTTTGCCGGGAATGCTGGTTAGTCAGTTTGGTTTTGAGCTGGAGTATCACTGGCGAATATATGTCCCGTCGATGCTGGGTTCCGTGATATTGGTGTTCCCGTTGTTAAGACGTTTAACGGCAAGCAAGCAGGAAAAGCGTGCGTTGCCATTGGCTTTCCTGGTACTCGGCGGAGCCCTGGGCTTAATGTCTCTCGGTCAGTCTTTGGCTGCAATGACGGCGTTTGCTTTGGCTTTCTTTCTGGCTTTCAACCTGTTGGAAGCAGCCATGCCATCAGTGGTCAGCCAGATGAGTGGCACGGTCGGTCGGGGCCGGAAAATGGGTTTGTATACGACGTTCCAATTCCTGGGTGCATTTGCAGGTGGATTGGGTGGTGGTTGGTTGCTGGGGTACAGCGGCGATGTGGTGACTTTGAGTGTAGCAGGGCTGCTTTGTACATTGTGGGCCGTGACCATGCTTTTATGGTTGAGGTCGGCCGATAACAGGCAGCGAACCTGATTGTATATGCTACACTTTACGGTCAGATTTTGAACTGCGGAGCGAGGCTCCGCACAGCAGGAGAAGCTAGATGGCACGAGGTGTGAATAAAGTAATTCTGGTAGGTAACCTGGGTAAGGATCCAGAGATTAAATACACTGCCAGCGGGGCGGCGATCGCGAATTTAACAATCGCGACATCAGATAGTTGGAATGACAAACAAACCGGCGAGAAAGTTGAAAAAACAGAATGGCACCGGGTTGTGGCGTTTCAACGTCTGGCTGAAATCATGGGTGAATACCTGAGAAAAGGAAGCCAGGTTTACATCGAAGGTAAATTGCAAACCCGTAAATGGCAGGACCAGGGCGGTCAGGATCGTTGGACGACGGAAGTTGTAGCCAACGATATGCAAATGCTAGGTGCTCGCGGTGGCGATGCCGGTGGTCAACCGCAGGGTGGTGGTGGCGGTGGATTCCGTAAAAACCCGCAACCTCAACAGCAGCAACAGCAACAATCCTCAGCGCAACCAGTCTCTGACAACGATTTTGCTGACGACGATATTCCTTTCTGAGGTGTAAAGTCCAAAAGAGAGGTTTTGTATTCCCGGTCTTGCGTGCTGAATCTGTGAAACGCCGAAGTTATTAATCAGAGGCTCCTTAACGATGGTTTACCCGATGGATCATAATAGAAAAGGCATCATTCTGGCGGGCGGAAGTGGTACCCGTTTGTATCCTATTACCCGGGTGATCAGCAAGCAGTTACTCCCGGTATATGACAAACCGATGATTTATTATCCGCTGTCCACGCTGATGCAGGCGGGTATTCGGGAAATACTCATTATTACCACACCGCATGAGCAAGCCCTGTTCAAGCAGTTGTTGAGTGATGGTCGGCAGTGGGGTATCGACATCTCATTTGCTGTTCAGGAAAGCCCGGACGGTCTGGCACAGGCTCTTATTATTGGCGAGGAGTTTTTGGATGGTTGCCCTTCCTGTCTTATTCTCGGTGACAATATATTCCATGGTGACGGGCTAAGGGAAACGCTTGGCCGCAGCATGCTGAGAACTGAAGGCAGTACGGTTTTTGGTTACTGGGTTTGTGACCCGGAGCGCTATGGTGTGGTTGAGTTTGATGCCGACATGCGCGTATCGAGCCTGGAAGAAAAACCGGTTAGGCCCCGTTCAAATTACGCGGTAACCGGCTTGTATTTTTATGATTCCCGAGCCAGTCAATTTGCTCGCGAGTTACAGCCTTCACCCAGGGGCGAACTTGAAATTACGGATTTGAATCGTCGCTACCTGTCTGATGGCAGCCTGCACCTTGAGCGTTTGGGGCGGGGTTATGCCTGGCTGGATACAGGTACACATGATTCATTGCAACAGGCATCGAGCTTTATCGAAACCATTGAACACCGTCAGGGTCTTAAAGTTGCCTGCCCGGAAGAAATTGCCTTTCTGCAAGGCTGGATTGATGATGAGCGCGTCATTGAATTGGCAGAGCCACTTCGTAACAGCGGTTATGGTGAGTACCTGATTCAGCTTCTGGAGCGGGGACCGGAGGGTTGAGAGTTATTGAAACCGGCCTTGAGGGTGTTGTCATTATTGAGCCCCGGGTTCATGGTGATGAGAGAGGTTTTTTTCAGGAAAGCTGGAAATCCAGTAGTTATAGCCAGCATGGCCTGCCTGCAACATTCGCCCAGGCAAATATATCCCGGTCGGAGAAGGGTGTTCTCCGTGGTTTGCATTACCAGTATCGTCAACCGCAAGGTAAATTGGTTTCCGTATTTGAAGGCCGAATTTTCGATGTGGCCGTGGATATACGACCGGGTTCAGCGTCATTTGGACAATGGGCGGGTGTAGAGTTAAGTGCACAAAGTCATCGACAGCTATATGTTCCTGAGGGGTTTGCACACGGTTTCATCGTGCTGAGTGATAGTGCGTTGTTCCATTATTACTGTACGACCGAATATGCGCCCCAATTTGAGATTGCGATCGCCTGGGATGACCCGGATATTGGTGTGAATTGGCCTTGTGCCCCTCAATCTGTTTCGGCTAAAGACCGCGAAGCACCACGTTTACGCGACATTCCCGCAGAGCGTTTAATACAAGGTGTGATTTGAATATTTTGCTGACGGGTGCCGCCGGCCAGCTTGGAAGCGAATTACTTCCATTGCTATCTGCGCGGGGTAGATTGACCGCCACCGATCGCAACAGGCCCGTCGCCAGGGCAAAAGACTGGGTGGGGCTGGATATCAGCAATGGTAGCGAGTTGGAGAGTTTGTTGAATCGCATTCAGCCCGAATTGATTGTCAACGCGGCGGCTTACACGGCAGTTGACCAGGCCGAGGACAATGCGGAAACGGCTTTTAGTGTCAATGCTGAACTACCTTTGCGATTGGCAACGTGGTCAAAAAGAAACAACGCACGCTTGATTCATTACTCTACCGACTATGTTTTTGATGGTACGTCTACGAGACCCTATCTGGAAACTGACCTTCCCAACCCACAGGGTGTCTACGGAGAAAGTAAACTGGAAGGTGAGCGTGCCCTTGAAGTTACGGCCTGCAAATATGTCACTTTAAGAACCTCATGGGTGTATTCTTCGCACGGGAAAAATTTTGTATTAAGTATGCTGGACCTGGCACAAAAAGGGCTGTCCTTGAAGGTCGTTGACGATCAGAAGGGTTGCCCGACCTCGGCGAGGAGCCTGGCTCTCGCCAGTGATGCGGTCATTGCGGCCTGGCAGAAACCAGGGTTTGACGGAGTCGACGGTGTCTATCATTATTGCGATGATCAAAGCCTGAGCTGGTATGGTTTTGCCAATATGATATTCAGATATGCTGTTGCGGCGGGTTTACTCGAAAGTTTGCCGGGAATTACACCGGTAACGAGTGCAGAATTCCCGCAAGTGGCAAAGCGGCCTAAATGGTCGGTTTTGGAAACCGCTAAGATCAACAGGGCCTTTAATATTCAATCTGCGTCTTTTGAAGATTCATTGCGAACTGTCATTGATGAGATTAAAACAAGAGCAAATAAATGAGCCATAGCAATACGCAGCACCCACTTATTCCCGTCATTCTTTCAGGTGGTGCCGGCACCCGTCTCTGGCCGGTGTCGAGGCGTGCCCACCCAAAACCTTTTATGGAGTTGGTTGATGGTGAGACCCTTGCCGAGAAAACATTAAAAAGAGCCAGGGCCGTTGCGGGCAGCGCGCCTGTAATTACGGTAACCAGCAGGGATTATTATTTCTATACACGTGACCTTTACGTCGGCCTGGGAAACAGTACCGGTGAGGAGCATTTCTTACTTGAACCGATGGGTAGGAACACGGCACCTGCGATCGCACTGGCTGCAATGTGTGTTCGCGATAATATTCATGAAGATGCTTCCTTGCTTGTCATGCCTGCCGATCACCTGGTGGCTGACTTGCGTAACTTTGAAGCATCTGTGAAAGAAGCGCTCCAGCTTTCAAACAAGGGTTATCTGGTAACTTTTGGCATCCATCCGACGCACGCGGAGACGGGTTTTGGCTATATTCGTCAAGGTGAAGCGTTATCGATGAGTGGTGGGTACCGGGTCGCCGAGTTTGTTGAGAAACCGGATGAGGCTACAGCGGTTAAATACCTCGAGTCGGGTGAATACCATTGGAATTCAGGAATGTTCTGTTTCCAGGCAGGTTCTTTCCTTGACTCATTAAAGCGGTATGCGCCGGACGTATATAAGGCAGCCTCCCGTGTCTGGGAAGCTACCGATAAAGCAAGTTCACCGATTGAGTTTCCTGCTGAATTGTTTAGTGAATGTCCATCCATATCCGTCGATTACGCCGTCATGGAACGGGCGGATAATACAGCTGTTGTTGTCAGTGATTTTGGCTGGAGTGATATCGGCTCGTGGAAGGCCATTAGTGAGCTGTATGAGTCCGATGAGGCTGGCAACCGCATCAGGGGCAAAGCCATTCTGGTTGGCTCAACCGATTGTTTTGTTCAAGGTGGGGAAAGAGTCATTGCCGCTGTGGGTGTAAAAGACCTGATCATAGTTGATACCGGCGATGCTGTACTCGTGACAGACCGCAACCAGGCGCAGGATGTCAAAGAAGTCGTGGCACAACTGTCAGATTTGAAGCACGAAGCGGTCGATTTCCACAAGACAGTTCACCGGCCATGGGGAAGTTATACCATTTTGGAAGATGCCGCTGATTGCAAGGTCAAACGACTGGTTGTCAAGCCGGGCCAGGTGCTTTCACTTCAACGACACCACAGAAGAGCAGAGCATTGGACCGTGGTGAAGGGTGAGGCAAAAGTCCGATTGGGTGATCAGGAGTTTATACTCAAGGCCAACCAATCCACCTATGTACCAATAGAGACCCTGCATCGGCTTGAGAACCCGGGTGACGAGGATATTCACCTGATTGAGGTTCAAACCGGTAACTATTTTGGTGAGGATGATATAGAACGTCTTGAGGATATCTACGGAAGAATAAAATGATCCGTGAAGTCAGTATTTTCCCGATTTATTTCCTATCAGCGTCATTGATGTTTTGTAACGGTTTTAGTTCATCGCCCGTGATGGCCGATGAACAGGTTGTTGTCACCGTTGAAACTGAAAACCACCAGCAGGCAATCGAGGCCTGGAGAGCCAGTCGTCACGAACGTCTGGAACAGCCCGATGGGTGGCTGACCCTGGTAGGGCTCGAGTGGCTTGAAGATGGTGAAACCCGTATTGGCAGTGCTGCAGATAATGATATTCAGCTCAGTGGCGGGCCGGCTTACTGGGGTAGCGTGGTTCTGCAAGGCAACCGTTTACACTTTAAGAGTATTGACCCCGACACCGTCAAAGTTAATGACGAGTCTTTACCATACACGGAGCTCATACCGGATACCGAGGGTGAGCCAACCGTCATTTCCAGTGGTACTTTAAGTATTAATGTCATATTCAGAGAATCCTATGCGCTACGTATCAAGGATTCAACGGCGAAAGCGCTGAAAAATTTCAATGGGGTTGATAACTTTCCAATTGATGAATCATGGTGCGTGGATGGCAGGTTTATTCCGGCAGAGGAAGGTGCCGTGATTGAAATCACAAATGTGCTTGGGCAGGTTAGTGAGTCACCGGTGTTTGGCACATTCGAGTTTGTAAAAGATGGTAAAACCCATACCCTGCTGGGTTTGGGAACGGCGGATTCTGAAAGCCTGTGGTTTATCTTTGCCGATCGCACGACCGGTCATGGTACCTATGGCGCCGGGCGTTATTTATACAGTGATGGTATGCCGGAAAAAGGCCGGTTGAGGGTCGACTTCAATAAGGCTTATAACCCCCCTTGTGCTTTTAATCCTTATTCGACCTGTCCGATACCGCCGCAAAGTAACCGAATGGATTTATGGGTGATGGCGGGTGAAAAGGATTTTCACCCGGATTCTGACCAGGGTTGACACCACGCCAGGCCTAATTCAACTTTATATCGGACTGCTCTTTCGCCAATGTCTTCAGGTTAACTATGCCCCTGGCAGCGACAACATGTCTCTCAAGGTAATTTTTGCGCAACACAAAAAATAGTGCGAGCAAGGGTGAAGAGAATAGTGGTCTCTCGATAATCTGGTATTCGTTACTGTTGGTCTCAAAGTGCTTCATGTTATGTATCCCAGTAATAATTCCGACCGATTTCCCGCTTTGTTACTAATAAAGACAATCCAGGTGTAATAAAGTTGACGCAGCAGGGGCCCGTTTCGTTACATCACAACGCAATAAGTGCTCGTTTTGTCGTAAACAGGCCCAGCGGCACTGAAGCTAGCGGGAATTACGACCCAATTCACGATCAATGTCGAACTCCTTTGATGTGATATAGGCTTCCATTTTCTGCAGGCGTACATCCAGTTCACGGAACCGGTGGCTCAGGTTGCCGAACACATCAGAAGGCGCCATGCTGACACCACGCCAGAATTTTTCCTGGCTTTCATCCTTGTACAGGTCTTCCGGCTTTGTCGGGAGTATGATCGCCAGGATGATGTAGGCCGGTAGCACGAAGGGAAGAAAGAACACGGAGCTTATGGCGACGACTACTCTCAAGCCCTTTCGGCAAAGTCCAAAATAATTTGCCAGACCGGCACAAACTCCGGCCAGCATGGCGTTTTCCTTGTCACGATATAAACGATGTGGATTTTTGCGCTCGTACAAATCACTCATGGCGATGTCTCCAGGTAGGTGATTCGATATCCAGGATACGTTCCAGTGTCACGATGCGATCTTCCATTTTCTTGGTGGATTCCCAAACTTCCGTCAGCATCTTTTCATCTTCTGCGGTTAAGCCTTTGGAGGTTTTCATCTTGGTGATGTAATGAAATATGATCCACAGGGGAGCACAGACTGTAACCATTAAAATGGGAATGAGTTCAGACATCTCTATTTCTCCTGTTTATCTTGATCGGTCTTGTCGGATTTGCTGACCTTGGCCTTCAGGGCTGTGAGTGCATCCTCGACCCGATCGTCATCTTCAAGTCCCGCGATCTCTTCTGCCAGGCCCTTACTCCGTCCCATGTTCAAAGACTCGCCCTGTGCTTCAACCCGGTCTATCCGCCGTTCGGCATTTTCGAAACGGAAAAGCATTTCGTCAATCGTGTCATCGTGTATGTGTTTGCGTGCTGCCAATTGTGAAGTTGCAGTTTTATGACGTATAACAATACTGCGTTGACGTGTCTTTGCATCATTCAACTTAATTTGTAACTGGGAAATATCAGAGTTGAATTTTTCCAGTTGTTCCTCAAGCATCTTTGTTTCGTGCCCTATCTGTGCGGCCTCATCGGCTAAGGCCTGCTTCTCGGCCAGTGCTGCACGTGCCAAATCTTCACGATTCTGACGAACCGCCAGTTCCGCACGCTTGGCCCAACCCTGTTGTTCGCGTTCAAGGAATTCTGCATAGCGTCGCTGTTCTTTCCGGTCAGCGATACATTTTGCGGCAGCGGAACGGATTTCCACCAACGTATCTTCCATTTCCTGGATCATTAAACGGATAATTTTCTCAGGATCTTCAGCTTTTTCTAACAATGAATTGATATTGGCATTGATAATATCGGTAAATCTGGAAAAGACACTCATGGTTTATGCTCCTGCATTCTGTTCTGTACCTGTATTAATGCACGCATCATGCCAATCCTGTGGCGTTTTTTAACTGTATGATATAAAAGATATAAATATGATGGCGTCGAAAAAGTGTGTGGTTTAGGGCCAAACGCTTGGCTAAATTTACCAACAGGTGGTTGAACTTGAGAACGTTCATGTAGTCTATCGGCCGTCCCGTTGATAAATTGATGTTGCATCGGGCATGACATCTTCAAGGCTACTCATGTAGAATAGCCCCCCTTTATTGACTGGCAATGGGCCGGCAAACAGAAATTCTCTGGAGGAATACTCAATGCGATCCAGACTCGCGCTTACAATTTTAATCATGTTAGTTTCCGGTACTGTTCTTGCTCAGGATGTAAATTCTGAAAAAGGAAAACTCAGCTACGCAGTTGGTTGGGATATTGGTGCAGACATTGCACGACGCAGCACCGAATTCGATGTCGAATCTCTTATTACCGCCATCCGTGATGTGGTAGCGGAAAAAGACCCTCAGGTCAGTGCTGAAGAAATGCAGATATTACTGACTGCGCTTCAGGAGAAAGTTCGTGCCGAGCAGGTTGAACAGTTCCGTGTTCTGTCCGAGGAAAATATGGCCAAGAGCGAAGCGTTTCTTGAGGCCAACAAATCCAAAACCGGAATCGTGGCTTTGCCAAGCGGTGTTCAGTACCGCATCATCGAGGAAGGCGAAGGTGGCCGACCCGGTCTTGAGAGCAGGGTTACAGTTCATTACCGTGGCTCAAAGCTTGATGGACGTGAGTTTGATAGCTCATTCGCCCGCGGTACCCCTGAGGAATTCACTGTCAATGCTGTTCTGAAGGGTTGGCAGGAAGTGTTGCCCCTGATGAAGGCGGGATCTACCTGGCAGATATTTGTTCCACCAGAGATGGCATTCGGCGCTCGTGGCAACCCACCGGTTGGTCCAAATGAAGCATTAATGTTTGATCTGAAACTGGTCGAAATCCTACAGTAAGAATAAATAAACCGGGTGGCGGAAGCTGCCCGGTTTTTTTTCGCCCGCAGATAGTGTATTACCTTCTTCCCGGATCAGCCTGGCCGGGCTTTCAACAATACCTATAGATATTTGTCGGGCCTTGATACCATATAGGGATATGTCATTTGAATTGCACAATAAGATACTAAGAGCTGTTTCACCCTTTGACGAGGGAGTCTCGCCTCTTAAGCTCAGTGTGCTTCACAACACTGACAGCGGTCCGTCCCGTCCCAACCGAACGGCTGCTGTGCTGGTACCTGTGCTGGACAAACCTGAACCGGAAATTTTACTGACGGTTCGCTCCGAGCTTTTGTTGCAGCACCCCGGGCAAGTCAGTTTTCCAGGGGGAGCGGTAGATCAAACCGATCGCTCTGCGGTTTCTACAGCCTTGCGCGAAGCAGAAGAAGAGATTGGACTCGATTTCTCCCAGGTATCCCCACTGGGTTTTCTCGACCGGGTTGACACGATCTCGGATTACAGGGTTTTGCCCGTCGTTGGCCTGGTCCGGCCATCCTTTGTATGGAAGCCTGATCTGCGTGAAGTTTCCGAGGTATTTACCATTCCATTGAAACTGGCTATCGATCACCGGGAGTACACCCACCAGAAAGTGAATCACGAAGGAAAGATGGTTGTGGTTTCTTCGTTGAATTGGCAGGGGCACAAGATCTGGGGTATCACGGCTGCTATTTTGTTGAACTTTGGAAGTCGGATGGAAGGCTCAATTCATGAGACCCTGGTCAGACATCAGTAGGCAACACTAAACTCACTGGTTCTATGAGACCCCAATTACTATTTACTCCTCAGAAACTGCACACGGCGATTAAAAGCAATGCGTGTATTGTTGTTGACTGCCGGTTTGATCTGAGTGATACGTCTGCAGGGTACCGGGGCTACCTTGAAGCACATATACCCGGCGCGATTTATGCGCATCTCGATGATGACCTTTCCAGCCCTGTAACCCCTGGTAGCGGTCGTCACCCTCTACCGGATGCGAATAAGTTTGCAGAGTTCCTGGCCCGATCCGGCTGGCAGCCCGGCATCAGTCTGGTCGCCTATGACAATATGGGTGGGGCTTTTGCGGCGCGATTTTGGTGGTTGATGAAGTATTTTGGCCATGACTGTGCAGCTTTGCTGGATGGCGGCATCACTGCCTGGCAGTCTGCCGGTTATGAAATGGAGAGCGGACGGGTAATCACGACGGGCAGGACGCCTGTCAGTTTTAACGCAAGTAGTGAAATGGTGGTGGATACAACGGAAGTTGTTGAGAACCTGGGAAAGCAAGGGACGGCGTTGGTGGATGTTCGGGCAAGCGAGCGATACAGCGGAGCGTTCGAGCCGATTGATTCAGTAGCAGGTCACGTTCCCGGATCGGTCAACTATCCATTACAGCTGAATCTTACGGATAAAGGGCGGTTCAAACCGGTCCGGCAAATTCGGGAAGATTTGCTGGGGCTGTCAAAAGGGCTTGATGCAAACGATGTGGTTTATATGTGTGGCTCAGGTGTCACTGCATGCCATGGTCTTTTCGCTGCTGAACTGGCCGGGCTCTATGGATCAAAGCTATATGCGGGATCCTGGAGCGAATGGATACGGGATCAGTCCCGCCCGGTAGAACCGGCAACAAGCTAAACCGATCATCCGAACCCGGCTGATTCAGGCAGATTTTTTCCGTACCGAATTGCGGCGCTCAAAAAGTTTTGCAAGAAAATGACCGGTATGAGATTCACCGATGCCAGCCAATTGCTCTGGTGTTCCTGTTGCAATAATTTCACCGCCACGGTCACCACCTTCAGGGCCCAGGTCTATAACCCAATCAGCCGTTTTGATGACATCCAGATTATGTTCGATCACCACCACCGTATTGCCATGATCACGCAGGCGGTTTAGCACCTGCAATAATTGCCTGATGTCATGGAAATGTAAACCCGTGGTCGGTTCATCCAGTATATACAGTGTCTGTCCTGTATCGCGCTTGGACAGTTCCTTGGCCAGCTTGATGCGTTGAGCCTCACCACCGGACAGGGTCGTAGCGCTCTGGCCGAGTGTGATATAGGAGAGGCCGACATCCATCAGGGTTTGTAACTTGCGTGCCACCACCGGAACCGGTGCAAAAAACTCCAACGCCGTCTCAACTGTCATGCCGAGCACCTCGTGGATGTTCTTGCCCTTGTAATGAACACTGAGAGATTCCCGGTTGTAGCGCTTGCCATGACAGACATCGCATGGAACGTAGATATCCGGAAGAAAATGCATTTCAACGCGGATCAGTCCATCACCCTGACAGGCCTCGCAGCGTCCGCCTTTGACATTAAAGCTGAAGCGGCCTGGCTGATAGCCACGGGCACGTGCTTCCTGGGTGCCGGCAAACAGATCCCGTATGGGTGTGAACAATCCGGTATAGGTGGCCGGGTTGGATCGGGGTGTGCGACCAATGGGGGACTGGTCAATATCAACTACTTTGTCGAACAGGTGCAGATTCTCCGCCTTTTCATAGGGGGCGGGCTGGGTGCTGGAATCATACAGTTCCCGGGCTGCCAGGCGATGCAATGTGTCGTTGATGAGAGTCGATTTCCCTGATCCGGAAACCCCGGTTACACAGGTTAATAAACCGGTAGGGATTTCCAGTGTGACATTCTTGAGGTTATTGCCCGTGGCACCAATCAATTTGAAAACCCGCTGCGGGTCGGCCTTTGTTCTGGTCTTGGGGATTTCGATTTCCAGCTTCCCTGAAAGGTACTTTCCGGTCAGCGTGGCGTCACTGTTGACCAGGTCCTCAGGTACCCCGCTGAAAACGACTTCGCCGCCATGTACTCCTGCACCTGGACCCATGTCTACAACATGGTCCGCCATACGAATGGCTTCTTCATCGTGCTCAACCACGATCACGGTGTTGCCTATGTCACGCAAACGTACCAGTGTGGATAGCAAGCGTTCATTGTCCCGCTGATGAAGGCCGATTGAAGGTTCATCAAGAATATACATAACCCCCACGAGGCCTGCTCCAATCTGGCTTGCAAGCCGGATACGTTGTGCCTCGCCACCGGACAGAGTGCCGGCCTTGCGGTCCAGGGTCAGGTAATCCAGACCGACATTGACGAGAAATTGAAGTCGCTGATGAACTTCCTTGACAATTTTCTCTGCAATCGCGCCTTTGCGTCCACCCAGTGCAAGGTCATCGAAAAAATTCAGGCAGCGCAGAATTGGCCAGGCCGTGACGGTCGGCAAATTGATATCCGCTACGAATACGTTTCGTGCCTGCCGGTTCAGACGCTGCCCTTCGCACTCAGGACAGGGTTTCTGCGATATATATTTGGATAACTCTTCACGAACGATTTTTGCATCGGTTTCACGGAACCGCTTTTCCAGATTTGGAATAACGCCGGCAAACGGATGACTTCGCTTCTGCGTGCCGCGCTCGCCAAAATAAGTAAACTCGATGATCTCCTCACCACTGCCGTATAGAATGATGTCACGGTGTTTCTTGGATAATTCTTCGAACGGTACTTCAATATCGAAGCCATAATGCGATGAAAGTGCTTTGATGATCTGAAAGTAATAGGCATTACGACGATCCCAGCCCCGTACGGCACCGCTAGCCAGGCTCACATGCGGGTTGCTGACAACACGGTCCGGATCAAAAAATTGTGCCACCCCAAGACCATCACAACCTGGACAAGCACCATTGGGATTATTGAAAGAGAACATACGTGGTTCTACTTCCTGCAAGCTGTAATCACAGTGAATACAGGAGAAACGTGAACTCATAAGCTTTTCAGTCGTGGCGCTGCTGTCACTTTCTTCATCTTCCATGGGTGACAATAGTGCTAGTCCATCGGACAGGATCAGGGCGGTTTCAAATGATTCAGCGAGACGTTGTTTAAGATCAGGTCGTACCCTGAATCTGTCAATGACAACTTCAATCGTGTGATTGCGACGCAATTCGAGTGCGGGAACATCATTGATGGGGTATACGTTGCCATCGACACGCACACGGACATAGCCCTGCGCACGCAATTCGTCAAACAACTGGGCATGTTCGCCCTTTCGGTCACGAACCACCGGTGCCATTAGCATCATTTTTGCACCTTCAGGAAGCGCCATCACCTGGTCAACCATCTGGCTGATGGTCTGGGCTTCAAGTGGTTGCCCGTGGTCGGGGCAGCAGGGCGTGCCGACGCGTGCCCACAACAATCGCAGGTAGTCATAAATTTCTGTGATCGTGCCGACGGTAGAGCGTGGATTATGTGAGGTTGATTTCTGCTCGATAGAAATAGCGGGCGAGAGCCCCTCAATATGGTCTATATCCGGTTTCTCCATGACCGACAAGAACTGACGGGCGTAGGCAGAAAGTGATTCCACATAGCGGCGCTGGCCTTCTGCATAGATGGTGTCAAAAGCCAGCGATGACTTTCCGGAGCCGGAAAGACCGGTAACCACAATCAGTTTGTCCCTCGGAAGGTCCAGGTCAATATTGGCCAGGTTGTGAGTGCGTGCGCCGCGGATTTTGATGGTTTTCATTGATAACGCCAAAACGATTTCCAACCACGTACTATACCCCCCTTTTGCATTGAAAGTGGATGTTATGTCCAACCGGAGTCGGGTTCGGGTAAGAGATTGGCTAAAATGGGTGTAAAACATTGAGTGTGATATGGTGCTCTGAAATCCTTTTGTCTTAAAGCCATATCAAATACATTGCATATTGACGTCTACAAAGGTTGACCGGTCCGCATAAAACCGCTAATATTCTCGCCCTTTTGTAGGGCTCTTCCGAACTCGGGGCATTAACCATGTACGCAGTATTCGCAACCGGTGGCAAGCAGTATCGAGCTACCACCGGAGATATTTTAAAAATTGAAAAACTTGACGCTGAAAAAGGCACAACGGTTCAACTCGACCAGGTGCTGATGGTAGGTGAAGGTGAAGACGTTAAAATTGGAACCCCATACCTCACAGGCGGAACAGTCACAGCCACGGTGGTCGAACACGGCCGTGGAGACAAAATCAAGATCCTGAAATTCAAACGTCGTAAGCACCATATGAAGACAATGGGGCATCGGCAGGATTTTACCCGGATTGAAATTACTGGCATTGCAGCTTCAGAGCCAAAAAAGAAGGTAACCAAAGCAAAGGCCGAAAAGCCTGAAGCCGCGAAACCTGAAGTTGAAGCGAAAAAAGCTACAACTAAAAAAGCTACAGCTAAAAAAGCTACAGCTAAAAAAGCTACAGCTAAAAAAGCTACAGCTAAAAAGGTTGAAGCTAAAAAAGCTGAACCTGAAAGCAAAGCTTAATTAAAGAGGAATTGACTCATGGCACATAAAAAAGCAGGTGGTAGTACGCGCAATGGTCGCGATTCCAATCCTAAGTTCCTTGGTGTGAAGCGCTACGGCGGTGAAGCAGTCGTGGCGGGCAATATCATCGTCCGTCAACGTGGAACCGAGTTTCATGCTGGTGAAAACGTGGGTATCGGTCGTGATCACACACTATTTGCCTTAAGTGACGGCAAAGTGGAATTCAAAAAACGCGGATTACCAAAACGTAGATTCGTCAGTGTGGTGACGGCAGAAGCCTGAAGTACCTGACATTCAAGGTGTAGAGAACCCTGCCTCGGCAGGGTTTTTATATTCAGGATGAATGGTATGCCGCGGGCGCAGGAAGCGCAGGAGCGGCGTGTGTCAGTATCGCACGGTGTATCTCAATCAGCATGGGCGCCGAGGTCGCGCAGTACCTTTCTTCCGGACTCGCCACAAGCACATCCCTGTGGGCTCTGTCGCGACATCCCTAAACACCGTGTCAATCTGAAAGAAGCCGCTCCTGCGCATCCATGCGCCCGCGGCCTACCGTTCATCCTGAACATAACATCCATGTCGCTCAAGGTCCTGAAGTAAGGTACCGCACACCCTCGGCTCCGCGGGTAACGTTAGAACTGTGGGTTCTGACCGGTAGTAACCACACGCCCCAGCGCATGCCCCGTCAAGGTGATGCCGGGAACAGTCAGGACACTTTTGCCCAAGCCGCAATAAACCAAATCCCACCCAACCCATGTATGATAGAACCTTCACAGGATTAACCTTTTATGAAATTTGTAGATGAAGCATCCATTCATGTAATTGCCGGTAAGGGCGGTGACGGTTCTGCGTCATTTCGCA
>Ga0316197_10000820_pt1 | contig 21851 bp, 9 predicted proteins | sample OudBiesiAoxic_MG_FD_204939 | JGI IMG/M metagenome (GOLD analysis project Ga0316197, IMG submission 204939) | Coastal sediment microbial communities from Oude Bieten Haven, Netherlands - site A oxic | ecosystem: Environmental > Aquatic > Marine > Coastal > Sediment | place: Netherlands... | reverse complement strand
TTTGATATCCTCTTGTTTTAGAATTAAATCAATTTTTTTGTTGTATTTCTTTAAATTATCCTCAAATACCTTCTCTTTTTTCTTGAATTCTTTAAGATTCGCATCTGTTGGTTCATTTAAATATTTTACTTTAGATTCTTTATATGATTTTTCGATATTCTCTAAAATTTTACCTTCTTTTTTAGGACTCAACTTATATGTATGCCCTTCTTCTCCTACAATTCCCTCTTTGGCCTTATTATACTTAGTTAAATCTAATTTTTTTACATCATTTTCTGGATTATCCCTTTGAGATACTTTTTTTATTAGGTCTTTTCCTAATTTATCCCCAGTTTCAAATGCTTCTTTTTCTAGAGGTTGTCTCTTATATTTTTTCATATCAGTTATTCCTGAACGAATATATAGATCGTTATTCTTTTTAAATATCTCGGCTTCTTTTTTTATGTCTTTCAATTCAGGTTTATTCTTATTCTTCATCATTTGTTCTTGATCATGATGAGTCAATTCATGAATAAATGTGTTTAAGATCTCCTCATTGTTATCTTTTCTACTTTTAAAAAAACTACCTAGTGGACTTTCATTTACCTTTACCTTATTGTTTGCATATCCACCCTGTACTAGGGTAATTTTTCCACCATCATTTATTGTTAATTTAGCTCTTTGACTGTCGATCCCAGTTACTTCTTTGAATGATTCATGTTTTGCTTTTTCTACCATATCAAATAGTTTTTGAAGGTTTTTTTTATTTCCAGTCAATTTTTCTTTCATCAATTTTTTAAACTCAGGATTACTTTCTAATTTCCCTACCAAAGAAGTATCTAACTTTTTTCTCACTTCTTTATATTCTTCCGATGGTTTATTCAAGGCTTTAAATATTTTATCTAAAGAGTTTTTCACTTCTGAATTCCCTAATCCTTTTGCTGTCAAAGTTTTTTGGAAATATTCTCTCGCCTTAGGATTTATCTTTCCTGTTTTAGGATCTCTAATTAACTTATCATATTCATCGGCACCTAATCCTGTAATATCATTTAAAGCTTTTGTTAGATGTTCCGTTGGCAATGTATCAGCACTATTTGCTATTATTTTTAATTTAGCAACCGCTTCTTTATGAACTTGATTCCCTTCATCGTCTGAAAAACCTTTATTTTTTACAGTTTCCTTTATCTCGCTTTCGCTTGAAGAATCGTAGATTTCATCTGCAATTACTTTCTTAGTAGCAGCTTCTGTTGGTATTTCTGGTAGCGGTCTTCCTTTGTTGGGGTTCTTCTTTGGGTTAATATTTATATCAGCTACCTCATCATAAATATTTTCCGAATTCATCTTATTTTCATCTATTGTATCGTAAATTTCTTCTGGAGATACTTTCTTCTTAGAAGCTTTGTCTTCCTTTTCTAGTATAAAGTAAGGATGATCTTCTTCTGGGGTTACTATTTTCTTGTTAGTTGCATTATCTTCTTTTTCCAATACGAAGTAAGTGTGATCTTCCCCATCTGTTGCTTTCTTCACGTTTTCTAGTTTATCATATACATTTTCTTTTTTCTTATTACCATCTAATGTTTCATATGTATTTTCATCTACCGCTTTCTTCTTAGAAGCTTTGTCTTCTTTTTCTAATATAAAGTAAGGATGATCTTCTTCTGGGGTTACTATTTTCTTGTTAGTTGCATTATCTTCTTTTTCCAACACGAAGTAAGTGTGATCTTCCCCATCTGTTGCTTTCTTATTAGGAGTTTTTATATCTTCTAATTTATCGTAAGTATTATCTGAAGTTTTCTTCTCCACTTCATTTAATTTATTATACACACCATCACTATCTATGTCTGTAAGTTTTCTTTTAGTAGAAGTTTCTGTCGGTGTTTCCGGTAACGGTCTTCCTTTGTTTGGATTCCTCTTTGGACTGACATTACTATCACCTATTTCATCATAAATACTGTCATTACCTGAATCTACAAGCTTTCTTTTAGTAGAAGTTTCTGTTGGTATTTCTGGTAATGGTCTCCCTTTCATTGGGTTCTTCTTTGGACTAACATTACTATCACCTATTTCATCATAGATACTGTTACTCTCATTGTCCGTGATTTTTTTCTTATAAGTTGAATTACTATCACTGTCAGTATCAATAGAATTTCTTCTTTTCGGACTTGGAGTACTTATATCTGAATCCACAGAACTTGTTTTATTTTTCTTCTTTTTATTTTTCTTTGGCATTCCAATTGAATAATCAAAATCAGTTTTAAATATAACCTTGTCTTTAGTTTTAACCTGTGATTTAGTAAAGTCTCTGTTTACATCATCTAATTTAGCATCTTCTCCATTTACCTTTATATTTCCTGTTCCTATAGTTGTCTTTGTATCTTGAGCTCTTTCATATCCTTCAGCATTTCCACCTTTAATATCGACTCCTCCTACACCACTTTTACCAAATGAAGCTCCTCCTCCAGCGTAGAATCCACCTCTATCATGGGTATCTTTTATATTTGTTATATTTAATTCTTTTGTGGAAAAATTAGTCTTTCCAGCCGTTTCTGAACCTAATTTAGCTCCTACTAGATCAGTTTTTCCTTTTACATCTACATTATACTCGTTGGTAGAAACCAACCCAGCCTGCTCTTTTACCCAGGCTTTATTCTCTGTAACCTGTCCATAGGTAGCTCCTACAGTTGCAGTTGGAACAGGAGCTCCACCTGAAGCACTATTAAGCGCTACTCCTCCTGAAGCATTAGCATTGATATTAATTGCTTTATGATCTACTTTATTTTGCAATGATTTTATACTTAGGTCTCCACCTATTTTAGCTGTTACATCTTTACCTTTAATACCCAGCCCTTCAAAATTCACATCATTTTCTATATCTAAATTAACTTTATTTTTTACATTTATGTTTCCAGTTTTATAAGTTGAAGAATCCGTATCACTCTTGATGTAAGCAAAATCAACTGCTCCTTCTGCAGAAAGGGAACCACCATCTACATTTAAACTGGCACCTCCTTGACTTCCTGCAAAAACGCTAAATCCATCATTGTTTTCTGTATAAGTATCCTTGGCTGCTTTTACATCCAACTTTTTAGCTTTTATATTTAGGTTTCCTATCTCACCCTTGATTCCTTCTAAACTCACATTTTTACCTATAAGAGTTTGAGTCCCACCAACATTTAATACATTTTCCAAAGCGGTAGATTTATTACTTTTCTTATTTGTGTCGGTTACATTTACTCCACTTTTACTAGACAGAGACGCTACTTCTCCAGAAACTAATTTAGAGATATCACCTCCTAATTCACCCATCCTTGCTAATGCTTCTGCTCCTTCACCAGGACTTTCTTTCCCATTAGCTTTGGCGTTTTTAGCCGAATAAGATGAATCATTTGAATAATCAACTTTCTTTTTTATTTTTTCAGCAAATTCTAGTGGTGCAACTCTATAAGAATATTCATTTCCTAAACTATATGTTGTTTTATCTACATTTGAAGTCTCTACGTCACTTACTGTTGTATATTTAATATCTCCTTCCAGAGATTTTACTGTTGAATCTCCTTCTATATTTCCAGTTATAGATTCTCTTATTACATCACCTTTGGCTAAGATTATTTCATTTTTAGCTTTAACAGTTGTTTGAGTATGTAATTTTGAATTAACCTCTTCATCGATATCACTTATCACAAGACCTACAGTTGCACTAGCACTAGCATATAGTTCACTATGATTTGTCCCTGTTATAAATCCTCTAGAGTGTAAATTATCTACGTTGGTTTCGATTCCGGCATTAGAAGAATGCTTTAATTTAGCATTAGTTCCCTTGGTTTGTTCGATTCCATCTTCATCTAAAACATTTTTTCTAGCATCTATAACCTCTTTACTCTCACCTAGAGTTTGATCATTAAACCCAACTTCTCTAGCTGTTCTTTTATAGGTATTATTAGTTTCTAAAGTTAGGTCTTTCACACTACCTTTTTCAGCTAAACTCCTGATTGTTCCTCCAGCTTCTCTAGAACTTCCTTTGAAAATAATATTCCCATCAGTAGCCACTAAAGTTAGATCTCCTGTAGTTTTAATCTTAGAACTTAATATCTTTTCTGTTTTTTTCTGAATATCTTCATCCTTACTATAGGCAAACTCTTTTTTAGAAGTTTTATAAGAAGAATCATTTGCATCTTTGACCCCTTCCACATTTATATTTTCACCTTGAATTAATGCTTGTTTAGCTGTTATATCACTCCCTAGAACATTTATATCATTCCCGGCTTTAGCAACTAAGTTACCACTAAATTTTACAATTGATCCTACATTTTCTGTGGACACGACATCTTTTTCATATTTTGTACCACTATACTCTTTTTCCCTTCCAGGTATTTTTTCTCCAGTTTGTTTTTCAATCATATCCAGCATTTCATTTTTTACTTCAGCAAGTTTGTAACCACTTTCTTTAGTTCTAGATTCTAATTCTAGGCCCTCTATTTTAATCCCATTCTTTAAGTCTAGACTCCCATCTTTCCCGGATAAAATAGCACCTTTCTGAAAATAATTATTTCCTTTGATATTTATAGTTTCACCTTTTATTTTAGAGACACCAGTTATTTCTTTAGTGTAATTTTCACTCTCTAAAAGTTGATTTTTTTCTACCAAACTTTCATTTACAATATCTCCATTTTTAGAACTAAGCAAAACATTTGTTCCTTCTATTGTAGATCCTAGATTTTTAATATCTTTTTGAGCTTGTAAATAAACATTTTTCCCATTTATTTTAGCCTTTCCAATAGTATTTTTATTGATAATTTCACTTGCATCCACATTAATTGTATTTTTAGCCTTAACATTACCAGTATTTAGAAGGGAACCATTTTTTACTGTTATATTTTTCCCGTCTATACTAGAGCTATTAGGTCCTACTTCTAACCCTTTTTTAGCTACATATAACTGAGGAGCTAAAACTCTGTGTCCATCTACTTCTACTTCCACATACCAAACAATATCATGATCTAAATTATTCAATTGTTCTGTCGTTAATTTTTCCCCGACTTTTAATCCTAATTCTTTGTGAGATTTAGAAGCATTGTCCAATAAGTTTTTCATTGTAACTATCTCGTTGACAGCTTTTTCCCTTCCAAAATTTCTTTTTAAAACATCATTTATCAGAGTAGTGTCATAATATGAATCTCCCAATGTTCTGATATTATCAGGTGTATATTTTATTTTTTTAAAGAAATAATCAGAACCAAAATATTTACTCTTATCGATAAATGAAATATTTGTTTCAATTAATGGTCTGTTATTAGATGTTTTGTCAAATTCCTCATTTTTTTTAAACAATCCATGATTTCCCTTTGGAAGTTCAATATAATCAGAAGTATTTAATTTTTCCTGTGTGCTAAGTTGGTTTTTTATTAACTCTTTTTCATTTTCTAAATTTTCTTTTATATTTTTATTTTCGTCATTGATTTTTTCATCTTCACTTTGAGAACTTTTTTCTATTTCTTCTTCTTTTTCAGCTGTTTTTTCTTGCTCTTTATTAATTTCGGCTGTTTTTTCTGTTTCCTCATTTTTTATTTCATCTGTTACTCCAGAGATTTCACTTTGTTTCGAATCTTTATCTACATCCTTAGATTCTCCCTCTACACTCACAGTTTGATTTTGAACAATTGTATCTTGTAGATCTGTTGTAATTCCTAATTCATTATCAAGATTTGTTGTATCGGTATTTTTTACATTCCCATCTAAGGTTATATTCCCACCGGCTGTTATCCTAGCTTTATCCTGACTCACATTTATAAAAGTTTTAGTTTCAATGTCATAAATTTTAGGTCCAATCGTATATTTTTGGTGTGTAGTTGCGATGTCAGTCTTTATAATTCTTGCCTGAGCTTTCCCTTTATATTTAGAAACTCCGCTAGCCTTTATTACTTCCGTTTCATTTATAATATTTTTAGCTTTTATGTGTATATCATTTTCGGCTGTTAAAATCCCTCTATTTTTAAAATTTTCTGTTAGTTCTACAACAATATTTTTACCTTCGGTAACACTCTGTCTGACACGAATTGGAGAAGATATTGCATCTACTTTAACAGTTCCACGAACTTCATAATACTGAGTATCCCCTGAGGGGAAGTTTTCCCAACCTCCATCCCAGTTGTCGTTATGTTCCTCTTCTACAGTTCCTCCATCTACTACTTTAAAAAACGAGTTAAATTTAAAATCCTTCCAATTTGTTATTCTATTTTGACTTGACACTACATTGTCATCTAAATTTTGTGTCCATGATTTACCATCTGCAAATCCAGTTGGATCATATAAATTAATAAAGCTTCCATCTTGATACTTATACCCTTCATTTTCATAACTTTTACCTATTATATTTAAAGTGTTTCCAGCTTTGATCTTTCCACTCTTAAGTATGTCAGGTTTAGCCGGTATAGTAGTCCAACTAGAAAAATCAAAATATGCTTTAGACCCCTTCTCTACCCTAACTTTATTATTTATATTTTCAGTAGCTTTTAAGGTAATATCTCCATCGGTTGTTAATATAGTTCCCATCCTATTTTGGATGCTCTGCCCATCTAAACTCATATTCTCTTTAGCATAGATCAACTTATCTTCATTATTTTCTATTTGACCTGCTTTTATTTTTAAATCTTGACCTGCTAAAATTTGTCCCTCGTTAGAAAAATTAGCTGAATTAATCTCTAAACTTCCCCTACTTATTATTTTCCCGTAATTTATAAGATCGTTAGCCATTGTAAGATTTGTTTTTCCTAACCCACCTATAAGGTTACCAAAATTTGTATTTGTATAGTTTCCGATGATATCTAGGTTTCTTCCACTTTCGATTAAACTTTCCATTCCGGTTTTTCTTGTACCATTTTTGATGTTTTTAGCTGTTAGGATTATATCTTGACCAGCTAGAATTTTTCCATCATTTAAGATATCTCCTTCATGAGAAGTAAATTTGATATCCTTTGAAACTTTTAGAAAATTATTATTATCTATTGATTTTTTAGCTATCATCTCTAAATTATTAGCTAGATAAGTTCCTTCTACCACAAAGTTTTTATCTGCTAGATAATCGACTTTTACAGTGTCTCCCTTTATAGTTCCACTTTTATTTTCGAGTACATTAGATTTGATATCTACATTTCCGAATAGTTCTCCTGTATTTATTACCGAAGTACCACTATCTTGAGTCCCTCTGATCTTTATGTTTCCATGTATTTTCCCGGAATTATTTACCGAACTCTCTATATTTATATCCCCGTTAGCCAAAATATTCTTTTCGTTGATTAAATTTGTAGAGCTTATCGTGATGTTTTTTCCGGATTTGATCTCACCTTTATTAGAAATAGTAGTAGATCGTAAATCCATATCGTTAGATACGAGTGTCCCAGAGTTTTTTATGTCCCCAACTATATTTAAATTTTCACTTCCTACAATTCCAGTACTGGTATTGATTAATTTTCCATTAAGATAGGTAGCATCTCCTAATATATTCTTTGAATTGTTTATAGTTTTAGAAGTTATTCTGATAATATCTCCTTCTAAATTTCCTGTATTTTCCAATAGATCATTAACTATTTTCAAATTTCCTTTTATCAAACCACTATTTTTTAAATCATTAGTTAAATCTATTTTATCCGCAACTACGCTTCCACTGTTGTCTAATTTAGCGCCTGTCAAAAAATCATTTGTCTTTATATATCCAGAATTTTCTATATTTTCTTTTATATTCATATTTAATATATCAGATATTAGATTACCTTTATTCAATAAATTAGTTGAATTTAAAGTAGCTTTTTTAGCTCCTATAGTTCCTTCATTTAGAAGTGTCTCTGAGGTAACATCTAAATTATTGGATATCATTTTCCCACTGTTAAATAGTTTGCTAGATACTAGAATTGTTTCTCCTCTAACATTACCTTTATTTTCTAAGTCCTCTACACTTAAAATTCCCTGGATCAAACCCTCATTTTTAATTTTTTTTGCACTTATATTTTCTCCAGCTAATTTACTGGTTGTTGTTTTGTTTTCTATACTTTCAATAACTATATTTTTATTACTTAAAATATCTTTTTCATTTATCACATTTTCTAATTCGATACCTTCTTTCCCAATTAATGTCCCAGTATTTTTAAGATTTGAAGATATTTTTATAGTATCTCCTAAAATTGTACCTGTATTTAGATGATTTTCACCTTGAACTTCCAAATTAGAATCTATTCTATCTGTATTAGTTAAATTTCCTTTAATTGTAGTGTCTTTAGCTAATATTTTCCCTTTGTTTATTAAATCACTGGTTTCAAGTTTTTCTTTTGCTTGAATTTTACCCTCATTTGTCACATTTTTCGTAACTATTTTTTTTGAAAGAACAGTTCCTTTAACCTTATTTACTAAATCATCTAAGATAAGGCTTTCATTTCCTTGTAAAGCTCCACTGTTTTCAAAGTTTTTCCCAGTTATTTCATTGGCCACTATAGTCGCACTATTTGTAGAATCACCTTTTAAATTAAGAGTTTCCGAATGTAAGTTTCCTGAATTATCCAAAGTCCCAAGATCTATATTTTTACTGTTTAAGTTTGCTCTATTTTTAAGACTCTCTGCTGCAAAAGTTTCCTTTGCAATAACTTCTCCATCTGATTCAAAAATCTTTGCTATAACTCTATCAGCTAAAATATTCCCACTATTTATAGATTTCCCACTTACAGAGATATCATTTGCTTTGATTGTTCCACCTAGTTCACTTTCTTTGGAATTGATATCAAGATTTTTAGTTATAATGTCTTTAGTTTTTATAATTCCTTGTGCATCAATCTCTACAGATTCAGGTGCCACCAAAGTAGAAGTATTTACTCCTAGACCTTCTTCTGTCCCAACCAATTTAATTCTTCCAGCCATAAGTCCACCTAATTTAGATGAATCTATAGCCATATTATATTTCCCATCATTTTTAGAATCTATAGTTGTAAGTTTCTTAGTCTTGTAGTCATATTTATTTTTACCTGTCAAAATTTCTATTTCTTTAGACATATTTTTTTTGTTATTACTTGAAATAACACCATTTATCTTTGCTGCTCTAGATAAAAGGGTAAAATAATCTACATTCTCAGTAGAAATTCCTTTATTTCCTACTTCTATTATTCCATCTTTCACTTGTAATGCTAAATCAGCATCATTTAGAACTTTTCCTGTAGAAATAGTTACACGATCTGTATTGATAAACCCAGCTCCATTTAAAAACACCCCATTTGGGTTAGCTAAAACATAATCAGCTCTTTGACCTGCTATCTCTGTAAATCCTTCTATATCTGATCTATTTGTACCAGTGATCTCGGTGATAATAAGATCTGCATTATTTTTTAAATTAGCATTCCCATCTATAAGTCCTCCTAAATTAGTTTTAACTAAATCTTTGGAGTTATTTAAAATAACTCCTCTTTGATTTACATTGTATTCCAAAAATTTATTATGAGATGTCCCATTATTAGGATTAACTATATCTATTTGATCTATTCCATTTTTAGTTTTTCCTATTTTAGAATTATATTCTTTACTTACCCTTTCATCCAATTTAATTCCTGCTGCATATATCATTTCCGTTGGAAACATTAAATTTACAATTATAAAAGTATATAATACTTTACTCATATTGCTATTCTTTAAATTTTTATTCATACTTATTCTCCTCTACAACTCTACATCATTTAAATTTATATCCTTTTCACTATTTGACCATGAAAGTTCTTCACTAACACAACTTTATTTTTCTCTTTTAATTATCCTTAATGCTATTACAGTTTTATAATTTATAGTCCTACTGACACTGTAAAATTAACTAATTCTGATTTTTTTATATAATCTGGAGCATAGAGTCCCTTAGAATAGCTTAATTTATAATTTAAATAATTACCTGTATATTTTATTCCTGTTTCCATTCCTAGAAGTTCCTCATTACTCCTATAATTTGAATTGTTTTTATTCTCTTTATCTCTAGCCATACCATAATCTATTCCTGTAAATAAACTTGTTTTTCCCAATGTATTTGTAAATACATTAGATTTTTTACCAGAAATAAGGCTCACTAAATTATATGTCAATTGATTTCTTACATAATATCCATTCTCACCACTTACTCCAGATTCATAGCCTCTAACTGTTACATCATCTCCCAATGAAAATTTATCTGCCGAATATAATCTATCCTCTGAGTATTGTGCCCCTGTTGCAAATTCATAGGTAAAATATTGTTTTTTTACGAAAAAAGGTTTTAACCATCTAACGTTTAAATTATATTTTTTATAATCACTTCTAGGTGCTTCAGAAGAAGTGTTGATATCTTTCGTAGCTCCAAATTCATATAGTCCCATTGTTTGAGACAGATCAGCATATAAATTTCCACCCTTTAATCTACCTACATAATTAAGTTGATTTTTTAAATTAGAAGTCGTTCTACTAGAAATTCCTATCTTTCTACCATTAATAAAATCTTTTTTAGATTTTATACTTAACTTTGTCTCAAAACTTACTTTACCTTGACCTACTCTACCTAAAACTCTGCTTAATTTATATGATGTTAAAGTTGAATTTCCACTTGATTTTATGGGCTTTACAATACCTGGTATAGTTGTTAAATATTTTGAATAACTATACGAAACTCCTGCATTCCAGAATCCAAAAGGAATATTATATGAAGCTGAAACAGATTTATTGTATTTATATGAATCATCTCCATCTAGATTTTTACTTCCGCTGATACTTAAACTATCATTTCCTATAAAATCTCCTGTTCTTAATGATAGGTTTAACTTTTCTTTTCCTGTAGATTTTTGTCCTAAATTATCATAACCAATACTAATCCCTGAAAATTTTCTCTTATTTTCAATTAAAATAATTGACTCTCCAGCTTTATTTCCAGCAACTAAATTCATTTTTGCATTATTATAAACCACATTATTTAGGTTAGATACCCCTTGTTCTAACTCAAATAAATTTAAATATTCTCCTTTTTTAGTTGGAAATGCCATATAAATTTTCATTCTATCCCTAAAACTTAGATCATTATAAATAATATTTTCTATAGTTCCTGGAATGACTTTAAGTTTTAACTTTCCATCTGCCAATCTTTGATCTAAAGGTATTGTCACCTTTGTAGTTACATAACCTCTTTCTACATATTCATTTGTAATTTCTCCTACCAATTCATATATTTCTTCCATACCTATTTTTTTATCGATATATTTAGAAGCTATCTTTTGTTTAGTTTTTTCATCTAACAAAATAGCTCCTTCTAAGATTAATTGCTTTATTTCATATTTTTTCTCTCCCATCTTTCTTATTTTGGGCTTCGCCTTTTCTTCTTTTTTCAAAAGTTCTGTCCTCAACAATTCTTGAATTTTTTCTTCTTCTTCTCTTTTTTGTTGTACTTCAAATTCGTTTCTAGCATCTCTAACTTGATTGACTATATCATTAGACATAGCTAAATTATTTACTAGTAAAAACCCAACAAAGAAAAAAACTATCTTTTTTTTCATTTTCCCACTCCTATAGTTATTATTTTATTTGTATTTCATGATAATTAAAAACTCAATAAATTTTTACTTTATTTTTTTGCAAAAAAAAAGTTATAAAATTAATTATAACTGGCTGTCATTTGAAAGACCCTATAGTTTTGCGTCCCATAATTTCTTACGGTTTGCCTTTTTCATTAAAAAAAATCAATATTGGACTCAACATTAACATATTTTAATTGTATTTTAATTTCGATATCCATATATACTATATATGATTACATGTGTAATACTAACATAGTTTAATTATAATAAAAAATTAAATATTATTAAGTTTTCTTATGTAAATTTAAGTTAATTTTGATTTCCTGTAGATTTACTTATACAAAATATAAAATTTAATAAAAAGTTACAATATAAAGGACATTCGATTCGTTTTTTTAATATCTTTTGTGAATTTAATACTCAATTTCATTTTTTTACAAATCTAATTATTAAAAAAACCTAAATTTAAAAAAGAGCAGAACCTAAGTTCTGCTCTAACTATTATTTTATTGGTGCCACCTGCCGGAGTCGAACCGGCTACCTCTACCTTACCATGGTACTGCTCTACCTAGTGAGCTAAGGCGGCAAAATGCTACTCTAAGGCAGCAATTATTTAAAATATTTCATTGGGTTTACAGGAGTTCCATATTTCCTTATCTCATAGTGAAGATGCGGACCTGTTACCCGTCCTGTTTTTCCACTTTCTGCAATAAGTTGACCTCTATTTACCCTTTGACCTTTCTTTACTTTTATCTTATCTAGATGTGCATACCTAGTTTCATAACCTTTAGAGTGTTTAACGATAACTATCTTACCATATCCACTCATCCACCCTGCATACGTAACAGTTCCATTTTCTGAAGACTTTACACTTACATAATGAGCTCTTAAATCTACACCCATATGACCTATCCATCTTTTTAATACAGGATGAAATCTTCTACCATAGGGACTTGTAACACCTTTCCAGACTACTGGCCAATATACGTCAAATCCTTTCTTAGTTCTTGTAATTCTAGCTAGATCCACCTTAGGATTGTTTATTATTAACATCTGATTTAAACGAACCGTATTCGATGTTAAATTATTGGTAGTTTTTAATTCACTTACACTTTTTCCAAACTTTGAAGCTATCTTTGAGAGGGAGTCTCCCTTAACCACTTTATAAGTTATAGAATTCCCTCTAGTAATTTTAAGTTTTTCTCCAATTTTTAGATATTTTCCCATATTAGGATTGTTATATTTTAAAACCGTTTGTGATTGCCCAAATTTATTGGCAATTCCACCTAATGTATCTCCTGATTTCACTTTATAATATGTTATTTCTGCTCTTTTTTTTGATTCTTCTTGTGCTTTTTCACTTACAATAGTATATTGTTTTTCATATACTTTAAAGTCCGAACTAAGTAGCTGGTAACCACCGTTATCTGCCTCTGATTCAGTGTAGTAATCTGTAAAATCATTCAAATTAACAACTTCTTTTTCTAATTTTTTGATAGTATTATATCCTAAAAATATATTAAATATCAATAAAATTATGAGAAGCTTTTTCATTTTTTTATTCAATTTTTCGCTTCTCCTTTCGAATAATAGTTTAATAAGTCATCGTTAGTTTTTGTTTTCTTTATTGTATCTATTAGTTGTTTAGAACTCTCAGCAGAACTGAGTTTACTAAGATATGTACGAATTTTCCATATTATTGATAGTTTTTTATCTTCAATCAATAATTCTTCTTTTCTTGTTCCTGACCTTTTTATATCTATCGCTGGATATATTCTTAATTCAGCTAAAGTTCTATCTAAATGGATATCCATATTTCCAGTACCTTTAAATTCCTCAAAAATAACATCATCCATCCTACTTCCAGTATCTACCAAAGCTGTTGCTAAAATGGTTAAACTTCCACCACCACGAATGTTTCTTGCTGACCCAAAAAATTTCTTTGGATAGTATAGAGCCGTTGGATCTATTCCCCCGGATATGAGTTTACCACTAGATGGTATCACAATATTATAGGCTCTTGCAAGTCTTGTTATTGAATCCATTAGTATCACAATGTCTTTCCCATCTTCTAATATTCTTTTGGCTTTATCTAAAACCATCTCAGTTACTTTAATATGATTTTTTGGATCTTCATCAAAGGTAGATGAAAATACTTTAGCTCCACAAACTGTTTCCTTTATATCTGTTACTTCTTCTGGCCTTTCATCTATAAGTAATATCCATACTTCTAATCCCTTATTATTCTTTATTATACTATTGGCGATATTACTTATAAGCATAGTTTTACCAGCTTTAGGAGGTGCTACAATAAGGCCTCTCTGTCCTTTTCCTAAAGGTGCTATCAAATCAATAATTCTCCCTGAGACGTCTCCATCCCCACCTAAAATAATTTTTTCATCTGGATATGCAGGGGTTAGTTCGTCAAATGGTACACGATTTTCTGCTTTTTCTAAATTTTCTCCATTTATCAGAAGTATTTTTCTCATAGCATAGTTTTTTTCTGTTCCTACTGGAACTCTAGCTTCACCTAAAACTACATCGCCATTTCTAACTTTAAATTTTTTGATCTGTGTAGAAGATATATATACATCTTTTTCCACATTAGTTTCACGAAGAAAACCATACCCATCAGCAAATACTTCGATCTTACCCCACGCTATAGTATGTCCTTCACTTTCTCTTACATATTCGCCTATCTTTTCAATCAATTCTAATTTTTTATAATCATAAGATTTATCTATTTTTAATTTTTTTGCTATCTCCCTTAATTCAGAAAGGAGTAACCCACTTAAATCTACCAAAGTCATCATCACCTTTTTATATATAGTATATACATTGCTACAAAATAAACCAATCCAATAATATATGTATCATATCTTCTTTTTTTCTTCTTAAACATAACTCCCATCATAAACACTAAAAGTATCAACATAGAAAATATAGCTGTTAATTTATGAAATCCACCTAATGATTGATATATATTTTGATCTCTTAAAAATAGATCTGTAATAAATATAATCATTATATTAAATATGTTACTTCCCAATAAGTTTCCAGCTGCCATATCATACGATTTTAATTTAATCGCTTGAATACTCACAGTTAATTCTGGTAAAGATGTTGCTAGAGCTATCAATATAAGACCTACAAAAGATTTTCCCAATTCAATTCCAAAGAACGGCGTATTGGCAATCTTATCTCCTATAAAACTAAGTCCCGTTCCTAAAACAACTACAAAAAATGCATTTATTATAAATCCTTTTTTTGCTTGAGGAAGTGTGATTCCGCCCTCTTCTTCCACATGAAATTCCTTTACTTCTTCCTCTAATTTCTCACTAAATTCATCATTTTTTTGATGTTCATAGATATAGATAGATTTCATCGCTACAAAGTAAATTCCTAAGATTAATAACGAAAATAAACTTATGTTCATTATTCCTTCTGTTGGGAATAAAAACCCTAATAAAAATATTAATGTTAAAATTATAGCCCAAAAACCAGCCATAAAATTTTTAGTACTTACCTTAGATGAAAAAGAAGTTGATCTCAATACAAATATATCGACTATAAACACCACAAATATATTAAACAAGTTACTTCCAAATATATTAGAAATTGCCATTTGAGGATTTCCCATAAGGGTAGCACTGATACTTGTAACCATCTCTGGCAGGGAAGTTACTGCAGCTAGCATAACTATTCCTATCCAAGATTTTTCTATTCCCATCAAGTCTCCTATGGCGTCTCCATATAAACTTAGTTTTTTTCCAACTATTATTATAAATCCTGCTAATATCGCAAAGATTAATATGTATAACATTTTCTCACCTCTATTTTATGCTAACTCTCCGTATAAAGTCCATGTTTTTGCCATTACAATTTTAACATCCACAAAGGTTCCCTTTAAAGAACTGTCACCTTCAAAGATGACTACTTTATTTGCACTTATCCTTCCTGTCATCTTTTTCTCATTTCTATGACTAGGTCCTTCTACTAAAACTTTCACAGTTTTTCCTACATAACTCAAACTACATTCCTTTGCCTTTTCATTTTGAACTTCCATGAGCCTTTGTAATCTTGATTTTTTTACTTCTTCTGTAATTTGATCTTCCATAGTTGCTGCTGGAGTTCCCTCTCTGACAGAATACATAAACATATAAGCATTTTCATAATTAACCTGTTTAATTAGATCCATAGTATCTAAGAAATCTTCCTCTGTCTCTCCAGGAAATCCTACTATAATATCTGTAGTAAGGGATATATCCGGAAGTGCAGTTTTTATTCTGCCTACTAATGCTAAATAATCTTCTCTACTATATTTTCTATTCATAGCTTTTAACATATTAGTCGATCCTGACTGTACTGGTAGATGCATATTTCTAGCTATTTTTTCTGGATATTTAACCGCTACTTCTAACACGTCTAAACTCAGATCTTTTGGATGAGGAGATACATATCTAATCCAATATTCACCCTCAATTTGACAAATTTCATCTAACAATTTAGCAAAATTAATTTCATTGCTATTCTCAAAATCTTTACCATAAGAATTCACATTTTGTCCCAATAATAATATATCCTTATATCCTTTTTCTACATATTTCCTTACATCGTTTACTATATCTTCCATAGGAACTGATCTTTCACGCCCCCTTACATATGGGACTATACAATATGTACAAAAATTATTACAACCATAGTTTATAGCTACAGAAGCTGAAATTCCATTTCCAAAGTTAGCATCTATTCTTGGAGGTAATTCATCTTCTTTATCAGTCAATACTGCGTGTACCACCTCACCTTTTAATATTTTCTCCATAATTTCCGGCAATTGTGCTATATTTTGATTCCCGATAACTATATCCACATGAGGTGCCCTTTCTAAGATATGTTCCTTTTCTTCTTGAGCTACACAACCTGTTACCCCTATTATCATTTTTGTCTTTCTAGCATTTTTTATAGTTTTTAAATTCCCTAATTTCCCCTCTATTCTACCTGCTGCTCCACCTCTTACAGTACATGTATTTAAAAATACAGCATCTGAATCATGGATGTCATCAGTCATCTCATATCCATTTCCCTCTAATAACTTTTTCATCTTAGCTGTCTCATTTACATTCATTTGACAACCATATGTTATAATTGTTGCTTTTTTCTTTGTCATTTGTCTTCCTCCGTCTAGCATTTCTTACATACAATCAAGCATTTTATATTGTATCATAATACTTAACTTTACTCAATTGCCCCTAGGCTTTAAATTAATTTTTTTCACTATTTAAATACTTCTCCAGCTTCCAAATACCACAACAATAGATCAAAATGATCCATAGGAATCTCTATTTCCTTACAACATTTTTCAATTTTTTTTTCTATCTCTAAATATTTTTTAGGAGTTATAGTTTTAGGGATTTCATCTATCACTCCTAATTTCATTATATTTTTTAATATATGCCTATCTAGAATAGCTATTTCATCACCAAATCCTATGTTTCTAAGAAAATGACTGGCCTCTTTATATCCTATTCCCTTAATATTTTTTACTAGCCAAATTCTTTTTTCAAATACATCACCGATCTTATCAACTAATGTCTTAGTAACTATCCTTCCATCTTCATCTTTCATAAATTCACGGAGGATAACCAAATTCTTTGCTTTTGTATTTTTAAACCTTACTACATTTAGATACGGTATCAAATCATCTTCCATTCCAGTCCAAAATACTCCTGCATTTCGCATCCCATCTATGGCTTTTTCTGCTCCTCTAGCCTTAGATTGAGGTGTCAGAATACAAAAAGCAAGTTCCACATGGACATCTTCATTATTTCCATTAAACCAGATTGATTTATATTCATCTATCCTACTTTCAATTAATGGTTTTATTCTTTTATATACTTCCCTTATCTCCATTAAATACTCAGTATCCATCTATAATCCCTCCTATTAACTGCTATATCTCAAAATTAATTATACTAGTTTTCTTCTAAATTTTCTTGAATTTTCCTTTCTAATCTTTAATTAAGATTAATTTCGTCAATAAAAGCATATAAAATATCAATATATGAATACATTTACTATTTATTCAATTTATTAAAATTTGACACACTATGCTTATCTGCGTATAATGTAATGTACAGAATATAAAATTTTAGGAGGCGATAATTTTGGTTGGTAGACAAATTTCCCTAGATAGGGCTAAAGAACTTAAAGGTACCATAGATGATTATTTAATAGCAAAAAAGGATATACCAACTGGTATGAATAAAGATGTAAGGGAACAGTTTGAACTTTCAAAAGCGATCCTTTTAAAGCATTTTGGTGCTACTGAAAAAGATTGGAATGACTTTAAATGGCAGCTTTCAAATAGAATTACAGATGTCAAAACTTTAAGTCTAATCTTAGATTTAACTGAAGAAGAAAAGAAAGAAATTCAAAGTGTAGGAGATAAGTATAGATGGGCAATTTCTCCATACTACGCTTGTTTATTAGATCCAAAGGATAAATATGATCCTATTAGATTACTTAGTATCCCTGCATCTATTGAATTAGACAATAACTCTGGAGACGCTGATCCCATGGGAGAAGAGCACACTAACCCTGCTGGAACTATAACTAGAAGATATCCAGATAGACTTATCATAAATACAACTAATGAGTGTGCCATGTATTGCAGACATTGTCAAAGAAGAAGAAATATCGGTGAGAATGATAGTGCTACCCATGATAAAGATCTTTTAGAATCAATTGAGTATATCAGAAATAACTCTGAAATTAGAGATGTTTTACTTACTGGAGGAGATGTTTTAGCACTATCTGATTCTAGATTAGAATGGATCTTAGCCGAGCTTAGAACTATTCCCCATGTAGAAATTATTAGATTAGGTAGTAGAACCCCAGTTACTCTGCCACAAAGGATAACTGATGAGTTAGTTAATATGATAAAAAAATATCATCCTATCTACTTAAACACACATTTCAATCATCCAAAGGAGATAACACCTGAAGCTAAAGCTGCATGTGAAAAGTTAGCCAACAACGGAATTCCTTTAGGAAACCAGGCTGTTCTATTAAATGGTATAAATAACGATAAATTTGTAATGAGACTTATGAATCAAGAGTTATTAAAGATCAGATGTAGACCGTATTATATCTTCCATGCAAAACATGTTCAGGGAACTGAGCACTTTAACACATCTATCGATGATGGATTAGAGATCATGGAATACTTAAGAGGATTTACTTCTGGAATGGCTATTCCAACTTATATTGTTAACGCACCAAAAGGACAAGGTAAAACACCTTTAATGCCTCAATATATGTTATCTCGTGGAACTGATTATGTTATGATCAGAACTTGGGAAGGTAAAGTAATCAAGTATGAAAACCATCCTACAAAAAATATAAAAGAAATCTATTAATTAGAATTCTTACTGCTAGCTGACCTAGGTCAGCTACTTTTTTATTCTTTATTCTACCTTTCCTTGTTTTTTTGGAGATTTTGTGGTAATATTGATAAAATCAATTCTCATATATTTTCTTAATAAGGAAGAAAGTTTCTACTAGCTGCCGTAAATAGCTAACTATGAGTGTAATTTTAAGATAAGTATTTTCTTAATAATTCCACTCAATATGAGGTGTTTAAAACATTTTTGGAGGTTTAATTATGAAAATATTACATGATACTATATTAAGAGATGGATTAGCATTATCAGACTCAATCTTAAAAGTCGATTCATTTGTTAATCATCAGATAGATCCTAAACTCATGAATCAAGTTGGAAAAGAGTTTGTTAAAAGATTTGAAGGTATAAAGATAGATAAGGTTTTAACTATCGAAGCTTCTGGGATAGCTCCTGCTATGATCACAGCTTTAGAACTGGGTGTCCCTATGGTATTTGCTAAAAAGCACAAACCCATCACCATGGATAAATTTTACTCTACCACTGTATATTCATTTACAAAGCAAACTAATTACAATTTAACTGTTTCTAAAGAATTTATACATAAAGGAGAAAACATCCTCCTAATCGATGACTTTTTATCCGCAGGAAATGCTATCTTAGGTCTTAGAGACATTGTTAACCAAGGTGGAGCAAAGGTTGTAGGAGTAGGTATTGTTATTGAAAAAGGATTTAAAGAAGGAAGAGCAAATCTTCTAAAAGAAGGATTTCGTCTAGAATCATTAGCTATCGTTGAAAAAATGGAAAAAGGTAAGATTACATTAAACAAAATTAAATAATTTTTTAGATAGTAATTAAAAAAGTTCTCCTACTGGTTTCAGTATAGAGAACTTTTTTTTAGCCTATAATATTTTTAATTTTTTTAGCCAAACCTTCTAATTTTTTACTGGGGCTTCCACATATTGCAATCCTTATCCCATGGGCTACTTGGATTGGATATATATTTTCACAATTTAGCTTTTCCAAACTTTCACTAATTTTTTCATCCTCTATCTTTAATGTAATGAAAAAACCTTCCTTATAGGGATAAACTTCTAAAGCTACTTTATCGGCTTCCTCTAAAAATATCTTAGATCTTTTCTCCAATAGTTTTACATATCCATCTCTTTCCTCTATTAATTTATCCTTTAAAATCTTATTTTCTTGGATAGTTGAAAATAATTTCATTCCACCCTTAGGAACATTCGACCATATCCCACGACAAGTAAATTCATTGGCTCTCATATAATCATCTACATTTTTCTTTTCATTTGATATAAATACACTTCCCCCTACACGAAGACCATATTTAGTAAGTGTCTTGGAACAACTAAATGAGAATACAACTAAATTTTTAGGAGATAAACTTGTAAAACTTTCCATATATTTACGGCTTTCCTTATATCCTTTTACAGCATAATCTATATAAGCAATATCATTTAAAAGAATATAGTTTCCATCTTCAGATAAGTCATTCATGACTTTTACAATATTCTTCCATTCAGGTCCACTCATAGAATAACCTGTAGGATTATGACATGGATCATTTATTATTGCCAAAACTTTTCCCTGTGATTTCATTATCTCAGATGATTTCTCTCTAAAACTATCAATATTAAATTCATCTTTTTCATTGAATAATTCATAGGTTTCTATATTTAAACCGTGTTCCTTTGCCATTATTTTATAAGGACCCCAACCAATATTTGGAATAAGTAATGTTTCCCCCGGATCCAATATATTTTTCAATGTCGAACTCACAGATCCTGAACCTCCAGGTGTGGCTATAGCTCCTACATTGAATTTCTCCTCATGTTCACCTAATACCCATGACTTTATCTCTTTCAGATAATCGTTGTTTCCAATAAATGACTCTGCATAGGGTGCAATATCCATATTATCTAAATTTTTATATACTTCACTCACAGAATCAAAAATGGTAAATTTACCATTTTCATCACAAAGAGCTCCTATTGTTACATCTATTACATTATCTTCTCCGTACTTAACCTTGGCATCCTTGGCTTTTTTTACCATTGTAAATACCGTATCTACAATATTTTTATCTTTTGATCTTTTAGCTAATATCCCCATTTTCTCCCCCTTTTTCATTTCTTATATATTAATGACTCTATTTTTTCATATATTTCTAATATATCGGTTTCTAATACTTCTCTTTCTTGCCATATTTCTTCTGCTTTTACAGCCTGTTCTACAAGCATCAATAGACCATTTGCTCCTATTTCAAATCCCTCTAGAAATTTAGTTTTTTCAGGATTATAAATAAGGTCTATCCCAGCTTTGTATTCTTTTTTTTCTTCTCTATCTAGTATACTACATTCTATATTAGGATACATCCCACAAGGTGTACAATTAACTATTAAATTTTTCTCAGATATAGATTGCAATTTATCATAAGAAATAATATTTAAAGTTTTAAAAGTTTTAAAGTTAATTTTAGCTTTTTCTATATCTCTAGTCACTAAGTAATTTTCTCCACCTAGATCTTCTAGACATTTAACCACTGCTCTAGCTGAACCTCCTGCACCGCAGATAAAGTTTTTTTTATCTTTTATTTCTAATTTTAATTTAGTTATTATCATCTGAAATCCATAGTAATCTGTGTTATATCCGATTAACTTCCCACCCTTAGAAATTACGGTATTAACTGCTCCTATTTGTTTAGCCTCTTCAGATATTTCATCTAAATATTCTATGATATCTGTTTTATAAGGGATAGTTATGTTAATTCCTAATAATTCTTCGGATCTTAATTTTTTAACTACTTCTAGTATATTATTACGAGGGACCTCTATCAATGAGTATTCACCATTAATCTTGAGTCTATCAAAAATCATATTATGAATTATAGGAGAAT
>Ga0316197_10000818_pt1 | contig 21897 bp, 19 predicted proteins | sample OudBiesiAoxic_MG_FD_204939 | JGI IMG/M metagenome (GOLD analysis project Ga0316197, IMG submission 204939) | Coastal sediment microbial communities from Oude Bieten Haven, Netherlands - site A oxic | ecosystem: Environmental > Aquatic > Marine > Coastal > Sediment | place: Netherlands... | reverse complement strand
GGCAGTGCATACACAGTTGTTATTCGTAAAGACCAGGAGCGCCAGCTCTTTTTCCCGGTGGTTAAACTTCTGGCCCACGGCGTTGAGTCAGAAACCGAGTACCATCACGAATTTTTCGCGTCGGGTGAATATCGCAGCCTCATCGAGCTTGGCGCGACTATCAATACCCTTATCGAGGAAGACGGCTACTTCAAGCGCGGTGAGAAAACCCTGGCCACGCGTAGCTTTGCCGAGGGGCTGGATTGGTTGATGGCGGAGGCGCGCAAGGGCTATAGCATTCAGCGCTACAAGGGCCTGGGTGAAATGAACCCGGAGCAGCTTTGGGAGACGACCATGGATCCCGAGGTGCGTCGTATGCTTAAAGTCACAATCGAAGACGGGATTGCTGCCGACCAGATATTTACCACACTGATGGGCGACCACGTGGAGCCGCGCCGGATATTTATCGAGGAAAATGCTCTGTCTGTAGCCAACCTGGATGTCTAATCAGCGACGATAAATGACTCAGCTGCTGGGAGCCAGGCTTTGTTGATCAAGTTCGGGGGCGACAGCAGGCCTTTCCCATTCCGGGGGACCCCAGAGGTGCTTCAGGCGAAGGCTTAGTGGCCCTGGCCTGGATAAGTCCTCGAACATGCTGGCGTATTCCCGGAATGTCAGTTTTATTGGGTTAAACCCAGGCCTTGAGTTGATCAGGCTTACCACGCCATATTCAACCTGTTCATCGGGGGACTCCTCGGCGTAAGTCCCGAACAGGTGGTCCCAGATCATGAGAACACCACCCATATTGCGATCCACATAGCCGGGGTTCCTGCCGTGATGCACGCGGTGATTGGATGGTGTATTGAATACCCACTCGATCGGCTTTGGAAATCGCCTAAACCATTGTGTGTGGGGAAAGATCTGGAATATCAGGTTTGCAGCTAACATCAGTAATACGGATTCTGGTGTGAACCCCAACATCACTGCTGGAATAAAAAAGATGTAAACACCGACAAAGGCATAAAGAACGCTCTGGCGAAAAGCGACCGTATAATTGAAATGCTCCGATGCATGGTGCACCTCATGTACTCCCCATAAGAAGCGAATGCGGTGTGCGGCCAGGTGGAACAGATAGAAACAAAAGTCGACTAACAGGAACAGTACCAACAAACTGGCCGGTGTCAGTTGCTGAGTGAACAGCCGGAATTGATAAAGCCATTCATAGGCGGGTAAGACCAGGGCCACAACCATGACACCTTCAGCAACCAGAACGTAAACAGCCCCCATCGCGATACTGGCGATCGAATCTCGAACTTCGAAGATGCCAGTTCGTCGGAAATGGAACCATTCGACGGTTGCCAGCAGCAGAATGATGGGTAGTGCCGACAGTGTCAGTAATTGGCTGGCCGGCAGGGCAGCGACCAAATTCTGAATAGCAAGTATTGCCTCGCCCAAACGCTCCGAAATCATGATTGGCTCCCGATGGTCGTGCGGTGTAAGAGGCGGTCATATCCCTCGTATCCGCCGGTTGCCCGGTGAAGTACGCAGCGGTTGTCCCACATGACCAGCATGTTGCTGGACCACTTATGTCGGTATTGGAACTGTTGGCTGGTTTGCCATTGGTGTAGTTCCAGTAAGAGGTCTGAGGCCGCATTCTGCTCCATACCGTCTATGCCGATGATATAGCCGATACAACCGAACAGGCTCTCCCTGCCGTTTTCCGGATGTACCTTTATCAGCGGGTGTAAAAGGGATTCCCTGGCGGTTTCGGAGGCTTTTACCCGCATACTGCGGCCGGACCCCTCATCCGCCTTGCCGTACAAGCCCTCGGGTGCATAACCTCCTGCGGCCGAATGGATGGCATAACGACCCTCAATCCTGTCCCTCAAGGTCGAAGGCATTTCCTCCAGCGCCATGTGCTGGTTGGCAAACAGTGTGTCTCCGCCGGATTCGGGAATTTGGATCCCGTAAAGGCAGGTGCCAGCGGGTGGATTGCGTTGAAAGCTCCAGTCGGTGTGCCATGCCTCCGCAAAGATAGAGGATGTCTCGTCTGCCGCGCGTTGAATGGCGATGATATGCTCTCGGCCAGGTAGGGGTTGTACGAAAGGGTCCTCACCAAAATCGCCAAAGTAACCGGTGAAGCGCTCGAGGTCATCATCACTGAGAGACTGGTCTGGAAAGACGATAACACCGTGCTCAACCCACGCTTGACGAATATCCGTAACAAGGGATTCCGTAAGCTCCTCGCTTAGATTCACACCGGTTACGGTTGCGCCGCAGGCCTGGCCACTGAGTCTTAATGTCATACCCATAATATTGATCTCATCCTTTTACGTTCACTATCCAATGATAGGTAGACCAAACATCACATGATTGACATACTGCGCCTTACTTTATACATATCACGCCAGCGGCGTTGGGCACATGGTGATTCGAATATCGGGCAGTTTTAGCCAGATTCTCCGCCTGTGGATGCTGCGCAGGGGGATTGTCTGCGAAAGTCTGGAGACAAGTCTGGCCCTGGCCTCGCAACAAGAGACTGTGAGTGTTGAGAACTGGCGCGGTTTGTTAAAAGAGGCAGAAGAACTTTGTCCCGGCGAGCCTGTGGGGCTGCAGATTGGGTCTGAAGTTCAAGTTACACATGCCGGTATTTTGGGCTACCTGTTGCTCAACAGTGATAACCTTGCAGACGCACTGGAGACATACCTGCTCTGTGAGCGACACTTTTATGGAGTCAATTTTGCTGAGCTATCGCGAGATGATTCGGGTTGGACGCTCGCCTGGCCTGATCAGCTTGGCAATGACAATGCCGCGTTTGTGCAAGTCGGGCTGACCGCGCTGGTTACCTTTCTTCGTCAGCGATTCCCCGGGGCTTGTGATCTTTTGTCCGTCTCTCTGACCGGTGATGAGCCGGGTGATATAGCTCCTTTTCAGCGATTTTTTGGCTGCGCCGTCACCTTTAACTCGGACTATCCGGGGTTAACTTTTGATGCAGACACGATTCACCGATCCAGCCTGGTGGCCTTGCCGGAAAACTTCCACACGCTGCGCCAGCAACAGCAGATCGCGTTTTCCACGGTAGCGGGTACCGACGACCCTTTCCTGAAATGTCTTCAATCGGTGTTGTTGAAGTCAATTCCAGAGGGCGGCGCAACACTGCCGAAAGTGGCGCAGGGAATGAATATGTCCACCAGGACACTACAGCGCAGGCTGGCTGACTATGAGCTCTCATATCAGTCATTGCATGACGCTGTGCGAGAACAGCTCGCCCGTCGCTATTTATCCCGTACTTCCCTGATGCTGTCTGAAATCCCTCTTTTGCTGGGTTACTCCGATCAGAGCGCATTCAACCGTGCGTTCAGGAGCTGGACAGGCACGACACCAGGCCGGTTCAGACAATTAGAGAGAGCGTGAAGATGAAAGCGGCCGCCGGTAGGGGTTGGCGCAACTATCGTGAGAAAATTGCTCTCGATAGATGGACAGCCAGCAGCGATTTAATCGGCTTACGCACGGTAATTATTGGCGATGGCTCTCCAGACTATTTCCAGCGCCTCCATAGCGTGAGGGTCCCGGCAGGCACAACAGATATTGTATTGGATTTTATTTGCCATGCTGATTCGGGCCAGCCTCCCGGACGTTAGTGCTCCCTCCAACTGTTCTTGTGTGCCAGCCGTTATGATATCGGTGGTTGCCGCCAGAGAGACCAGTGTCTGGTAATCATCGGTTTCTATTTGTGGAACCCTTGGAGGTGTGGGCTCCCCTGCTGCTTTCAAAGCGTTTTTGAAGGTAGTTTGCCAGTACCGATGAATATGAGGTAACGCCAGGCGCTTTTGTAGCAGTTCGGCCAGGGTATAAGGCCCCCCACTCAAGACAGGGTTCCCTGGCCTGGCGACAAACACCACGTCACGCTTTTCCAGAACCATCACTTCAATGTCTTCGAATGCCGTGGTGTATGTCAGGTCGCCTATGAACAGGTCAATCTCTCGCTCCCGCAGTTGTTGAATCGGTTCGCCCCGAGCGGAGACGGCCACGGTCACGGAAACGTCTGGTCGATACTCAAATAGATCCCGCAGTACGGGCAGCAAAACGGTGTGAGTAGCCAGTGGACCGCAGCAGATTTTGAGTGTTTCAGCGGATTCACCCTGAATCGCTTCAAGTTTTTTATCAAAGGCTACTGAAGCCAGGCTTAACTCTTTGCACGCTTCCAGTAGTTGTTGGCCCCTGGTCGTGGGGGTCGTCGCGGACTTACTTCGCTCAAAGATCTGGAACCCGCAGTCTTCTTCGGCGCGCTTTACCAGGCGGGTGAGTTTGACTGGCGAGATACCTAAAGTAGCAGCGGTACTTTTGAAATTGCCGATCGAAGCCAGTGAGATCAGGGCGTTCAGAGTTACTTTTGTGAGCATTTGCCAAGCTACCGTTTCACAATATGAAACCAATAGTACACAAATTGAATCTATGTTGTGCCAGCTAACCGGCTGTTGCATACTTTCGCCGGCGTTGGGTTGTCTGTGTAACCCCCTATTTCCATACGTTGACTCGTCAGGTAGTCAGACTAATTAGCAGTATCAGGCGGTACATCCCAAATATGAGTAATTGCTGGTCTATCCGGTTTCTGTTGGTGTTGAGCGTTGCCCCGGTAATCGCGGGCTGTGGTAGCCCGGAGCCGATACCGGCCGAACGTTATATAGAGACCGACCAACTGGTCAGCCAGATCGATGAAAACCTGGCTGCCTCTTCCAGGCTGTCAAAATTGGTAGACATTGATCATTCCCGTCTGGGTCAGCAGGCTGGCTCCAGAATGCCCCCGGCCAGAGTGCTTATTTTTTCCGATTCGCAACTGGAGTCCGAGCTTATAAAGCAGAACCCGTTGGTAGCATTAGACCTGCCTCTGAGGGTATTGGCCTTCGAAGATGGTCGTGATGGCGCCAGCAAGGTAACCTACAATGACTTCGATTACTTGCTTTCCCGCTATAAGCTGGACTCTGGTGCCTCTAGCGAGCTTGGCGCCAGATACACCAAGAGTATAGATGCTGCAATCAAAGGCATTGCGCCCCAGGTCATTGCCTCATTCCCCAGTGACACCATGAGCCCTGATGGGATTATCACGATCGAAAGCCCCTATGGCTTTGAAGAAACCATCGAACGTGTAAATGCCGCTATCAACGCACAAGACGACACAATGCATTTTGGTACGGTAGATTTTCAGGCCAACGCGCGTGAGCTGGGGATTCAAATTGCACCCTCCTATTTGATCCTGTTCGGAGGCCCCGGGCCCGGTGGCAAGGCAATGGCCGAGGCACCTACGCTTGGCCTGGATGGTTTTTGTCAGAAGTTTCTAATCTGGGAGGACTCCTCGGGGCGTGTCAGGCTCTCCTTTAACGATTTGTTGGCGCTTGCAGAGCGGCAAGGAGCGAAAAAAGCTGTGGCCCTGCGCGTTATCAATTATCGACTTAAGAAAACCTTTAGTGCCGCTCTTGCAAGCAAATAGAGCCACGCAAACGAAGAAAAAAGGATGAAAGCATGAGCAAAGAAAGTCTGTTTCTCCTGGTCGCTGCCGCCGGTCTTACGCCGATCGCACTTGCCTATGGCCTGGTGCCCGCAACAACTGTGCCTATGTTATATGGAGTGGAAATCGATTCGGTCAACATCACCCACATTTTTCGCGCGGTCATGGGGCTGTATCTGGCAATGATTGTATTTTGGTTTTTGGGTGCAACCAGAGAGTCCCTGCGATTTTCCGCCCTCTGCAGCGTCGTTGTATTTATGGGCGGCCTGGCCGTGGGGCGCCTCTCAAGTCTGTTACTTGATGGCATCCCCGGTGCACTTCTGTTGGTCTATCTTTTGCTGGAAGTAGTCTTCGCTCTGCTTGCGTTCAAATTGGCCAAGAATCTACAGGGCAACTGAACGTTGTTCTCGCTTAAACTCTCGTGATTTAGATATACCAAGGTATCAAGATGAAAAAAAGACCGACATATTCGGGCTGGGTGTCAGCCTGCGTCGCGGCCCTGGCCGCTGTATTCACCCAGGTTGTGCTTGCTCAGGGAGGCCAGGATCAACGAGATCCTGTGATCGAAGAGCCGAAGCGCCCTAACATTCTGCTGCTGGTAGGTGACGATATGGGTCTGGGTGATATCGGTCCCTTTGGATCGGAAATCTACACTCCCTCCCTTAACATGATGGCCAGACAAGGCGTCCGTTTCTCTAACTTTCACGCCAGCCCGGTTTGCTCCATTACGCGATCACAGCTGCTCACCGGCAACAATAATATCGAAATTGGCCTGGCCAGCTTTGACTACGCAGTGTACCCCGAAGCCAGGGGGAAGCCGGGCTATGAGGGTTACCTGACAGAGCGGGCAGTAACTATCCAGGAATTACTGCGTGATGCTGGCTATGACACCTACCAGACAGGCAAGTGGCACCTGGGCGGACAGCACGGGGGTCGCGGCCCACATGAAATGGGGTTCACAAACAGCTACGGCATCCTTGCTGGTGGTTCAAACCACTGGAATAGCGGTGATATGCTCCCCAATATGGCTCATCCGGATTCTCAAAAAGCCGTCAAGGCTGGCCAGATTCCGCCTATGATCGACATGCCCTACTTTGAAGACGGCAAGCCGGTGGAGCGCCCGCCAGGTATCTACTCGGATGACCTCTATACGGGGAAAATGCTTGGCTTTATGGAGCAATCTCGTCGTGCCGACAAGCCCTTTTTTGCCTACCTGGCTTTTACCACCGCACATTTGCCGATTCAGGCTCCGGGTGGCCTGGCCGATCGCTACTATGAGCAGTACTTGGAACTGGGCTGGGATGGTCTCAAGGCGCAGCGAATGCAGCAGCTTATCGATGCTGGAATTCTGCCGAAAGACAGTAAGTTGCCGAAACAGAACCCCATTACTCGTCCCTGGGATAGCCTCAGCGATGAAGAGAAAAAGCTCCAGGCCAAGATCTTCGCTACCTATGCTGCCATGATCGAATCACAGGATAGGCATATAGGCCGCGTAATGGATTGGCTACGCGAAACCGGCGAATTGGATAATACGCTCATTATCTACATGACGGACAATGGCCCTGAAGGCACTGACGCTTTTGGTGAGCTGGGTAACCCGGCCCTTAGCGGATGGATGAAAGAACATTTCAGCCAGGACATAGCCGATGTGGGCCACGGAAATTCAAATTGGCAAATAGGCATAGAGTGGGCTAATGCAACCACCGGTTCCCTGCAGTGGTGGAAATGGTTTATCGATGAGGGCGGCATTCGGGTTCCATTGATCGTGGTCCCGCCCAAATCTCATGGTGATAAGTTCAATCGACAGGGTGAGGTCTCAGATACTTTCCTATCGGTTAAAGATTTGCCCATGACTATTTTGCAATACGCCGGGGTGGAACATCCAATGTCTCGCTACCAGGGCCGGGAAATCGTTCCCCCCACGGGTAAAAGCATGGTCAGCTTTTTGGATGGAGAGGCAGAGACCGTGTATGGCCCGGATGACTGGACGGCCTTCGAGCTATTCGGCAATGCCTATGTAGTGCGCGGAGACTACAAAGCCATAAAGGTGCGCACCGGCATGTGGGGCGATGGAAAATGGCATTTGTATCACCTGCGTAACGACCCGGCCGAAAGCAGGCCACTTGAAGTCGATATGCCTGAGGAGCTGGCCGAGCTTGTAGAAATCTATAAGGGCTATGCCGATAAATGGCAGATTCAGGAAGTAAGGGACGATTGGAACCCCCAGAAGGAACTGGGCCACTAAACCAGGCGTTGGCCTCTCCACTGCCGCGCCTAAAGGCGCTTTGGTGGAGAGGACAATCGCTGTTGGCGTAAGCTGCTGTAAGTGGCTCGGTCGTGACCGCTGCTCGGAGAACGAAAAGCCGAACTACTACTTATAGTGGTTTTGCAGGAAAGCGACCAGCGTGTCCGCCCAGCCAGCTATCATGCGGCGCGCGTCGGCAGTGTTCGTTACACTGTTGCTCCACGATAGCATGCCGCCCGCCCGACCTGCAGTTTGTCGGTCAGCGGCGCGGCCAATGATATCGCCGCTAACAGAGTCAAACAGCTGGATATAGAGCGTGGCAGCGCCGGTCGTCGCGGTGACAGTGTGGGAGCGCCCCGCGCTGCGGGTGTCGGGTGCGGTAATGTCCAGGTCTATGATCGCCGGTCGTACAACCATTACGTCATCACCCGTCACATCGACCACCTCATAGCCGGCGGCTTCGAGGCGCTCAGTGAATACTTGCTCAAAAAGCGTCGCTACATCCTGCTTGATTCGCTCCATGTCGCTGGCGCGAATATTGCGAGAACGGCTACGGTTCTGGTCGCGCTGCCAGTTGCTGCGAAAAGCTACCAGAGGCTCCAGGATCGCTACGCGTTTGAATACGCTGAAGTCGGCTTCCGGGTCGATAAACGCGACTGCGACAGTCGGGTCCTCGACAGGCACCAGGTTGTCGTAGGTAGGAACCACGGCTTCTTCAGCTGAAACTGTGGGAGCCATCGCCATCATTACAAGCGAGGCCGCTAGTGCGATCAGTGATCGAATCCGGAAAAGGTGAACGGGTGTCTGTCTCATTACAAAGCCTCCTTCTATCAAAAATCAGTTAAGTTTTAACACAACTTCCGCTGTGTGAACAGGCAGCTGCCTGGGCCTCGAGCACCTTGGCACAGTTGCAGAGAACGGGTCACTGATCATCACGTCTGTACAAGTATGATCAAACGGCCCTTTCGCGCTTGCCCACAGGCAGCGTCTTGCGCCGCATCTGGTTTTCGATGCGGGTGACCTCTGTAAAGAAGGTGCTGCTTACATAAGGTTTTAACAGGAAGGTGAGCTGTTTATAGCTTCGGGTAATCTCCTCCGCCCCTGTTTCCCTGCCCTTGATGACTTCAATATACCTGGGCCAGCTTGTCCACAGGACCCACATATTTTCCGACAGTTGGCGGCGCTCTGCCGCCTTCAACTTGATAGTCCCAGCGGCAACCTTGAACGTTTTTTTGAGAATCCTGTCGACCTGGTCCGTGCCACGGCGGGAGAAATCGCGATAGCGCTGGCTGAGCTGTGCATCCTTGATCACCAGCTCCAGCGTGGAAGAAAAGAAGAAGCGATATTGCCACAGGACATGCGCTCCTCCAATAAAGCACTGGGCCAGTCGCGCCGCGTCAAGGACCTCCCCCGGGTTGAGCTCCAATGATTCGTCGAGGTCAGTTTGCAGTCGCGCCAATACCTCCAGCAGGATTTCCTCCCTGTTACGAAAATGGTAGTACAGGTTTCCCGGGCTGATAGACAGGTGCTCAGTCAGCTGGCTGGTGCCCACCGCACTACCACTTATGTTCATCAACTCAACGGCTGCATCGATGATTCTTTGTCGGTTACCCATGCCTTCTCCCGGATGCCGTTCAGGGCCCAAAGTCTACTTGTAATGTACGGCGCTGCCATACAGGTTACAGCCGACAATTTGGTACTTGCAAGCATGCGCTTGCTTTTCCTGATATCCCATACTAGAGTATATGCTCTAATAGAGCATATACTCTAATAATTATGAATCGAACCATCCCCAGGAGGCACTATGAAAGTCGGCTTGCAGCAGGTATTCCAAAATCACGGTCGTGCTGTCCCGGATGGACAAATGGTCACTGAAGAGATCGAGCTGGGGCTGTTGGCCGAGGAACGGGGGTTTGATGAGCTTTGGCCGGTAGAGCATCATTTTACAGACTATGCTGCCTGTCCGGACAATACGCAGTTCCTGAGCTATCTTGCGGCCCGCACCTCGCGGATCAGGTTGGCAACCGGTGCGGTAATACTTCCGTGGAATCAGCCCATACGCGTCGCTGAAAAGGTGTCCTTGCTGGATCACCTCAGTGAAGGTCGCGCTATATTTGGCATGGGGCGCGGCCTGGCCCGCTGCGAGTACCAGGGTATGGGAATTCCAATGGGCGAGTCCAGGGAGCGCTTTGACGAGGCGGCCCAGCTCATACTCGACGCCCTTGAGACCGGCTTTATGCATAACGAGAATCCCGTACATTACCCACAGGCCAGAACTGAAATACGCCCCGCCCCCTTAGCATCGTTCAAAAATCGAATCTATGCTGTGGGTATGTCACCGGACTCTGTTGTGGCCGCCGGTAAACTCGGTGCCCAGATACTGTTGTTCTCCAACAGATCGGATCAGTCACTCGCCGAGTCGGTGGAAATATATCAGGCAAGCTTTCGCGAACACCATGACGGGGAGCCATTACCGCCGCGCGTATGTGACTTCATGTACTGTGATGAATCAGCTGACCGGGCCAAAGAGACAGGGCACAAAGCTATCGCTAATTATTTTGTTACGGTAATGAATCACTATGAACTGTTGGGTGATCACTTTCCCAAGGGCTATCAGAGCTACGCGGAACAAAGTGCAGCCCTGCAGTCCATTGGAAAGGAGCAGGCCTGTGCAGACTATGTCTCTGTCCAAAGCTGCGGCACACCAGAGGCGATAGTAGAGCGACTCAAAGCCAGACGAGACGTTATAGGTGATTATGAGTTAAACGTGTGCGCGCGCTTTGGTGGATTGACCATTGATCAGGCCAGGAGCAGTCTCCACCTGTTTGGGGCGCAAGTGCTGCCCTCACTGAGGGAGTGGTAATGTCCTCTTTCGAAGGCAAGGTCATCCTGGTTACCGGTGGCGCCTCGGGTATCGGCCTTGCGACTTGCGCGCTACTAATAGAGCGCGGTGCCTTTGTTGTGCTCTGGGACCTGACCCAGGACGCAGTCAGTGCCGCGATGCGTGAACTGGATGCGTCTGGTGAAAACTGCGCTGCTTACGCGGTGGATGTCACCGACAGTGTGCAGGTCGGGCATGCCATGCAGCTGCTCCTGCAAAACCATGGACCACTGTTTGGCGCTTTCAATAACGCCGGTATTGGCGGGCCTACGATACCGATTGCAGACATGACCGAAGCCGACTTCGACGCTGTCGTGAATGTGGATCTCAAAGGTGTCTGGCTTTGCTTGAAGCATGAACTGATAGCGTTACAGGACTCGGGAGGCTCCATTGTCAACAACGCATCCGTTGCGGGATTAGTTGCGCTGGCGGGACAGAGCGCCTATACCAGCGCGAAGCACGGTGTCGTCGGTCTGACCAAAACCGCCGCCGCGGAATACGCCATGGCAAATATCCGGGTCAATGCTGTCTGCCCGGGTGCGGTAAGGACGCCTATACTAACGCATCTGATAGACGCCGGCATCGATGAGGAGGCACTGGCCGGTATGTCCCCGGCCAATCGAATTGCCGAGCCGCCCGAGGTCGCAACGGCAGTAGCCTGGCTACTATCCGATGAAGCCAGCTTTGTTACTGGTGCCGCTCTGACAGTCGATGGCGGCTGGACTGTGCAATGACAGCGGGGAGACGATATGAATAATACAAGCCAGACCCTGGAGCCGACATGGGGTGGAGCAGACCCATTCGAGCCGGCTTTCAAAGAAGACCCATATGCGGTTCTCAATCCTCTGCGTGAGCAGTACCGGGTAAACCTGACGCCAGTCGGCACCTATCGAATTACACGCTATGACGACTTACTTCAGATTTTTAAACACGCCAATACCAGCATGACGCTTGCCAATGGTGAGTCACCCAACTTTCACCCGGCTGATGAGCGGGGCAGTTTTCGCGAGTTTATTCTGAACCTGGATGCGCCTGAACACCTGCGCCTGAGAAAGCTGGTCTACAAATCGTTTAACAATCGCACCGTGAGGCGATTTGAAGTCGAGGCCAAAGACATAGCGGACGAGACAATGAAGCGGGCACTGGCAGCCGGGGGTATGGATCTGATTGACGACCTTGCCCACTTGCTGCCATCGCAGATCGTCTGTCGAATCATGGGTGTGCCTGAGGAGGACAGGAATCTCTTCACCGGTTGGACCGCGGCCAGAACCAACGCGTTTTTTGCGCGGTTTCTGCCTGATGAAATCGTCCAGTCGCTGGTTGACGCAGGTAACGAGATGGCGGATTACTTTGACGATCTGGTCAAGGTGCGCCGCAAGGATCTTGGTAACGACCTGCTCAGCGAACTTATTCGAGCCGAGGAGGAAGGGGACAGATTGTTGGACGGCGAGATCGTCGTGCAGGCAATCGGTGTCATCGTGGCGGGATTTGAGACAACTATTGGACTCATCGGTAACGGTGCGCGCGCCTTGATAGAGCATCCGTCGCAGATGGCGCGGCTGCGCAGCGAGCCAGGGCTTCTCAATAACTGCATCGAGGAGTGCCTGCGCTTTGACACACCGGTGCTTTTTAACTGGCGCGTCCTCGTCGAGCCTTTCCAGTTGGGGGATGTGTTAATTCCCGAAGACGCGGTTATCTGGCAGATGCTGGCCTGCGGCAACCGGGATCCCCGCCAGTTTGACGACCCGGATGAGTTTCGAATCGATCGCGAAAATGTTGCACACCAGAGCTTTGGTGGAGGCTCGCATTTTTGCCTGGGTAACCAGTTGGCAAAGGTTGAAGCGCGCCACGCGTTAGGGGCTTTCGCAAGAGATACGCAGGATCTGACTATTACGCCGGGACAGCCGACCTGGTCTGATTCATTTTTCAGGGTGCTGGGCAGTTTCCCGGTCAGCTTCAATTAGGAGAAAAGACATGGCGGAACCGAAACTGGAAACCCGCTTGTTAGCCACCCTGGTGGGTCAGATTTCCGAGCCTACGCCAATAGGGGATAACCGGCTTATATTTAATGTGCAGAGCGCGGAAATCGCTGGCGAGCGCTTGAATGCCAGGGTGGTCAGCCCCAGTGGGGACTGGATCAGTATTCAACCCAACGGGAACTGGCAACTGGATGTTCGACTGCTGTTTCAAACGGACAAGGGCGAATACATCTTCTGCTACTACACAGGCAGGCTGAAGGCCGACGCGCAGCTGAGTACGCGCATTGCCAATGGAGAGAGAATACCCGGTGACGAAATGTACTTCCGCAGCACGCCCTATTTCGAGACCTCAGCCCCGGATTATCTTTGGCTAAACGATATCGTATGTGTCGGTACCATGCGAGAGTTCGGTGGCGGTGAGGCCGTCTATGACGTGTTTGAAGTGCTCTGAGCGCACGATGACGCTGCGAATGAGTGCACTCTGCTCGGTGGGTGCTGCAGCTGAGTTTAGCAGTCGTGACGTACCGCTTATGCAGATAGGGATGAGTTGGGGCTCCCTGTAAAATGGTTTGCCTGTTACTGAGCCAGTACCAGGAAGCCCTCTTCTGTAATGTGCGCCTTTTTGCCGGTTCTGAACCAGTGCTGGCCATCGATTTCAAAGAGTGCGGCAGCGGTTTTTTCAGGTGCGCCCAGGTACTCGAGCATCACCTGGCCTCCACAAATCAGCAATAGACCAATTTGCCCCAGCGGTAGTTCTTCGCCGCTGTTCTCGTCGACTATTTTCAGGCCGGTACCTGGCACCGGCATGCCCATTGTGCCGGGAATACTCCCTTGTTGTACCTTCCAGTCAGTGATGTCCATAGCGTCGGGTATATTTACAGTCGTAACGGTTGTAGCTTCGGCGGTGCCATAGCCCTCGTAAATGCGTTTGCCGAACTTGAGTTGGAAGTCATGGCGCACGTCGTCCGGCAGGGGTTCGCCGCCACAGACGACCAGTCGCAGCGAGTCGAGCATGAGGGGGTTGATCTGTTTGTCCCGCGCATATTGGGCCAGTGTATTCGGGTAGCCCGGCAACAGGGTGGCCCTGTAGCGCGCGACCATCCTTGCGATTCCCACCGAGTCGGTGGGGTCCGCGTGGCAGACCACGGGTATACCCTCTACCAGTGGCATGATTGTTGTAAGCGTCAGTGCCATGGGGTGATAGCTTGGAACACAGGACAGTATCACGTCGTCCACGCGCGTGCTGAGAACTTCAGAGATCTGTTTGCAGTTGGTCATGATGTTGCGATGAGACAAAAGAACCGGCAGCGGCATCGAAGAATCACTGTGGTTAATCAGAATCGCAGCGGGGCTACCGGACTCTGGCTTGTCTCCCCTTAGCCGATAAAACCAGGATACGGGCAACAGCCAGAATTCCATTGAGTTAATCACACGACGCCAGCGCGGTATCTGTTGGGCCAGCTCTTCCATGTAGAGAATGTCGTAACCGCGCAGCAGTTTCCTGATGTCGGTGCCGGCCGCCGAAAGTGTTTCCAGATAAGCGCGGGAGGTGATGATCTGTCGCACCGATGCGGACTGTAGAAATGTGTCTAACACCTGGGTAGGAAGTGTATGATTCAGCGGCGCCACGACTTTTCCTCGCAATAGCAGTGCGAGTGAAGCCTGAATCGCGGGTGCACCGGGGGGCAGCAGAAGACCGACATGAGGGGTCTTGATTACTGATCCAAGGCGCTGGCCCAGGCCAGTGACGGCCGCCACCAGCTGGTAATTGCTGAGCGTATCGCACGATTCGTCTATCACGCATGGTCGTGACGCCCTGCGTTTTGCGGTCCGCAGCCAGGCCAAGGGAATCGGTGGTAGTTGTTCACTGTAGGCCTGCCAGGCTGTAATCGACAGCTCGAACACCTTTTGCTTGAGCTGCTTTGCCGGAGTATCGGTTGGAAGCGGCGGTCCGAACGCGACGATGAGATCCCGTTTCAGGTCGGTTGGGCGCGAATCCCGCATGCCCTGGTCCGCACGCGAAAGGCTGCTTCCCCACAGGCCATGCAGGTAGAAGGGTACTATTACACCGTTTTCTACACCCTCCAGGGTGCGCTCGTAGCCGGTGTGGAATTTGCCGAGGTGGCCATTGCGACTGATAGCGCCTTCGGGGAACAGGCATACGCACTCCCCGTCACGTAACAGTGCGTTGATCGTCGTCAGACTCTCCCGGCTCTGCCCTGCGGCTATGGGTATCGCGCCAAACGCCTTGAAAAATGGTTTCAGATACCAGGTCTCGTAAATGCGTTTGAGCATGACAAAGCGTATCGGCCTGGGGCAGGCTATTTGTACCAGTGCCCAGTCGATCCAGGAAATATGATTGCCCAGCAACAAGGTGGGGCCTAGTTGCGGAATGTTGTCGAAGCCGATGACATCTACCCGGTAGCGGCGTTTTAGGATGGCGGTGGCGAGAATGCGAGCGAGCGAGTGTGGCAGCTTCCGTACGGTGTAGCCCGTGCCAATAACTGCAACAGCCGTAAGAATATAGAACAGGCCCACGCTGTCGATGCCAACCAGGGAAAAGCCAACGGTGAGAGCGAGTGCGCTCAGCATCGCGACATTCTGAATCCAGTTGTTGCCTGCCAGTACGGTACCCAGGCGGGCTTTTGGGGCGTGGAACTGGATCAGTGAGTTTAACGGCACAATAAACATACCGCCCATAGCGCCTACCAACACGAATGTCACGCCCATGCTGAGCGCGCTTTCCAGGGTGGGTAGTACTGCGATCCCGATTGCTATACCTACAGCGCCAACGGGGATCAGCCCGGTTTCAATGTAATTTCGCGAGAGTCGCCCGGCAATTAAAGAGCCGATCACTATGCCTGCTCCGGAGCAGGCGAGAATGCCCTGGATAATAATCGTATTCGTGATGGTCAGCGCGTCTTTGGCGAAGGCGGGGAATGCGGCCAGCATGACCTGTGAGATTGCCCAGAAGGTAGCCAGGCCGACAATAGACAACCAGATCGTTCGGTTGTGGTTGAGCACACCCAGGTTGTGGCGCAGATACTGGAGTTTCAGATACGGGCGCAGTTCGAATGAATCCTCCGTAGTTGCCTGCTGGCGGTCGGGCAAAAACGCCGTGGTCAGCCACTCAAGGCAGGCCAGGGCGACCAGCACCCACCCGATGGGGGCGATGTACAGCATGGTCGCATTTGTGCCTGTGGTGCCGGCGTCGGGCAGTAAGCCCTCGAACAGGATGGAAAACACAAACGTTCCGAGCAGGATTCCTGCAATGGTTATGGCCTGTACAATTCCGTTGGCTTGGGCAAGGTTGCTGCTGCCAACGAGCTCCTTGATGTAGCCATACTTCGCCGGGCTGTAGATTGCACTTTGTACCGCCAGCGCAAACGTCAGGCCAAAAGCCGCCCAGAACCAACCCTGGTAGTAGCAGAACGTGATCATAAGCGTGGCTATCACAGCGATGAAAGCGGAGTAGCGCATGATGCGGTGTTTGGCAAATTTGTCCGCCAGGAAACCCGAGGGTGAGAACAGCAGAATGAACGGTAGCAGGATAAGGCCGTTGACTATGGCGGTGAGCACCACCTGCTCCTGCCCGTCATAGCTCTTGAAAATGGCATTCTGGATGACAATCTTGTGGCCCAGGTCTACGAAGGCGTTGAGGAACACCACCGTGATGTAGGGTATGAAGCCTTTTTTCCTGAAACTCATGGCGTACTCCGAACAGGTTCTGGAGAGGCGATGCTACCTATCCGGTTCGCGTTGACCCACTATATAAACAGTTGCAGTAGCCTCCAAGACCTTTGGTACTATGAACTGATACTTTTACGGATCATGGTGGTTTTAATGGCCCAGCTGGTGGCATGTGTAGAGGCGCTCAAGGTGGCGCTGAAATCCTCCCGAATAACCTACGCCAGTGTTGCATTGGGCCTGGGGCTGTCAGAGTCCTCTGTGAAGCGCAAATTTTCCAGGCGCGAATTTACACTTTCTGAAGTCGACAAAATCTGTGGCCTTTGCAACATGGACCTGTCCGATCTGTTGCAGTTAATGGTGAACTCAGACGGCCGCCTGCAGGCACTGGCCGTAGAGCAGGAGCGAGAGATCGCTGAAGATCTCGGACTGCTGGTAGTAACGGTCTGTGTCCTCAATCGATGGCGCTTCGAGGACATACTGGCCTTCTATGTGTTTGAGCAACACCAGCTGGTCCAGATGCTGGCGCGACTGGACCGCCTCAGGCTTATCGAGTTGCAAGCCAACAACAGGATAAAATTGCTGGTGGCTCCCAATTTCAGCTGGTTACCAAACGGGCCAATCCAACAGGTATTTCTCAAAACCATTCAACAGGATTTTTTCGCCGCACGTTTCAGCCAGCAAGACCACGAACTGCTGGTTCTGAACGGTATGCTCTGTGCAACGTCGAACGCCGAGTTCCGTCGCAAAATGGAGCGCCTGGCTCGCGAGTTTGATGTGCTGAATCGCGAAGACTCGGACAAACCGTTTGAGCAACGCCGCGGATATACGGCGGTTATCGCCCTGCGCGATTGGCACTACAAGGGTTTTGCCGACCTTCGCTCAGACACGGCTTAACGGGGGTATCACCTGTCGCTACCGCCAGTGGCAACAGGCGGCGCTTTGCCAGTGCGACTTGTGGCAACATTGGTTGATTACAATACTCCTTTGCGTCGATACAAACCAAAGGAGGTATCCGACGTGGAACAATACGAACTCAACAGCAGTACTTCAGCCTGGGACTTTTTCGTCAAACTGGCTTTCGGCATAGCCGTGGGCGCCACCGTGATGGGCATCTATCTGCTACCCGGTGAGCTGGTGGTAAAAGGTTACTTCTTGATCAGCTCTGCTTTCCTGGTTTTTTCCACAATCACAATGTCAAAAACAATACGTGACAGGCATGAGGCTGACCGACTTCACAACAAGATCAGTGAAGCGCGCACAACAAAAATCATTCGCGAAATGGACAAGGAATAGGGGGTGGTATCAATGAGTATTATAGGCAAGTTGAATACCCTGTTCCGTGCTGGCTTGAGGGAAAGCGCAGAGCGTGTTACCGATGCCAACGCCATTCTTATCTACCGGCAGGAGATTGCGGACGCAGAGAACCTGTTACAGCGCAGGCGAACCGCTCTCGCCAGCCTTATCGCCACACGCAAGGATCTTGAGAGTGAAATGGATTCCATGCAACGCCGATTGTGCGAACGCGAACGGCAGATTGCGGCGATTGCCCCGGCCCAGCGCTCGGAGAAGCTTCTGACACTGGCCGCCAGGGATATTTCCGTTTCTGAACGACACCTGGCCGAGTTGGAAAAGCGCAGGGAGTCATTAGTACAGCGTATCAACAGTGAAGAGCTGACACTGAGGAAACTGGTCGCGGAGATCAGGGAGCATCGCAGGGAGTCGCATATCCTGTCAGCTTATCGCATCAGCGCGGGATCACTGACCGCAGGTAACGGAAGCAATTCGGCTGAAGCGCGGTTGGCGGCCTTGCGTGAAACGAGAAACAGTATCAGCGGCAGTATATCGAATGCCGATGTCTCGGAGGCCAGTTTCGCCGAGGCGGTAGAACGGATTGATGGCGATCCCCTGGACCGTGAACTGGCGGACCAGGGGAGAGACCCGGGATCTGTTCAGATGGCCGCCGTGCTGAAGCGACTGCGGGAGGCCCCTGGCCCCGAAGCTTGAACCCTGATCAGCTGATTGGCTTTAATTGTGCAGGCGAGGAGGCAGGCTTGCCCGTTGCGGGGTGCTGGGACGTCTCCCCCACCCCTTCCAGCCGGTCATTTTCGATATCTGCATGAATCGGCTCCAGAGCGGCCATTTCCTTGTTAGCTTTGGTAGACAGCTGCTGAAAACGCTCGATCTTACCGTACAGGCCCTGTTGGCCGGCCAGCCCCCTGACCGCGTCATTGTAGTGGTTGTTGGCGGCCTTCAGGGTATTTCCCAGTTTGTTCAGTCGCTCCGCAACCAGGCAGACCTGGTTATATATATCCCCTGCCCTGCTGCTGATTTCCCTTGCCTCGTTATTGCTTTGCTCAATCATCCACAGGTTGGCCACTGTCCTGAGTATGGGCATCAAGGTGGTGTGAGAGACCATGATGACGCCCTTTGTATACCCATAGTTGAACAGGTCCTTGTTGTGTTTCATGGCTTCTATATAGGCCGGCTCAACAGGCATGAACATAAGGACGAAGTCGGGGCTGCCAATGCCGGGCAGGTTGGCGTAGTCCTTGGAAGCCAGGTCGTCTATATGGTTGCGTACCGCCTGCGCATGGGCATTCAGCGCCAGCTTGAGTTCATCCTCGGTATCGGCTGATATGGCACGGTCGTAATCTACCAGCGAGACCTTGCTGTCGATAATCAGGTTTTTGTCGTCCGGAAGGCGAATAACAAAGTCGGGGAGCTTGCGTTTGCCGTGCTCGTCCTTGTAGCTTGCCTGGGCGTCATAGTGCTCGCCCGCCTGCAGCCCCGCCAGCTCCAGCGTGCGTTGGAGTTGTGCCTCGCCCCAGTTGCCGGTGGTTTTCTTGTCACCCTTGAGCGCACTGGTCAGGTTGGTGGCCTGGTTATTCATTTCGAGGCCGACCTCCAGCACTTTCTGCAACTCCTTTTCCAGCAAGGTATGCCCGCGCAGTGACTCCGAATGCACCTCGTTGATTCTGCTCTGGAAGCCCGTGATTTGTTCCCGGAACGGTTTCAGCAGTGATTCCAGCGACTCTCGGCTGGTGTTTGTGAAGCTCTTTCCCTTGTCCTCGAAAATACGGTTGGCCAGGTTTTCGAACTCCCGTTTCAGGTTGTCGCGGGCCTCGTTGAGCAACAGCACTTGTTCATCGTGCCTGCTCTGTCGCTCCCGGTGCTCGGTTGCCAGGCGTGTATGCTGATTCTGCAGCGCGTTGTATTTATGCGACACCTGCGACATTTCCTCGCTTGTGGCGCGCAGCCGGGCCAGGGACTCGCGCAGGTGGGAGCGATTCTGTTCGAGTTCTACCGTCAGGCCGCGAATATGACTGTTGGCCTCGCCCAGCTCGCCCTTGAGCTGGTCGTTCACAGCGGTAAGCTCGCCGCGCAAGCGATCGGCGACAAAGTGTCCGCGCAGCAGCCCGATGATCAGGCCGATGGCGATACAACCGGCAGCTGCGATACCGGCGGCGATGAGCAGGTTTACATCTGGTTCCATAAGTACACCCGATAATGTTACGACCAGTTTAAAACAATCCGGACGGTAATCGGTGGCTTATTGTGTAGGACCGGGGGCTATGTGTCGCTTTTTGGGGCGGGTTGTTCCCTGAGTATGTCCCGAGCAGCGCTCGCCAGGTCGTCATAGACGGGTATGTCGGTACTGTCCGCGACGGCGGCCTCGCCGCTGAGCAATACCCGGTGCGTGTCCGTGCCCTTCCCGGTTTTCACCAGCACGGGCCGACAGCCAAAACTGCGCGCAGCCTGCAGGTCCTTGAGGCTGTCGCCGATAAAGATTGCGCCGCGTGGGGACAACCCCAGCTCAGCCGCCATGGCGGTTAGTAATCCGGTGGCCGGTTTGCGGCATCCGCAACCCGCGTCGGGGAGGTGGGGGCAGTAGAAGATACCGGCGATGTGGCCGCCCGCTTCCTCCACCTGGCTGCATAGCATGGTATGGATCGCTTCCAGTTCGTCTAGCCCGAAATAGCCCCGCGCCAGGCCAGACTGGTTGGTGGCGATAGCGATGATATAGCCCGCCCTGGAGAGATCGGCAATCGCCTCGATGCTCCCGGGAAGGGGCCGCCATTGGGCCGGGCTGCGAATATAGTCATCGGAGTCTTCGTTGATGACGCCATCCCGGTCCAGGATCAGCAGCGGCACAGGGGGGGCTCCATCTACCTGGTCTGGCGCTGGACTTACTTGCCCACAACCAGCTGTGAGATGTCAGCTACCTGCAGGAAAAGTTCGCGCAGCGCCTTCAACAGGTTGAGGCGATTGTTGCGCAGCGCAGCATCGTCGGCGTTGACCATGACCCCGTCAAAGAACGCGTCCACCGGTACTTTAAGGTCTGCGAGACAGGCCAGCGCGTCCGTGTACTCGCCCTGCTCAAGGTGACCTTGCGAGACCGCTGCCAGGGACTCGAGACGGGCCGCCAGGTCTTTTTCTTGTGGCTCTACAAGTAAGTCAGCGCTCACTTCACCAAACTGGTGGTCACTGTCCAGCTTGCCCAGAATGTTTGCGACACGCTTGTTGGCAGCCGCCAGGGCCGCCGCTTCTGGCAGTGCAGTAAAGGTGTTTACCGCATGTACCCGGCGCTGAATGTCCAGCGGCCGGCTGAGGTTGCGGGCGCTCACCGCCTTGAACACTTCGGCGGGAATTGACTCTTCCTCGTACCAGGCCCGGAAGCGTTCGACCATGTAGTCGAACACCTGCTCTGTGCTGCCGGCACTGATCACGCCGTCAGGATACTGCGCCGCCGCCAGCGCCAGGCAGTCGCGCAGGTCCAGGTCCAACTGCTCTTCAACCATGATGCGAAGTACGGCCAGTGAGGCCCGGCGCAGGGCGAAGGGATCCCTGGATCCGGTCGGCGCCTGACCAATACCAAAAATACCCACCAGGGTATCCAGCCTGTCCGCCAGGGCCAGGGTCCAGGCAGTTGGATTTTCGGGCAGCCGGTCACCGGCAAATCTGGGCCAGTACTGCTGGGCGAGCGCGGTGGCCACCTCGGCGTGTTCGCCGTCATGCAGCGCGTAGTAGTAGCCGGCAACACCCTGCATGTCGGAAAACTCCAACACCATCTCGGTGAGCAAATCGGTCTTGCTCAGGAGCGCCGCGCGTTCGGCCAACTCCCTGGGGCAACCGATACGCTCGGCCAGTCCGGCTGCCACCTTCACCACACGCTTTGTCTTGTCCAGCAAGGTGCCCAACTGCTTTTGGAAGACGACGCTTCCCAGTTTCGGCACGCGCTGTTCAAGCGGGATCTTTTTGTCGGTCTCGAAGAAAAAGGCCGCGTCGCTCAGGCGCGGCCTGATTACCCGCTCATTGCCGGCGATAACCTGGATCGGGTCTTTGCTTTCGATATTTGAGACTGTGATGAAATTGGGCCTGAGTTTGCCCGCCTCATCGACCAGGTGGAAATACTTCTGGTGCTCTTTCATGGAGGAGACCAGCGCTTCGGCCGGAACCTCCAGGAACCGGTCTTCGAAGGAGCCGGTCAGGGCTACCGGCCATTCAACCAGGCCGGTAACCTCGTCCAACAGGTCCTCGTCGATAATGGCAGTGGCCTTGAGAGCACTGGCCTCCACTTCCACCTGGTCCCGTATCATTTGCCTGCGCTGCTCAAACC
>Ga0316197_10000817_pt1 | contig 21908 bp, 10 predicted proteins | sample OudBiesiAoxic_MG_FD_204939 | JGI IMG/M metagenome (GOLD analysis project Ga0316197, IMG submission 204939) | Coastal sediment microbial communities from Oude Bieten Haven, Netherlands - site A oxic | ecosystem: Environmental > Aquatic > Marine > Coastal > Sediment | place: Netherlands... | reverse complement strand
CCGCGGATGGTGTGTCGCCGTGTTCGGACGCGGTTGCGCGGCTCAGCCCGTCTCGGCACTACAGCTGGTCCGAGTTGATGCGCCGCGACCTGCGGGCCGTCCGTTTTCGCCTGTGGGGCGTCGAGCCAGAGAGCCGAAACGGCCCTCGTTCGACCCACGCGGAATCCGGAGAGCCGTTTGTCTGTGTCTGGTGTAAAAAAGGGGGAGCCGACGGTTGCCGGCTCCCCTCGTTGAGTGATCCGTCCTCGAGTGCCGGCTACGGCACTAACGGTCCGAGTGCAAGGTCCGCTTGCGGATGGCCCTCGGGCGCGACGTTGGGCGCGGGTCATCGTTCTCGGTCGTGGTCGTGGTCGTGGTCGTGGTCGTGGACGACTGCTGGAGGTCGTACAACTGCATCGAGCCGCCGAAGGGACCTTCCGTCGGTTCGGTGACGGCCGGACCGAGGCTCCCGCCGCAGGGCCCGACGTAGTCGCCGTGGTTCAGGTGTGCAGCGGCGGCGTTGAGCGACACTTGGACCGTCTGGGGGTTCTCGGGGTTCCCGGGCGGGATGTGGCAGAGCACGACCTTCAGCGGGCCGGAGCAGTCGGCGATGTCGCAGGTCGTGCCGTCGCCCTGGTACGAGCCGATGCACTCGGTCACCGGCACCTCGATGCACTGGTCGAGCGCCGAGCAGCAGGCGCCGGACGAAACCGGCTCGAAGGTGACGTTGTCGTAGAACACGCCCGTCGACTGGAAGAGGGTCGAGAGGTTGAGAAAGCCGAACTGCAGGATCTGGCCGGGCAGGCTGGCATCGATCTCGATCGTCAGCTCGTAGCGCGACCACACGTCGTCCTCGTTGGTCGTGTCGAACACGATGAAGTTCGTCAGCGCGAACCCGTTGTTGGGATCGAGTGTCTTGATGAACGCCAAGGCCTCCGCCGGCGGCAGATCCGGGTTGTCGTTGATGTTGCCCCGCTTGGTGTCGAAGCCGAAGATCCACGTATCGCCCACGTTGCCGGCACCGACGATCTGCTCCTGGAAGACGTTGGCTTCGATCCAGATCCCGTTGGCGTGATCACCGTTGTTGTAGTCGCTGTAGATCGACAGCTGCTGGGCACCCTGGTCGGGGCCGCCCTCGCCCGACGCGACGCCGGCGAACGCCGGGCCGCCCTGCGGCGTGGGGAACGGGCCGTAGCCGTAGAGCCGATTGCCGCCCGGGGCGTCGAACGCATTGACGAACGCGAGCCAGCCGTCCTGACCGAGCGACCCGGGCTCCGGCGGCGTCGGCGCCGGATCGAGAGTCTCGAAATCCTGGCTGTAGGGCGACAGCTGAACCTCGGGGCCGCCGTCGCCCAGTGTCGCGTCGACCATGACGTTGTCGACGAAGACCTCGGACGTGGACTCGGCGAAGGCACCTGAGACGGCGTTGATCTCCACGAAGGCGGCGTAGACGTTGTTGGGCGCAGCACCGTAGGCCGGCACGGTCACCGGCGGAAGGGTCCACGTTTGGTAGGGTCCGGCGGGGACGTTCTGAAGGCCAGTTTCGGCAACGATCGCGCCAACACCGTTCAGAATTCGCAAGACGGCAAAACCGACACCACCCGGTCCGTAGTTTGCCTCGACATCCATCGACACCGTCACGGTCGTGTTTTCCTCCAACGAGGACAACCCGACGTCGGCGATGGAGCTCTGATTGATACCGGAGCTGCCACCACCTTGCGTGTACATGCGATGGGCCCAGGAGCCCGAACTCGGGTTGCTGGAGTCACGCTCTGACGTCGGGCCGAACTCTGACCACAGGTCGGAATCGGTCGCTCCGCCACCACCTGCGCTTTCGAAACCACCGTTTCCGGCAATGTCCTCGGACCACGCCGGCGTGACGACCAGCGCCACGGCGAGCGCGATCAGGAATCCAAACGAACGCGTATTCATGCAGTACCCCCATAGGTTGAATAAACTCGCTCGTCGCCGGTGCACTTCGCGCCGTGATCCGCAAGTAGATGACTGACCGACTGTCCAGGTTGAAATCGTCTACTAGCGTAACCGAACGGAGACCCGAACTCGACGTCAATCGCCCTAAAAAATCGCCCGCAGACCGGCGGGTTGGCGAATCCGTGCCTTTTTTGACGCCAGCGTCCGCCAGACGGCCCCTCTGTAGACCTGTCCATACCAGAAACCAAATCCTGTCCGGTCGGCCGTGTCCTGACGACGAATCTCGTGCTCGCAAATCGCCGGGCAGAGGGTTGAGGACTCGGGGTCCGAAGGTCTGGTAACGAGTGTTCTGCAAACTCGCCCCGGCACCGAGGAGCCCACCTGTCGTACCCCGAGCTATACGGAAACAAAACGCATGGTCCACCACGGACACACATCTCCCCGGCAGCGCCTCTACTGCGCCCGATGCTTCACATCAGGACTCGAGGGCGTCCGCGGCCTCCGGGTTCGGTTCGTTGGAGGAAGAATCCTCCTCGGCCCGCGTCGCCTCCGGAGGATGGATCGCCGCGAGAATCCTCATCGGTTCATGGCAATCGGGACACTGCAACACGTCGACGGCAAATACGCGACGCATCAGCTCCGAGATGCCTCATCGCAATCCGAACCTCGACGCCTTTGTCGAACGCCTTGTCCGCTCGATCAAGGAATAGTGTCCCGATCGCGTCATCCCGCGCCCGGTTCCCGTTTCGGCAAAGACTAGGGTCGGACCTGCACCTCGTTGGAGTAGGGCGAATCCGCGCCGTTGTTGGTCGCCTTGACACGGTAGCGGTAGTCGACACGCTTCTCGACCGGCGCGTCCCGGAACTTCCTGGTGTTGGCCCCCAGTGAGACGAAGACCGAGAAGTCGGTGCAGCCGGCGCCTGTGCAACGCTCGACCACATAGCCGGTCTCGTTGTTGGCGTTGTCGGTCCAGGACAGATCGACCGCCAACTGTCGGTTTTTTCCGCGTCCGAGTCTGATCACGTAGGCACTCAGGTTCGTGGGTGCGGCCGGCTCGTTCCCGGGCGTCGTCGCCGACGCCACGGGGGACCAGGCCGACGGACCGGTGATGTTGACTGCCCGCACGCGGTAGCAGTAGGTCGTGGACAGCTGCACGTCGGTGTTGTTGATGAACAGTTCGGTATTGACCCCCGGCGCGCCGATCTGGGACCAGGCGCTGGGGTTGACGGCGCAGACCGCGGCCGTGCCGACACAGCGTTCGACCTCGAAGCCGGTCTCGTTGTTCGAGTTGTCACTCCAGTAGAGGTTGATCCACGAGGTCGAGACGACCAGTGCCCTCGGGTCGCTGGGTGGATTGGGAATCAGCGGCGCCCCGACGTCGATCGTCAGCGACGCAGTTCCGGTGCCGCCGCGGGCGTCGTAGACGGTGACGTCGACCGGCCAGCTACCGGCCTGGCTGAAGGTGTGGTAGGCCGTGGCACCCCAGTAGATGCCTCCGTCGCCGAAGGTCCACTTGATGTTGCCCGGAAAACCGTCGGGATCGTACGAGCCCGCGGTGCTGAAAACGACGTACAACGGCGCCGGCCCCGACAGCACGTTGGCCGAGGCGACGGCGATCGGCGGTTGGTTGGGCTCCAGCGCGCCGACCCGCACCTCCTGGTTCGTTGTCGTGCCGCCGTCGTCGGTGACTGCCAGCGTGGCGACGAACGGACCGCCGATGAGGTACTGGTGCCCCGGTGAGGGCTCGGTCGAACCGTTGCCGTCGCCGAAGTCCCACTGGTAGGAGACCAGAGAACCGTCGGGATCGAAGCTGCCTGTCGACGAGAAATCGACGCTGAACGGCACGTCGCCACCGGCCGGCGTGACGTTAGCGGTCGCCACCGGCCAGGCGTTGCCGTCGGCGCCGAACAGCTCGTAGCCGAGTCGGTAGTTGAGCCATGGCGCGGTGCCGCGCAGCAAGGCACCGGCGATCAGTGTGGTGCCGTTCGACGCGGCGACGATCGGGTAGGCTTCGGCCTCGACGCTGTTCGAGAACAGGAAGCCTTGCGAATCGATGACCGTGCCGTCTTCCGCGATGCGCATGCCGAACAGGTCACTGCGCACGTCGAGTCCGAAGCCGGCCTTCTGATCCTGGAACACCATGACGAACTGCGTTCCGTCCCAGGCTAGCCGCGGGCGGTACTGATTGCCGGACCACGGCGTCAGGTTGACTGCGGGAGTCGTCGTCCCGTCGGCGGTAACCCGCACGCCCAGCAGATCCAGTTCGACACCCGAGGTCCACTCCTGCGACTGGACCATCAGTGCCGTGCTGCCGCTGGAGGCGACGTCGAGATAGGGAATCCCGTTGCCGCCACACGACGAGTACCAACCGTAGATCGGAAACACGGGCTGCCCGACGCCGTTGGCGTCGATGAACACGCCGTTCGTGTCGGCAAGGCAATCGTCGTGGGAGACGTTGTTCTGCCAGACGACGAGCCACTTCCCGCCGAGGGTCGTCACCCGGACGTTGCTGGCGTAGACACTGGGGATTCCGGTCGACGGGCTGTCCAGCACGATGCCCGTGGGGCCATCGACCCGGGCCGCGACCGGATAGATGTTCTGGCAGGTCGAGGCGCAGACACGCCCGACGACGAGGAAATCGTCGCCCAGAGCCTCGACAGCCGGACGGCCGAAGCCCGGGTTCAACACGACGAAGGGCGAGCTGTCCACCGGCGTGCCATCGGCTCGGAACCGTTGGGCCACGATGCCCGAGGAGTTTCCCCAGGTGACCAGGTACAGCGAGCCGTTCCAGGCCACGGACGGGCTGCCGGGACCGGTCAGGTAGTCGCCGACGTCCAGTGCGAGCGGCTCGGCGGTCAGCGGATTGCCTGCCGCGTCCAGCGCCTGCACGTGCACGCGGTTGACGTCGGCCGCGCTACTGCGGTAGGCCAGCAGCCAGCCCGAGTCGCCGGCTGCGGCGTCGCTGGTCAGCTGCATCGGTGCGCCGGTCGATAGAGTCTGATTCGGCCCGGCGTCGAAGCTCGAATCGACGTGGGCGCTGTACACGTCGTAGTTGTTGTTCTGGAAATCGGTCCAGACGATCTGGATGCTGCCGTTGCCGGCGCTGGCGGCCGGGCCGCCCTCAGGTCCGGAGAACGGGATGCCTCCCGGATCGAGCACGTTGCCCGCGGTATCGATGCGCGCTGTCCTCAGCGAGCCGTTCCCGGCCCAGGTCATCCGCCAGTACGAGCCGTCCCAGGTCAGCGCCCACGAGCCGAGCCCGGTGGCCTGACCGGGACCCGAGATGATCACGCCGGAACCGTCGAGAAACTGGCCGTCGGTGTCGATGCGCGAGCCCTTGATCGCATAGGTGAAGTCGGGCAATTGCTCGGACCAGACGCCGTAGAATCCGGTGCCGTTCGAGGCCAGCTCTCGGATCAGTACGGGGAACGGGAAATTGGGCGCCGGGTCCAGTTGGGTCAGAGAGCTGTCGAAGCGAATCCCGACCGAGGGCCACGACGAGGAGGGGCTCTCGAAGTACTTGATGAGGAAAACCCCGCCGGCAAACTCGAGCTCGAAGTCGGAAGAGACCCGGTAGGACGGCGGCAGGTATTGCACGCCAACCGGGTCGAGCACGACTCCCGCGGGCGAGATGCGGATCGCGCCGACATTACCGCCGGCTGGCGTCGACGACGAGGCGATGACCCAGTTGTTGCCGTCGGATGCGACGTCCCAGAGCCCGGGCACCACACCGAAGATCTGGATCGGCTTGGTGTCGACGACCGTGCCGTCGGGCGCCACGCGAAGCGCTTCGAGCCCGCCCTGAGAGGAGCCAGTGCCGATCATGGTCGTTGGATAGACCACCAACCAGTGCGTGCCGTTCCAGGAGGCCTTGGGCTTGGTCTCCGAAGACGGGCCCGAGGTAACGATGAACGGCATCGGATCGAGCGGCGTTCCGTCGCCGTCAAAGCGCATGCCGTAGATGTCCCACGAGGTCTCGCCTACATGGAACAGCGTGCTGTTGGCGCGCTCGTCGGCCCAGACCACGAGCACCGTGCCCGGACCCGAGGCGACGTAAGGCGACTGCTGGTCGCCGGCTGCAGGGACGGCGACGGCATCGCCAGGGACGAAGCGCGATGGCAAGGTGGTCGCGGCGAGGGTGCCCGCCATCGTTATCGCGACCAGAAACCACACGGAAACAATGGAAGCGACTGCGCGATACATGTCGGATCGGTTCATTCTGCTTCTATTCTCCTGAATCCGTGTCTTGCTCATGGTGCTTCTCCTCTTCGAAACGAGTTAATCTGATCAGTTTCGCACGGCCACGACCTCGATTTCAGTGACCTGGTTCACACAAGGCGCAAGAAAGTGACCCGCAACTATCGAATGGGGTTGCCGAAATGGCGACCCCGAGTAACGGGTTCGGCGTGCCGGATCACACAGAACTGGCCCCTCTCCCGGCCTGGTACGAGGCGGCTCGTCGTAGAGCGCCGGGATCCACGACTCGAATTACGCCCCGGCCGAGTTGTACCCACCCCGACCTCTGAAACTGCTCCAGCAATTTGCTGATGCGCTCGCGTGAACAGTTCAGCGCTTCGGCGAGTTCCTGGTGTGTGGTCGCGAGCACCGGAGAATCGGCCAGCAGGCGTCGCGATAGCCGCGTCGAGACGTCGAGCCTGGTGACTTCCTCGAGCATCGTCAGCAGTGAATTGACGTTGCGGCCGAGTGAGACGAAGATCCTCCGGCGAAACGAGTCGAAGTTCTGGAACAAACACCGAAACGAATCACCGGGAAGACAGACTCCGCTCATCCGCGTTTCCGCTACCGTACGGACGCGACTCGGCTCGCCACTCAGCATGCTCATCGCCGTCATCGCGCACAGATCGCCCGGACGCAGCGTGTACAGAAACATCTCCGTACCGTCGAGAGTCGGGAACCAGACGCGCACCTGACCTTCGACGACCAGAGGAAAGCGGGAGGCGCATTGACCTGCATCGAGGAGAACCCGCTGGTGCGGCGCCTCGGCGCATAGGTAGAATAAAGCAGGTTTTCGGTCGAAGGGTAAAGTACTCGCGGTCCGAAGGTCTGGTAACGGATGTTCTGTAAACTCCCCCGGACAACGATTTTCCGACCTGTCGTACCCCGAGCCGACGGAAACAAGACGTATTGTCCACCGCGGACGCACGTCTCCCCGGCAGCGCCTCTACTGCGCCCGATGCTTCACATCAGGACTCGAGGGCACCCGCCTACTCCGGGTTCGGTTCGTTGGAGGAAGATTCCTCCTCGGCCCTCGTCGCGGCGATCGGCGGGCCTCGAGAGGGGAGTCCCAGATGCTCGAGGATCGCTCGCGTCGCCTCCGGAGGATGGATCGCCGCGAGAATCCTCATCGGTTCATGGCAATCGGGGCACTGCAACACATCGACGGCAAATACGCGGCGCATCAGCTCCGGCCAGCTGTAGTAACGGCGTCGGCTACAACTTCACCGATTTCACGGACGATCTGACGAACTTCGACTACAACGGATCTGGCTGGTTCCTGAACGTGGTCGGTAAGTATTGAACGAGACCCAGAGGGGGAGTACCGACTCGGCTACGGCAGCACCGCCGGATCGATGAAGATCGTGAATGGTATTGAATTGCTGTTAATCACCGGACCCGTTTTGACCTTCCCTGCAACGGACCTAGGTTTTGTAGAGCCGGGGTGGGGCGGGGGTATGTCGGGCGGCACGGGTCCTGCAGTCTGATCCGCCAACACAGCAACAGCCCTGCTTTCCGGGCCGTTCAGTGAGTCAGACGGAACACAATCGTGGGTTCCCGGAGACAAGAGCCATGAAGAAGAACGACAATCGCCTCTTGCGAGCCGCGACGCTGGGAATGGTCTGCGTCCTCGCCGTCATGGCGAGTCCGCTCGTCGCCGGGGACGATCCGCGTCCGCTGCGCATCCTGCGCATCAACCCCAGCGGTGAAGACGTTCCCGCGGGCCGGCAGATCGTGCTTCAGTTCGATCGTGCGGTCGTGCCGGTCGGCAGGATGGAACGCACCGCCGACGAGATCCCGATCAAGGTCACACCCGACCCAAACTGTGAGTGGCGCTGGATCAATACCTCCTCCCTGGCCTGTCAGCTCGGTGAACAAAACGCGTTGGTCCCTTCGACTCGATACGAGATGCAGATCGACCCGGGGATTACCGCCGAGGACGGCGGAACCCTGGCCCAAACACACCGTCACACATTCATCACCGAGAGACCCAAGGTCACCTCACAGTGGTTCGAGACATGGACGTCGCCGGGAACCCCCCACGTTCGGGTGACGTTCGACCAGATCGTGACCGAGGACTCCGCGGCGCGCCATCTTCACTTCAAGCTGCCCAACGGCAGCAAGGTCCCGGTGACGCTCGATCGCAAGGAAGGCTGGAACGAAACGACCTGGATCGTCGTGCCCGCCACGGAATTGCCGCTCGACGAACAGGTCGCCCTCAGCGTGGAACCCGGCATCGAACCGGCGAAAGGCAACGAGCCGGGAATCGAGAATCGCAAGCTGGTCGTGTTTCCGACCTTTCCCGAGCACCGTTTCCTCGGGATCGAGTGCCGCGGCCTCGCCGGAAAGCAACTCATCCTGGACGTCGGCGCGCTGCAGACTGCAGACGAACGTTGCGACCCGCTGGGCTATGTGCAGCTGGTCTTCAGCTCACCCGTGATCAAGGAGGTCCTGCGAGACCATCTGAAGTTCGACCCCGATCTGGCTGGCGGGCGTGAAGACTACGATCCCTGGGAGCGTATGCACTCGTACTCGCGATTGTCCGGGCCGCCGCAGAAGCATCGCTACGGATATCCGCTACCGGAGGCGCTGAAGGCCTTCGCCGACTACGAGCTGAAGGCCGACCCCGCCGCGCTGCGAGATGAATTCGACCGGCCCCTCGAACGGGCGATCGACTTTCGCTTCCGCACGGACCATCGCAAGCCGCGCCTTGACGTCAACCACACCGCCTCGGTGCTCGAAAGTCAGGTCGAAACCCATCTGCCGATCGTGGTCACCAACCTGGATGCGGTGAACGTCAGTTTCCGTCGATGGACCACCGACGGTGTGGGGGAGCAAGACAGCCGTCGCGCCGTCACGCCCGAAGCACAGGACATTGCCTATCGCTTCCCCTTGCAGGTTCGCGATTGGCTCGATGGAAAATCGGGAGCCGTGGTCGGGTCCGCCAGTGCCGAGCCGAGCACGGGGCAGCTTCCTTCGTGGTTCATCTCACAGGTCACGCCCTACCAGGTGCACGTGAAGCTCGGTCACTACAACACGCTGGTGTGGGTCACGGACCTCGCGACCGGCGATGCGGTGGAGGGCGCAAGGGTCGAGGTGGTCGAACGAATCTACTCGACACTGGCCGAAGTGCAAAAAGATCCCACGACGATCTCGAGCGGTCAGGCCATCTCCGCCGGCCCCCCGGCAGACGACGACTCCGAAGAGTTCAGAGAAGGAGCAGACGATCCTCCGCGTAGCGGAGTCACCGACGAGCGTGGCATCGCCGTTCTCGCCGGCTCGGAGACGCTCGATCCCGAACTGCGACGAGTCGCCTACTGGACCAACCGAAACCAACCCCACCTGTTCGTTCTCGTCCAGAAAGACGGCGAGCTGGCCGTGGTTCCGCTCGAACGGGAATTCATGGTCGACCAGGGCAGCTCCGCGTACCCCAGTCGCCTGAGGCGACACGGTCACCTGCGTACCTGGGGGGCGACCGCCCAGGGGATCTATCGCGCGGGCGACACGGTGCAGTACAAGATCTACGTTCGCAACGAGGGCAACGAGACGCTTCTTGCGGCCCCCGAGAAGTCCTACCAGCTGAAGATCGTGGACCCGATGGGTAAGACCGTGCACGAGCTGGGGGAGATCGAGCTCAACGCGTTCGGGGCGTTCGACGGCGAGTACACGGTGCCGGAGAGCGGGGCCGTCGGCTGGTATCGATTCGAGCTGCGCGCCAGTTTCGCCGAGCGGCAATCGTGGCAACCCCTTCGGGTCCTGATCAGCGACTTCACGCCTGCGCCATTCCGTGTCACGACAGACCTGAACGGTGAACTGTTCCGCGACGGCGAACGCGTCGAGGTCGCCACGGCTGCGGCGTTGCACTCGGGAGGCCCGTACGTCGAGGCCCAGACACGGGTGACGGCGATCTTGCGGCCGGCCCCGTTCCGGCCGACCGCCCCGGCAGCCAAGGGTTTCTGGTTCGACACGGGGCACGCCCCGCAGGAGACGCTTCACCAGAGCGAGGGAGAGCTGGACGGTCGTGGCTTGCTGGACAAGGCATTCGATGCCCATTCGAGCAAGATCGTCTACGGCACGTTGACGGTGGAGAGTGCCGTGCGGGACGACCGCGGCAAACAGGTCGCCGGCCGCAGCACGGCCCGATTCGCGGCCCGCGATCGCTTCGTCGGTATCCGGCAGGACGACTGGGTGCTGTCGGCCGGCAAGTCCGCCGAGGTCCGCGCGCTGGTGACCGACGAACTGGGACAACTTGCCGCCGACGTTCCGATCCGGTTCAGGGTCGAACGCCGCAAGACGCAGGCGTCGAGAGTCAAGGGCGCGGGTAATGCCTACATCACCCATTACGTTCACAGCTGGGAGGCCATGGCCGAGTGCAACGAGCTGTCGGGTGACGAGCCTGCGCCATGCTCGTTCACGCCGGACGGGTCAGGTCTGTACCGGGTGACCGCCGAGATCGAAGATACCCAGGGTCGCGCACTCGAGAGCAGCATCACGCGCTGGTCCACGGGGCCGGGCGTGGTCGTGTGGGAGGCGCCACCGGGCCACAGCCTCGAAGTGATGCCGGAGAAGGAAACCCTGCGAGTCGGTGAGACCGCGCGCTACCTGGTGAAAAATCCTTTCCCCGGCGCCCGCGCCCTGGTCACCATCGAGCGCTACGGGGTTCTCGAGAGCTGGACCGAAACGCTCGACGAGAGCACGTCGATCATCGAGTTCCCCGTCAAGCCCGACTTCATCCCGGGCTTCTACCTGTCCGTCGTCGTCATGTCGCCTCGCGTCGACAAGCCTCGCGGCGACGGAGTGGTCGACTTGGCCAAGCCCGCCTTCCGCATCGGATACGCGCGCACTCCGGTGCGAGATCCGTACAAGGAACTCGAAGTCACGGTCGAGCCTGCAGCGGAAGAGTACAAGCCGCGGGACACCGTCTCGGTCGAGATCCGGGCCAAGGCACGCGACGACGAGATCCCCGAGATGGAATTCGCCGTCGCCGTGCTCGACGAATCCGTGCTGGATCTCCTCGCCCAGGGCACCAAGTTGTTCGATCCGTACGAAGGGTTCTACACCCTCGAATCGCTCGACATGTTCAACTACAACCTGTTGACGCGACTGATCGGCATCCAGAAGTTCGAGAAGAAGGGTGCGAATCCCGGCGGTGGCGGCGGCATGGATCCATCCATGCGTTCGTTGTTCAAGTTCGTGAGCTACTGGAACCCGTCGGTGTGGCCGGATGCCGACGGCCGGGCCAGCATCGAGTTCGAGCTTCCGGACAACCTGACCGGTTGGCGCGTGCTGGTGATGGCGGTGACGCCGGGAGACCGCATGGGTCTCGGCCAGGGCGAGTTTCGCGTCAACCGACCGACCGAGATCAGGCCGGCGCTGCCCAACCAGGTGATCGAAGGCGACCGCTTCGAGGCGCGCTTCACGGTGATGAACCGGACCGACGCGCTTCGCACGATCGATGTCCGCGGAACGGCGGCGGGATCTGTATCGGGTGAGCCGGCCATGGGCCAGAGTATCGAGGCCGAACCGTACAAGCGCTACCCGGTCAGCCTGCCGGTGACCACGACTCTCGAGCCTGGGGAAGTCCGCTTCGAGATCCAGGCGGGCGACGAGATCGACGCCGACGGACTGGTGCTCTCGGTGCCGGTGAACCGGAAACAGGCGCTCGAGGCCGCGGCGACTTACGGCACGACCGTGGAAGACGAGGTTCACGAGAGCTTGCTGTTCCCGGACGGGATCCGCACGGATGTCGGCCGCGTCAGCGTGGTAGCCAGCCCCACCGTCATCGGCGGAATCGACGGCGCATTCGAGTACCTCCGCGACTATCCCTACATCTGCTGGGAACAGGTGCTGACCAAGGGTGTGATGGCCGGCCACTACCAGCGCTTGCGACCTTACCTGCCCGTCGAGTTCGAGTGGCCCGAGGCGGCGTCCACGCTCCAGGCGACGCTCGATCGCGCCGCGAACTACCAGGCTCCGAATGGAGGGATGTGTTACTACGTCGGGAACGACCGCTACGTCAGCCCCTATCTCAGTGCGTACACGGCGTTGGCGTTTCACTGGTTACGTCAGCAGGGCCACGAGATTCCCTCGGGTGTCGAGGGACGACTGCACGACTACCTGCTGGAACTCCTGCGCAAGGACGTCTTTCCGAGCTTCTTCTCCAAGGGCATGGCTTCGAGTGTGCGCGCGGTGGCGCTGGCAGCTCTCGCGCCGGCCGGCAAGGTGACGCCGGACGACATCTCCCGATACCGAGGTCACGTGCCGGAGATGGACCTGTTTGGCAAGGCCCACTACTTGCAGGCCTTGAACCACGTGCAAGGCACCGGCGCGATCAAGAAAGAAGTCCTCGATCTGATCCTGTCCCACGCCAACGAGAGCGGCGGCAAGATCGCCTTCACCGAGCAACTGGACAATGCCTACGTCCGCATGCTGCACTCGGATATCCGCACGAGCTGCGCGATCCTCAGCGGGCTGGCGGGTCAGAGTCAGGTGCTGCTCGAGCAATCGGGCGCCAAGGACCTGCCGTTCAAGATGGTCCGCTCGCTGACACAGACCCGCAAACAGCGTGACCGCTGGGAGAACACCCAGGAGAACATGTTCTGCATGAACGCGCTGGTCGACTACCGGCGACGGTACGAGGCGGTCGAGCCGAAGTTTTCGGTGCAGGCCCACATGAACAACCGCCTGTTGGGCGCAACGCGGTTCAAGAGTTTTCGTGCCGAGGCCGCGGACTTCGAGCGACCGATCGGCCCGGGAGATCCCGGCCGTGACGCTGACGTGCGCATCCGACGCAAAGGCACGGGACGTCTGTACTACTCGGTCAGGCTGTTCTACTCCCCCGTGGAGCTGAAACAAAGCCGGATCAATTCCGGCATCGAAGTTCGCAGGGAGTACAGCGTCGAACGCGACGGGGCCTGGATCAAGCTGGAAGACCCCGTCGTGGTCGAGCGAGGCGAGCTGGTGCGGTCGGATATCTACATCACCCTGCCGGCGCCGCGGAACTTCGTCGTCGTCGACGATCCGGTCCCGGGCGGTCTCGAGCCGGTCAATCGCGATCTGGCGACGGCGTCCATCGTGGACGCGGACAAGGCCGAGATCGAGATGCCGCCGAACGCCTACTTCTTCCAGTATGACGACTGGTATTCCTACGCCTATTCGCGATGGAGCTTCTACCACAAGGAGCTTCGCAACGATTCGGCGCGATTCTACTCGGAGTACCTGCCTGCCGGCCGGTATCACCTGTCCTACGTGGCGCAGGTCATCGCGCCCGGCGAGTTCACCACGCTGCCCGTTCGCGTCGAGGAGATGTACGATCCCGATGTCTTCGGTCAAGGCCGTCCCGGCAAGCTCCAGGTCGGCGACGAGGCCCCCGAATAGATGAAGCTCTCTCGTCCAAAGTTGCTGTGGGTCGCCTCCGTCGTTGCCCTCGCGGCAGGACTGACGATGATCATCTTCACGCGATCGGCAACTCGACCGATCCCGGATCTCGCCAGGGTCACGACGCGGGGTGAGATTCGACCGTCCCTCCTCGACCGTAACGGCGAACCGATCTCGGTGACCTACGGCAACCGCTGGAACGTGCACGACGTGCTTCCGCTGCACGACACCCCGGTCTTGCTGCGGCAGGCATTCCTGACCGCAGAGGACCGGCGCTTCATGGAACACGGCGGAGTGGACTGGCGGGCGCGGATGCACGCGGTCGTGCAGAACGCCCACGCGCTCCGACCGGTTCGCGGGGCGAGCACGATCAGCGAGCAGGTGGTGCGCATGCTGAATCCGCGGCCGCGAACCGTGTGGGCACGGTGGGTCGAGGGTTTCGAAGCCGGCGATCTGGAACGTCACCACGGCAAGGGCGAGATCCTCGAGTTCTACCTGAACCAGGTTCCCTATGCGCGGCAGCGCCGTGGCGTCGTGCAAGCGGCGCGGGATTACTTCGATCGGGACCTGGAAACGTTGACGGCCCGGGAGACCCTGGCCCTCGCCGTGCTCGTGCGTAGCCCGGGCCGACTCGACCCGCGTCGTCCCGGGACCTCGAGTGCCTATTTCGACGATGCCGTCGATCGCCTCGCCGAGACGATGCACGCACGGGAGTTCATCTCGGGCGAGGAACTGCAACGGATCCAGGCCCAGCGGCTCGAACTGCGCGAGCCCGGGCTCGACGTCAGCGCTCCGCACTTCGTGCAGTACGTCCGCGACCACGTCATGACCCACGATCACGCGAACGTGCGCGTGCGTACCACGCTCGACGGGTCGCTCCAGCAGCAGTGCGAGGCGGTGCTCGAGCACCGGATCGCTGCGCTTGCGGCGCGTGGCGTCTCGGACGGCGCGCTCCTCGTGGTCGATCATCGGACCAACGAGATCCTGGCCTGGGTCAACGCCGGAGGATACTCGACCGAGCGCGAGGGGAGTCAGATCGACGCCGTGTTGACGCCGCGACAACCTGGCTCGACGCTGAAGCCGTTCCTGTACGCGCTCGCTCTGGACCAGGGATGGACCGCCTCCACGTTGATCGACGACACGCCGTTCGCCGGGCAGGTCGGTCCCGGTCTCCACCGGTTTCGCAACTACAGTCGTCTCCATCACGGCCCGCTCCGGCTGAGGAACGCTCTGGGAAATTCGTTGAACATCCCTGCCGTGCGGACGATTCGCGCCGTCAGCCCGGGTGCCTTTCATCAGGTGCTCCGCGAACTCGGCATCGAGAGCCTGGACCGGCACCCGGACATCTACGGAGAAGGACTCGCCCTCGGCAACGGGGAGGTGACGTTGTACGAGTTGGTGGGTGCGTTTGCGACGCTGGCGCGCGCCGGTCAGTGGGCGCCATTTCGAGCCGTGGCGGACACCCCCGGCTTCCGGCAAGATGCGCGGCGTGTCTTCGACGACGAGGTCGCTTCATTGATCTCCAACATCCTCGCCGATCCCTCGGCTCGCAGTCTCGAGTTCGGAACCGGTGGCGTGCTCGAGTTTCCCGTCGAGACGGCGGTCAAGACCGGAACGTCGAACGACTACCGGGATGCCTGGGCCGTCGGATTCTCCGACCGTCACACCGTCGGCGTCTGGATGGGCGACCTCGGCCGCCGCGAGATGGACGGCGTGTCGGGTTCGATCGGGCCGGCACTGGTGCTGCGCGCCGTCTTCGCGGAGCTTCGACGCGCCGACGAACCGAGCGCTCTGTTTCTCAGCCGCAAGCTTCGCCGGGTGCGGATCTGCGGCGACAGCGGGGCGGTCGCTCTTGCCGACTGTCCTTCGATGGAAGAGTGGTTCCGACGCGAGCACGCACCGGAGCGACCGTGTCCGATCCACGGCTCGCAATCGAGCGAACCGGCAGCAACCCACGCTGCGGAGACCGGGAGGGCGAGCGTCAAATTGGTGAGGCCTACCGAAGGCCTCCACCTGGCGATGGACCCACGTATTCCCGACGATGTGGAGGCGTTCGCATTCGAAGTCGAGGCGTCGGGCGTCCCCGAGCGGATCGAGTGGTTCGTGGACGACGTCCTGGTCGCGACGACGAATGGCGCGCAGTACACATGGCCACTCGTCAAGGGCCGGCACACCGCGCACGCTCGCCTGTCGGCCGCCGATTCCAACGCACCGGTCGAAACGGAACGGGTGCGATTCGTCGTGAAGTAGCGTGGTGCGTTTCCGAGCAAGTCTGGCGTAACCGGTCAACTGTCAGGAGAGGACAATCATGCTGCAAATCGTCCGTGCTACGGCTATCTGTGTGTTCATTCTATTCACCCTGCTGTAGTCCACCAGCGAATTGAGCGGCTCTACAGCGGTGCCGATCTCTCTCATCCATAGCGTGTTACGCTCCGGGATCTCCCCATCTCACCCGGAGCTTACCATGGCCGGTCATCGACCGATCCGACTCCCAAGACAGTGGTCGAAGCACGTCAAGGCGGGCGTGCTCCACGCCATCTCGCTGGCGAGCGTAGCCCTGGCGTACACCCGGGGCCAGGCAGCCGGTGGGCGGCGACTCTGCGCACAGCTCGAGCAAGCGACCAGCGAGATAGCCCTCCTCCGCGAGGAACTGTCGATCAAGGATGGACGCTGGGGGAGGGCTCGCTCGCGACGCCGTCCCCACTACACACCGACCCAGCGAATGCGAATCCTCCAACTCCGTGCGGCCCGCGGGTGGACCCTGGAAAAAACGACTCGGGTTTTCCTCATGGACCTGCAGACGCTGCAGATCTGGATGCGCCGACTGGACGAACAGGGGGAACGGGACCTGATACAGACTGTCGAGCCGGTCAACCGTTACCCTGACTTTGTCAGGAATCTTGTCCGACAGTTGAAGCGACTGTTCCCAACGATGGGCTACGAGCGTATGGCGCAGGTACTCGCTCGGGTCGGGCTCCGTCTCGGTGCGACGACCATCCGTCGCATTGTCCAGGAACGGAGCGAACCTCCTGACGATGAACCTCAATCCGAGCGGCGGCGACGACGAGTTGTCGCCAGGTATCCTGGGCATACGTGGCACGTCGATCTCACGACCGTGCCGACCCGCGCTGGATTCTGGGTGCCCTGGTTTCCGTTCTCGTTGCCTCAGCGCTGGCCGTATTGCTGGTGGGTTGCCGTGGCGATCGATCAGCTTTCCAGGGTCTGCGTGGGATTCGCCGTCTTTGCGAAGTGTCCCTCGTCGATCGAGGTGCAGCGCTTCCTCGACCGCGCCGCTCGCGCACACGGCAAGCATCCTCGCTATGTCGTCACGGACAAGGGCAAACAGTTCTGGTGCCGCAGCTTCAAGGCATGGTGCAAACGTCACGGGATTCGGCCTCGCTACGGGCGCATCGGGGAACCCGCGAGTATCGCCATTGTCGAACGGTTCATCCGATCGATGAAGAGCGAGTGCACGCGTCTCGTTCTTGTTCCGATGTCGTTGGAAGCGATGCGCCGCGAATTGTTCTTCTTTGCGACGTGGTACAACCGGTGGCGTACCCACATGGGGCTTGCCGGGAAGACGCCGCAAGATGTCTACGATGGTCGCTCGGCGGTTCGGCGGCGAATCGAGCCGAGGCCTCGATGGCCTTATCGACCGCGTCGATCCACGGGCGACGTTGAGAAGGTCCGACTCGCGGTGAGCTACGTCGAAGGTCGTAAGCATCTGCCTGTCATCGAACTTCGCCGCGCTGCGTGACTCTCGTTTCCTTGCGGTGGCGATTCTTGCGGAAGCGGATACGTACATTCGCTACGTCCCGAGTTGCCCTGCATCGAGTCGATCCCGCCTGATTCGATGTCCTCCGATCAAACCTTCACTGGATTTCATTCGGCATGGACCTGCAAGACACAATGGAATCGCCGCTCTCAACTCGGTGGCGGACTATACTGCCCAGCGCATAGGTAGCTCCTGGTCGATTTCCTTCTCCTTTCCTGGGCTCAAAGCCTGCCCAAGGCCAAGGCGACAAGCAGTCCGTTGTAGGTGGCGTGTACCAGCATGGGCGCGAGCAAGGACTTGCTGCGTTCGAAGGCCATGGAGGCACACATCGCGAGAACGAAGACCGGGACGACCGAGAAGGAGGGGTGGATCACCGCGAAGATGAGCGAGCCGGCCACGACGGAGAAGAAGACGCTGTAGCTCTTTCGGAGCCCCTGATAGATGACGCCGCGAAACAGGATCTCCTCGAAGATTGGCGCTGCGACCACCACCAGCAGGCTGAACCAGAGCACGGTGGAGGCCGCGTCGGTTTGCTCGAAAAACCCCTCGGACTCCGGCGCCCAGCCCAGGTGTTCTGTCAGCATCGTCCACCCAGCGGCGGTCAGGCAGGCCGGTACGGCCCACAGCAGACCATTCTTCAAGGTCGCGAACCAGCTTGCGGGCATGCCCAGCCCGAGGGACTTCCAGATCTCGGGCAGCTTCTGCTGGCGGTAGTGGCAGAGAACGCCGCTCACCACCACGAATCCTGATCCGGCGAAGGAGAGCGTGGTAGAGGTCCACGGGGGCAGCTCGAAGAGCCAAGCGATGCCCAAGGCAAGCAAACCCTGCGCAACGAAGAAGAACAGTGCGGCAATGAGTCCGTCGGACAGGGACACGGACGGCGGCGGATGCGAGCCCGGATCCAGCAGGTACGGCAATCTGCCGCGAACGCCCTGCCAGAGCGCCAGGGCGATGGCTCCGATCAGGACGAAGATCGGCACCTTGGCCCAATGCGTCGGGTCATAGAAGCCGAACACATAGGCGCCCTGCAACAGCATGAACATCTGAAAATAATCGGCCCGTACGCGCTTCTTGGCCTCATACGCCAGGGGATCGGCTCCAAAGACACCCAGGGCGCCTCCGATCAAGGCATAGATCGGCAGCCCCAACACGGCGTAGACACCACCTGTGACCAGCTCCGACGAGAGGCCCAGGCGGTCTATCCCGTACAGTAAAACAATGGAGGTGTAGCAGAGGGCAAAAGGCGCCCACATGAGCGCCTTCTTGAGCAGCTGTCGCTCCAGCGCTTCGGGCAGGGTGAAGAGCAGCCACAGGGCTGGGCCCTCCCGGGCGAGAATGGTCGTGGCCGACATGCCCAACATGTAGGCACCGAAGAGAAAGGCCATGACGCTCAGTTGGGTAGGATCCCCCGACGCGCTCTCCAGGAGCTCTGGGTTGAAGAGCACTTGGAAGCCAAAGAAGGCGCCCGGGACGACCAGGGCGTTGACCATGAAGGTCCGGTCCCTGGCCAGCAGCCGCAGGTCCTTTCCGACAACACCCGACAAAAGAGACATCTTTTGCGACGGCTCCTCATGGGGTCCGCGAACGCCTACGAGCACCGCCGCACCGACGATCGCTCCGTGGGCATACACCTTCCTCATCAAGGTCCAGCACAGGGCGAAGAGAAACACCACCTCGACGATCCACAGGCAGAGGTGTACCGCGAAGCCCCAATCCCCAGCGCCAAGCGTAGCGGCGATGACGGCCGGCTGGCTGAACGGGATCCAATCCAGTTGACCCGCAGGTCTCAGCCAGTCCCAGAAGAAAAAGTCGGTCTCACCGACGGCCAGGCCAGGGGACAGGACCAGGAAGCCGAGCGTGATTCCCAGGATGGTGGCGAAGGCCTGGGTGTTTCGAATCAACAGGGCGGGGAAGAAGGCGCGAGCGCTGGATTCGGCGAGCACCTGCAGCGTCGCCACCAGCCCCAGCAAGGGCACCGTGAGGGCCAGGGACAAGAAGGGCGTAAGCCAACCCAGCTCGGCTTGCCAGAGGAGAACCGTTACAAAGGGCACGACCGAGAACCAGCCAAAGAAGTTGGTGATGGTGCGCTCGACGACCTTCATCACGAGCAGCGTGGGGAGGGAGGCTGGTAGAGTCTGCAACCACTCCATGTCCGAGTCGAGCCGGCTGAGCTCTTTGTTCGATATCCCGAGCCCCAGCACCACGAGTGTGATCGTCATCAGGCAGAGGAAGCCTCCCAAGGTGCCCGGAAGCTCATGAACGCTCACTCGTTCTTTCAGCCTGTCTATGATTACGAAGGAGTACATGAAGCCGCTGAGGAGCATGAACATTCCGAACACGGAGGGAATGAACCAGCCGCTCCCGGCCTTTCCCGGCGTCGCGGTCCGCCCCGCCCCCTTTTTGACGCGGGATTTGAGCTGACTTCGGTAGAGGTTGATGGACCTGCGCAGGCGAAGGGTCGCGAGAAACCAGATGGCTCGCCTGAGCGAAATGGGGCGCGAGCGCAGCGGCGGCTCAGCTCTCGTCATCATCGGGTTCTTCCGCGGTGAGGGCCAGGAACACATCTTCGAGGGAGCCGTTACTCGCCATGTTCCGCCGGAGCTCGTCGGGCGCGCCAAGGGTCACGAGCTGGCCCCGGTTGACGATTCCCACACGGTCGCAGAGCTTCTCCGCCATGCCGAGGAGGTGGGTGCTGAGGAAGACCGTGCATCCCTTATCGGCAGCGTCCCGGATCAGCTTCCGCATCTGCCTGGCGGCCATCGGGTCGAGCCCGGTCGTGGGCTCGTCGAGGATCAGAACGCTCGGTTCGTGAAGAAGTGCCAGGGCGAGCGCCGTCTTCTTCTTCATGCCCATGGAGTAGTTCACGACATACTCGTCTATGGCCTCGCTGAGACCGAGATACTCGAAGAGCTCGTCTTGCCTCCTGCTGAGAAACTCGCGCTCCAGCCCGTGCATCTCGCCCACGAAGCGTACGAGCTCACGGCCACGCAGGTAGTCGTAGAAGACGGGGGTATCCGGCAGGTAGCCGACGCGGCGCATCAGCTCGACCCGCTCGTGGAGGCAGTCGTAGCCTTGGATCCAAGCCCTGCCCGAGGTGGGTACGAGGAGGCCCATGAGGATTTTTATGGTCGTGGTCTTGCCTGCGCCGTTCGGCCCGAGGAAACCAAAGACCTCACCCCTGCGCACCTGCAGGGAGAGCCCTTGCAGGGCTGAGAACTCACCGTAGGTTTTACTCAAACCTTCGGTGTTGATCCAGGTGTCTTGTTCCTGCTGGGCCACGAAGCCTCCCCCTTGCGGCGACACATTGTGAAGATGGCCAATGCTGACACACGGGGAGGTGAGAGGAAAGGGCTGTGGATCCCACCCTACTTGGGACCCGGGTCAAAATATTCTTGCCATCTTCGTCGCCGATCCATCCAGTCTGGCGGCGTCGCTCCTCGGTTCCATAACGGGGGCTGTGCGCCCTCGTCGCTGCTTGCCAGCCTGGCGTCTCGACGATGAATCCTGGCAATTCTGTTCTGATCAGGGTCGGCTCCGGACAGATCGATACGGATCGAAGAAGGAGTCGATGAGCTGACCTTCCGCCGCTGGGCTTCGCTCAGCAAGGACGAACGCACCAACCGGATTGGCCATTCTGGGTCTTCTTTGTGCCGCTGAAGCGCAGCCCGTGGTTGTAGAGCAATTCGCGCTTGATGTTGTCCAGGCCCTGCTTTCGGGCGGACTTGTAGTCCTCGAGCTCCTCACGTGAGCCGTGCCGAGCTTGCTCGAGGCCGAGGAGATCGTCGATTTCTCGCTTGGAGAAGGTGACCCCGTAGCCCTCTCGTTTGCAGCGTTCGATGATCGATTCCACGGCGCGCTCGTGCGCCGGATGCCGTTTCATCAGCGCACGTATCATCTCCTTTTTGCCAAGCGTGGTCGAACAGGCCTCGCAGACTCGAGTTCGCCCAGAGGCGGCCTGTGCATCGACATGACTGCAGACGCGCCATTGCTTGTCGAGCAGGACGTATCCGCCCTCGGTGAGCTCCTCGTGGCAGAAGTCGCATTGCATGGATGTCTCCTCGGGACCTGGCCGATATTGTCCCCGATCCTGCCGATCAAGGCCCTGTTTCAGAGCAATTTGGATCACGGTGCCGATCACGGTGCCAATCACGGAATCACGGTGCCAGGCATTGCCGATCACGGTGCCAAACAATGGCACCATTGTTTGGGGAACGCAGTCAGTCGCGCGTCTCCGCCTCGGACGCGGCAAGCGGATGCGCCACGGCGATCACGTTGCCGTCGGGATCGGCGCATAGGTAGAATAAAGCAGGTTTTCGGTCGAAGGGTAAAGTACTCGCGGTCCGAAGGTCTGGTAACGGATGTAAACTCCCCCGGACAACGATTTTCCGACCTGTCGTACCCCGAGCCGACGGAAACAAGACGTATTGTCCACCGCGGACGCACGTCTCCCCGGCAGCGCCTCTACTGCGCCCGATGCTTCACATCAGGACTCGAGGGCACCCGCCTACTCCGGGTTCGGTTCGTTGGAGGAAGATTCCTCCTCGGCCCTCGTCGCGGCGATCGGCGGGCCTCGAGAGGGGAGTCCCAGATGCTCGAGGATCGCTCGCGT
>Ga0316197_10000816_pt1 | contig 21929 bp, 20 predicted proteins | sample OudBiesiAoxic_MG_FD_204939 | JGI IMG/M metagenome (GOLD analysis project Ga0316197, IMG submission 204939) | Coastal sediment microbial communities from Oude Bieten Haven, Netherlands - site A oxic | ecosystem: Environmental > Aquatic > Marine > Coastal > Sediment | place: Netherlands... | reverse complement strand
TTCTGACAAGACCCGATTCTTCCCCTCCACCACGCAGTGGGGGAGGGTGCCCAAGCGTAGCTTGGGCGGGAGGGGGCAGCCCCGGGAGCCCGCATCGCGAGAATGAGGCCCGTTGCGATATCTGTCCGCTCAGCGGTACTTCAGGCCGGTCCCGGTGTTGAACATCACAACGCGCTCGTCGGGGTCGATCCATCCGCGGTCCCGGAGCCGACGGTAGGCCGCCCACACCGCCCCACCCTCCGGGCAGACATCGATGCCCGACAAGGCCGCGAGAACAGACATCTTCTCGTGCAGCTCCTCCTCCGGAATCGCAATGGCCGTCCCCTGTGTCTCTCGGATGGCTCGCAAGCAGATGAAACCCCCAATCGGCCCGGGGACGCGCAACCCCCACGCGGTGGTTGCAGCGTTATCCCACATCTCGGTGCGGTCGGCTCCCTCGTCGAATGCCTTCACGATTGGGGCACAGCCTGAGGTCTGGACGGAGACAAGACGCGGACGCTCCGCCCCGATCCACCCCATCTCCTCCATCTCATTCCATGCTTTCCACATGCCAACCAGGCCGGTGCCCCCGCCGGTCGGATACAACACAACATCGGGGAGATCACCATCGAACTGCTCGAACAACTCATAGCCCATCGTCTTCTTGCCCTCGACGCGGTAGGGCTCCTTGAGGGTGGAGACGTCGAAGTCGCTTGGAGCTCGATTGGCAGCAAGGAAGGCTCCGGCGTCGGAGATGGTGCCAGGCACCAAATCGACCTGCGCGCCGTAGTGACGACACTCGTTGACGAAGTGGGCCGGGGTGTCATCGGGCATGACAACTCCGACCGGGATACGCGCACGGGCGCCATAGGCAGCCAGCGCGGAGGCGGCATTACCCGCAGATGGCGCGACCAGGCGTTCCGCGCCGAGTTGCATCGCTGCCGAAACCGCCAGGGCCATGCCCCGGGACTTGAACGAACCGGTCGGATTCTGTGCCTCGTCCTTGACCCAGACGTTGTCGTCGACCTCGATCACCGGCGTCCAACCCTCGCCGAGCGTCACGGCATCGCTGATGTCCACCGGAAGCACCTGCGAGTAGCGCCACAGCGAGGAGTAGCTCGGATCGATGACCTCGCCGGGCTCCCGACGCGGCAGCGACAGATCAACGCGGAGCGGCATGCCGCATGAGGGGCACACGGTCGCGAGCTCGTCGGCAGGAATCCGATTGCCGCATCCGAAACAGGTCAGTCCTTGAACGGTCGAAGCGAGTGGCATGACGTGGACAGTACGGTCCATCGAACGTTCGAGCAACGAGCCCTTCGACGTGGTGTCATCACAGCGGACGCGAGCCGCCAGGCAGACAGAAGAAAGAAGCACCACGGCACGAGGACGAGCCCGAGAAGGGCTCGACCGAAGTAGCCACCACAGCGGTGGAGGTGGGGGGAATCGAACCTTCTCCGCGACACCGCCCCTCCCCCGAACCGCACCAAACACCACAGCGAGCGCGAGCCGCCAGGCAGACAGAAGAACGAAGCACCACGGCACGAGGACGAGCCCGAGAAGGGCTCGACCGAAGTAGCCACCACAGCGGTGGAGGTGGGGGGAATCGAACCCCCGTCCCATGAGGTTTCAGCGTCGGCATCTCCGAGCGCAGCCGACAGCGAGCTTTCGGAACCCGGGAGACGCCGTCGGCCGTTTCTCCTGGGCCCTAGTTGGGATTGTCTTACCCCACCGGTCCCAACATCCCGGTGGGGGCATCCTGCATTATTATGCCCGGATCCGGCGAGGCAGGCACCCTCCGGGCGGACACGCTGCGTTAATTAGGCAGCGAGTGCGTAACTTTCGTTGTCGGCACTTATGGTTGTTCCCGGCTCTTTAACGAGGCTCCGGGGACCTCGGCTCGCTTCCGGCGCCTCAACCCTCACAGTCGAAACCATGTCACCCCCGCAAAGGGGAACACGCAAGGCGCGTTCAACACTCGAATCGTAGCGCACCCTGTCGAAGAATCGCCCCCTCAGTTTCTCCGCTACCAACCGTCTGGGGATAGCCTCTCCTGCATGGACACCGACTCTCCCAACACCGAACCTGAAACGACAGCACCGGCTGATCCAGGGCAGGAGACGATCGACGTCAACGCCCAGGAAGAGACCAAGCAGAGCGCGGGCGCTTCGCGCGGCCTGCTGATCGCCATCGCGATCGGTATCGCTGCGGTGTTGGCCCTCCAGGTCTTCGTTCTCATCTCCACAAGCCAGACCGACGAACAGATCGCAGCCCTCGACGAGCAGGTCGACGACGTGGCGTTCGATGTTTCGGAAGTCCGACGGTCCGTGGTCGATGTCGATCGAAAGGTTGATGAACTCTCCGCGACCGTGCCGATCACCCCGGCAGCTTCGGGAGCCTCCGCTGCTGCCGTTCCGAGCGTCCCGGCGGGGACCTTGCCGCCCTTCGAGCAGGGCCAGCCCGATGCGGCCCTCGGTGTTGCGCTCGGTGAGGTGGCCGGACCTGAGTACTACTCCGAGGCCGACGTCGCGATTGATCCGGCGGATGGCACCATTCGCGCATGGATGGTGTGGGCACACTGGTGTCCCTACTGCCAGCAGGAGCTTCCGGCGCTCACCGAGTGGTATGCGGCGAACGCGGACAGCTATCCCAACGTAGAGTTGCTCAGCGTCACAACGTCGATCGATCCCGCTCGCGGCAACCCCCTCGAGCCGTACCTCGATGATCTCCAGCTCTCATTCCCCGCAATTGTGGATGCGGATCTCTCGCTCGCTGAGCAGTTCGGAGCGAGCGCATTCCCGTTCTGGGTATTCACCGCGCCCGATGGCACCACCCTGTTGCGAGTCGCCGGACTCCTCGAGGTGGAGCAGGTCGCCGAGATCTTCGACCAGCTCAACGGGCTTTCTGCGTAGGGCCGAACGATGCCTCGATCATCGTGGGATACCCGATACCGGGAGCGGACGGCTCCGATGGATCCCTCCGCATTCGTTCGAGTTGAGGTCGCTCCGCTGCTCCCCTCTGCCGGTCGCTCACTCGATCTCGCCGGTGGGGCGGGTCGCCACGCCATCTGGCTCGCAGAACGCGGGTGGGCCACGACGATGGTGGACACGTCCGAGGTAGCGATCGGCATCGCTGAGGAGCGGGCCGCCGAGGCGAACGTCGGCGTCTCCTTCGTACACGCCGATCTCACGGTTGATGAACCACCCCCAGGTCCGTGGGATCTGGTGCTGATCGTGCACTATCTGCAACGCGATCTGTTCTCGACCGTCATCGAGCAACTGGCAGACAACGGGCTGCTCGCGTTCTCGGTCGCAACGAAGCGCAACCTCGAGCGGCACGAGCGCCCCGGCCTCCCCTACGTGCTCGACGAAGGTGAAGCCCCTTCGCTCGTCGACGGACTCGACATCATCCACTATGCCGAAGGATGGTCGATCGAGGACCGCCACGAAGCCCGCGTGGTAGCGCGCCGCACAACAGGCTGAACGACCGACTCCGGACTATCGGCGATGGCTCTTGGCGCGGTCCATCTCGCGTTTCTGCTGGCGCTCCACGAGTTTCCTGCGCTTGTCATAGGTGTGGCGGCCCTTGGCCAGAGCGATCTCGATCTTCGCGAGGCCGTGCACGAAATAGATCTGGAGCGGGACAAGGGTGAGACCCTGCTCGTGGACTTTGCCGGTCAGCCGATCGATTTCGCGTCGACGAATCAGGAGCTTCCGCTTTCGCTCAGGATCGTGACCCCCCGATGTCGCGTACGAGTACGGGGCGATGTGGGCGTTCTCGAGCCAGAGTTCGCCGTCCTGGAGCGTTGCATACGCGTCCTTGAGCTGCACTTGGCTGGCTCGCAAGCTCTTCACCTCTGACCCCTTGAGGACCATGCCTGCCTCGAAGGTGTCGAGGATCTCGTAGTTGTGCCGGGCACGCCGGTTGGATGCGACAACTTTGCGACCTTCAGCCATAGTGGGAGAAGCCTAGGGGCGTGTTGGACGATGCACCCTTAGAGGTACTTTGCGGGGTTCACCGGGTTGCCGCCGACGCGGACTTCAAAATGGAGATGCGGCCCGGTTGACACACCGGTCGAACCGACGTAGCCGATGGTCTGCCCGCGTTTCACCGACTGTCCTGCGGAGACAGCGAACTTCGACTGATGTGCATACAGCGTCACCATGCCGCCCCCGTGATCGACCATGATCGTGTTGCCGTAGCCGCCCTTGACACCGGCGAAGATGACGGTTCCGGAAGCCGCGGAAACGATCGCCTGTCCGCTCCCGCCGTTCATGTCGATGCCGTTGTGCATCAGCGAGTACCCATGGATCGGATGGATGCGGGGCCCGAACCCGGATGAGATCGTCCCGGGCACCGGGCGGGCGAGCGTGCCCGGTGCAGAACCCAGGGCTTTGGCCTGCTGAGCGATGAGTTTCTTGATCGAAGCCTGTTCCTTCTCCAGCGATGCAATCTCACCCTCGATCTCCTCGATCTGGGCGTCATACTCTGCAAGCAGCGACCGCTGGTTGAGGTACTCCTCCTGGAGGGCGTCACTCGTGTTGTGCATCTCGTTCTGGAGACGGGCCAGGCGTTCCTCGGCCGCGTGGAGTTCAAGGAGGTCGGACGACAGATCGGCTTCATGGCCTGCGATCTCCTCGCTGGCCTCCTGCTCATCCACAAGTAGGGTCTCAAAGCGCTCGACCGTCTCCGTGCCGTCTGCTGTGATGCGATCGAGATAGACGAGTCCGATTGCGATATCGGTCCATACTTTGGCGGACAGAGCGACCGCCGGCACTCCCAGCCCTGCGCTCATGTATGTCTCGACGGCGTGATTGACGGCGTCATCACGAGCAACACCCAGCTCACTTCTGGTCAACGCCAGCGACTGGTACTGCGCGTGGAGGTCGGTCCGAACGCCCCGGAGCGCACGTTCTTTCTGAACAAGGTCGGACTCCACCGTCAGCAGCTCAGCGCGCAGCGACACCAGGGACGCGAGCACCTCATCCATCCGCTCCTGTGTCTCCTGGATCTCGCGGGCAAGCGAGCTGCGGTTCGAGGTGACTGAATCGATCTGGCCGCTCAACGACTCGATGCGCTTCCTAACACTCTGCAGGTCCTCACCGAGGTCGTCGGCGCCGACGGCAGGAGCGATCGCGAACAGGAGAACCAGGGTCAGACCGGAAGCGAGAAGACGGCGTGCGCGTGTCACGTTCGCAGGTACTTGTGGACCGTAAGGCTCAGGCCACTGCCGATGAGACCGGCAAGCACCCCGAACAGCAGGACCAGCGCACCCTGCGAATAGAGGTAGTCATATTGAACGGCGACGTTTACCCACTCGGGCAGGTCGGTCAGGCGATCGACTGCGAGTTGCTGGGCAACAACGACGAATCCGACGGCGAGGCCTGCCCCAATGAAGCCCTCAATCGCACCCTCGAGGAGGAACGGAACGCGAATGAACCAATTCGACGCACCGACGAGTCTCATGATCTCAATCTCCTCGCGTCGCGCATAGATCGCCATGTGGATCGTGTTCGCGATTAGAGCGACCGCTGCCACCCCGAGGGCGACCGCGAGTAGCCAGAACATCACCTGAAGGCCATCTCTGAGGGAGATCATGGCGTCAATCGCCTGGCCTGCGGATTGCACCCGTAACAAGCCGGGCGTTGCTTGGAGGCGGGTGACGATCGTCTGATAATCGTCGGGATTGACCGGCTTGATACGCAGCGATGCGGGGACGATATCTGGGCTGTCTTCAATGACGCGGATTGTTGCCGGCTGGTTCGAAAGCAGCACACGGGCCTCGTCGAGCGCATCCGCCTTCGAGATGAAGAAGACGCTCTCAACCTCTTCCCATGCCTCCATCTCAGCCTGCAGATCGGGGACCGAAGTCAAGGCATCGTCTCGCACGTAGGCGATCACGCGCACATCCTCAGCCCATTGGAGTGTGTTGATGCGAACCACTTCGCCGAACACGAGTGTTCCAAAGGTGAGGGTGAGCGAGATGAACACAGCGAGGACGGCTCCCAGCACCACGAGGCCGTTCCGGCCGATGTTGGTGAAGGCCTCTCTCACGACGTAGGAGATGCGGCTCATTGCTCACCCTCTTCGTCAGAAGAGGCGTCGTCGTCAGAAGAGGCGCCGTCGTCCGGCTCATCGTCGTCGTCCGAAGAGGCGCCGACGACGACCGCATCAGCGTCCTTAGAGACCGAGGTGTCGGCCGCGGGCGCTTCGTCACCACCCTGTTCTTCGGTCGGCTCATCGAGAGCAGACTGCTCGTCGGCCGAAGAAGCCGTGGCGGTGAGCTCCTCCGACTCGACAACCGTGGAAGTCTCGGCGTCCACGGTCGTCACCATCTCCACCGACTCCACGGCTTCGGCGCCGATCGTGACATCGTCGGGAAGCTCGACGGGTTCGACGACAGCGGTCTCGTAAACCCCGCGGCTCTCGTCGCGCAGAACCCGGCCGCGCTCCAGTTGAACAACCCTGCGTCGCATCGCATCGACGATCGCGTGATCGTGAGTTGCCATGACCACGGTGGTTCCCGTGCGGTTGATGCGGTCGAGGATTCTCATGATGCCGACTGATGTTGCCGGGTCGAGGTTCCCGGTCGGCTCGTCGGCAAGCAGAATGAGCGGGCGGTTGACGAACGCACGCGCAACCGACACCCGTTGCTGCTCACCACCGGAGAGCCTGCGTGGCAGCCGGTCGGCCATCTCCGAGAGGCCAACCAGCTTGAGGACCTGCGGAACCTGGCCATCGATCGCCGAACGGGACTTTCCCGTCACTTCCATGGCGAAGGCGACGTTTTCGTAGACGGTCTTGTTCGGCAGCAGCTTGAAGTCCTGGAAGACCGTGCCGATCGATCTGCGGAGATGCGGGATCTTCCAGCCGGGAAGGACCGACGCGTGTTTTCCGGCGATCCAGATGTCCCCGTTGGTTGGGCCTTCTTCGCGCATCATGAGACGGATGAGCGTTGATTTCCCGGACCCTGAAGGGCCCACGAGGAATACAAACTCACCTTTGTTGATGTCGAGGTCGACATCTTTGAGGGCCACGACACCACCGTCGTAGACCTTCGTGACATTCTCGAGACGGATCATGAAATCCCTATCGCGGCTGCGTTGTCCTACCCCACCCGCCAGCGCGAAATCAGGTTACCCGCGACCCCCATATAGGTGGGGTATTGCCGGGCGAGCACGATCTGCGTTGAGCCGGGACGGAGGGCAGGAGCGCGTACGGCTACTTGGCCTGTTCTCTTCTCCACTGGAGATAGCTGTCGACCAGCGGGTCGAGGTCACCGTCGAGGACCGCCGAGATATTGCCGATCTCGTGGCCCGTTCGCAGGTCCTTGACCATTTGATACGGCTGAAGGACGTAGGAGCGGATTTGGCGGCCCCAGCCGGCCTCGGTCTGATCGCCGCGAATCGCATCAACCTGTTCCTGCTGCTCCAGGCGGGCTCGTTCCGCCAGGCGGGCGGCAAGGAGTTGCATCGCGCGCGCCCGGTTCTGCGTTTGGGAGCGCTCCGCCTGACAGCTCACCACCACACCCGTTGGAAGATGCGTGAGGCGAACGGCGGAGTCGGTCTTGTTGATGTGCTGGCCGCCGGCGCCCGATGCCCGGTACGTGTCGACGCGAAGGTCGTCCGGGTTGATCTCCACTTCCTTGACATCAACCTCGGGGATCACATCCACACCCGCAAATGCCGTGTGGCGGCGAGCATTCGAGTCGAAGGGGCTGATGCGCACGAGGCGGTGAACTCCCCGCTCACTTTCGAATATCCCGTACGCATGGTCGCCCTTGACCGTCAGCGTCGCAGACTTGATGCCGGCCTCTTCGCCAACCATGTATTCGTCGACCTCGAACGAGAGATCCGTGCGTTCGACGTAGCGCAGATACATACGAAACAACATTTCTGCCCAGTCCTGCGCGTCAACACCACCGGCGCCTGCGTGGACCGACACGATTGCGGTCGAATCGTCGTACTTCCCGAAGAACAGCGTCTCTCGTTCGAGACGGCCGAGCGTGGTCTCGGTTGCGCGGAGTTCGGCGACTGCGTCGTCCAGACCGGAAGGATCGTCTTCTTCGACGGCAAGCTCGATCAGGACTTCGGCATCGTCGAGGGCGGATTCCAGCATCGCCACCTGTTCGATCGTCCGTTCATGTCGAGCGAGGGTTCGCGTCACCTCGAGAGCGCGATCCTGATCGTCCCACAGGCCTGGTTCCGAAGCCTGCTCTTTCAGCTTGACAAGGGCCGCTTCTTTGCCAGCGACGTCAAAGGAACCTCCTGGCATCGTCGAGCCGGGAGCGAAGTTCATTGAGGAGGATACGGAGGTCGTTCGGTTCCATGGTCCGCAGAGCGTACCCGCTGGTGGTCACTGAACGTCTTCGGGACCGGCATCGGCCCCCGTGACGGCCTTGAACCACTGCGGTCCCGACGTGCGGCCGGCCTGCAGGGGCACCCCGGCTTGCGTGACCATCCTTCCCGTGATCTCGTCCGCGAGGTCCGTCCCCCGGTATTGCGGCGAAGCCGGTGCGTCTTCGGCTCTTGATGCCTTGATGCGCTCGGCACGTTCAAGTTCGAGCGTGACCAATTGCTGCTCGATAGCTTCGATCTGCTCGTTGGTGATGTCATCGAAGCCGTATGCCGCACGAACCATCCGCGCCATGTCGGCCCGATAGTCGTGTCCGAACGAGCCAAAGTGACCCGGGACCGTCACCATCGCATTCATGGCGTCAATCGCCACTTGGAGGAACGTGCTGATCGGAGTGAAGTCCATATCGTCGGGCACGCGGCGTCCTCGCGACTCACCGAGCCACTCAGGTGAACGGACGAGAACGTCGGGCGACATGACCGCGATCGGGTCGTTGTCGTGGCTCAAGACCGTCGCTCGCAACCGGTGGCGTTCCTCAGCGGTCAACGCCTCGATCTGGTCCGGGTTGTCGAAAACACCAACGGTTCCGGCCGGAACAAGATTCGAACTGCCGGCTGCCATCCCGGTTCGAGACCACTTGGCCAGTCCGGGAAGGCCCACCCAGAGTGCCTTGTTGATTCCGTAGTGATCAAAACCGTCGATGCCTTGATACATAACAACATCGGAACTGGCCCAGGCGCCAAGGCTCTCACCGAAGACGAACACCTTCGGCCGCTGGTCCGGCGGCCGCTCGGCGAGGCGTTGACGGACGCTCCACAAGAGCGCGCGGAACTGGTGCCGACCCAGTGCCACCTTCTGGACGGAGAGGAACGACGGGAATCGGCCATATTGGATAACACACGTCGCGATGTCTCCCTTGGAAAGGAATTCCGCGCTCTCGATCATCGTCTGATCGACCCATCCGGTCCCGGTCGGCGAGATCAGCAGGAGGTTCGATCGATCGAAGGCACCGGTCCGCTCGAGTTCAGCCATCGCCATTTCGGTGCGACCCATCGAGTACATCGGCTCGGAGTTGTATCCGACATACACCCGGATCGGCGTCCCTTCCGCCGGTTCTCCGAGAACGTCCTCGATCATCTCGGGCGAGACCACATCGCTGACGTATCGACGACCCTGGAGGCCCAGCTGAGTGAACGGCGAACTGCTCTCCTCCGATCCTGAGACAAGCGGCGAGATCGGCGGCATCGCGTACGACGGTTCGACCTTCTCGTTCGCCCGACCGATGTAGCCGACCCCTGCGTTGTACAACGAGACGGCGGTTCCGCCCCAGATCGCAGCATTGGTCACACCCCCGATGACCCGTTTCGTTCGACCGGGACCCAGGTATCGGACCAGCGAGTACCGCGACGCGATGTACCCCTTCGCGAGCCCGGAACCGACGGCATAGGTGGCCCACCCCACCCCGATGGCCATCGGGAGTTCGTTCTTCTGCTCCACCGGCCAACGTTTGATGACCCGCTTCCGCTCCTTCAGGTTCTTCCCGGCCAACGCGACAAGGCCGGCGCTGATCGCGGCCGCCGACAGGATGGGTCGCACAACGCCGCCTTTCCGAGTCCTGGTGGAGGTGGCCTCCCCCGCGTCGTGAACCGCTCCGGAGACGGCCGCCGCTGCGACCAGCTGTCCCGCACTCCGCGCGCCGGAACGCCAGAGCGACTCCCCCTCGCGAACGGGAATCAGCGCCAAACCGGCACCGATCACGCCGACACCTCCGCGGACGGCCATCTTCGCCGAGAGCGTGGCGGTGTCCGGCGTGACGGTTTGTGTGCCCTTCTCAACGGCTCCGCCGAGACCGCGTGCCGTGAGGCCCGCAAGGCCCATCATGATCCCCTGCTGAACGGAGTTCCTTGGCATCAGCGACGGCTCGAATGACATTGCCATTGCGACACCCTCGAGGGGGCCCGCCGGAGAGGACAGAAGCGGATTGAGGTAGTCGGCGACCTGAACAACAGCGGTCTTGGCAGTCATGCCGAGGATCCTACCCACGGTCAGGACAGCGGTTCAGCGCCGACAGCGCCGTGGCACCGCTTGTATTTCTTGCCCGATCCGCAGGGGCAGGGAGCGTTGCGACCGACCTTCTCGCCGGATCGGACGACCTGCCTCGTCTTCATCTGCTGGACGGATTTCGCCGAAGAAGTGGTGACCGATGCCTGCGGGGCTTGCTGCTGCTGGACCACGTCAACATGGAACATGTAGCGGGTGGCGTCGTGCTTCACAGCATCGACGAGCTCCTCGAAGTACGCGAACCCTTCGCGCTGGTACTCGACGAGCGGGTCACGCTGGCCCATGGCACGCAATCCGATGCCGGACCGGAGGTAGTCCATTTCCGCGAGGTGCTCACGCCACTTGTTGTCGATCACTGACAAGACAACGGTCCGCTCAAGCTGGCGCATCACGTCCTCGCCAAATTGCTCTTCTCTCGCCGCGTAGACGGCGTCGGCGTCGGCAACGTACGCGTCGATGATCTCATCTGGCGTAAGCGAATCCGCGTCTGGGAACGAAGCGGGCTCGATGGTCGGATCGTAGAGCGCCTTGATGCGCACTTCGAGATCAGCCCAATCCCACCCGGACGGATCAACATCGGCGGTCATGTTCTCGACTTCAAAGGCGATCGCCTCGGCGCGCCAACTCGCCAGGAGTTCAGCCGTATCCACGTTGTCGAGAATCTGGTTGCGCCACTGGTAGATGATCTGCCGCTGGGTGTTCATCACTTCGTCGTACTTGAGCACGTTCTTGCGAATCTCGAAGTTCTGCGACTCGACCTGGGTCTGAGCCCGTTCGATCGCCTTGGAAACCATCTTGTGCTCGATGGGCACATCGGGCGGAATCTTCAGCCGCTCCATGATCGAGGCGACCCGCTCGTTCGCGAACCGGCGCATCAGGTCATCCTCCAGAGAGAGGTAGAAGCGTGATTCACCGGCATCACCCTGCCGACCGGAACGACCACGTAGCTGATTGTCGATGCGGCGCGAGTCGTGACGTTCGGTCCCCAACACGTAGAGGCCGCCTGCGTCGATGACGGCTTGCCTCTGTTGCTCGATCTCCGATTCGTATCGCGCGATTGCATCCGCGAGCGCTTGTTCGTATCCCGGATCCGATCTTGGGATCTCCTTGCGGGTCAGCTCACCAACGGCGAGTTCCTCGGGGTTGCCTCCGAGCTTGATGTCAACGCCGCGCCCGGCCATGTTGGTGGCAACGGTGACCGCACCGGGTTGCCCAGCCTGAGCGATGATGTGCGCTTCGCGCTCGTGCTGCTTGGCGTTCAGCACCTCGTGTTTCACGCCGCGCTTCTTCAACGTCGCTGCAAGGCGCTCGGACTTCTCGATGGACACGGTTCCGACAAGGATCGGCTGCCCGTTCTTGCTCCGCTGTTCTATGTCATCCGCGAGTGCGGCAAACTTGTGGTCCTCGTCGAGATACACGACGTCGGGCTGGTCCATTCGAGCGATCGGCTGGTTGGTCGGGATTTCAAGGACGTCGAGACCGTAGATCTCGTGAAACTCGCCGGCTTCGGTGATAGCGGTTCCCGTCATCCCTGCCAGCTTCTCGTACATGCGGAAGTAGTTCTGGAGGGTGATCGTGGCGAGCGTCTGATTCTCTTCCTTGATCGCGACGCCCTCCTTCGCCTCGATGGCCTGGTGGAGACCTTCGGAGTAGCGGCGACCCTCGAGCACCCGGCCGGTGAATTCATCGACGATCATGACCTCGCCGTTGCGAATGAGGTAGTCGACATCTCGTTCGTAGAGCCCCTTCGCTTTCAGGGCAACATCGAGGTGGTGGATGAAGTCGACGTTGGCATGGTCATACATGTTCTCGACGCCGAGGATCTCTTCCACCCGGGTGACCCCGGTTTCGGTCACGACAACCTGGCGCTTCTTCTCGTCGACCTCGTAGTGCTCATCCCTTCTCAGTCGATCCGCGATGCGAGCAAACTCGCGGTACCACTTGCCGGTCTCCCCGACCCTTCCGGAGATTATGAGGGGTGTTCTTGCCTCATCGACCAGGATCGAGTCGACCTCGTCGACGATCGCGTAGTGGTGGCCGCGTTGAACGCGGTCCTCCGGGCGCATCGCCATGTTGTCGCGGAGATAGTCGAAACCGAACTCATTGTTCGTCCCGTACGTGATGTCGGAGCCGTACGCAGGCATACGTTCGTGCGGAAGCATGTCGGATTGGACGAGTCCGACCTCGAGTCCGAGGAAACGATGGATCTGTCCCATCCAGTTCGAGTCGCGCTTGGCCAGGTAGTCGTTGGTTGTGACAAGGTGGACACCTTCTCCGGACAGAGCGTTGAGGTAGGACGGCAGCGTCGACACCAGCGTCTTGCCCTCTCCGGTGCGCATCTCGGAAATCATGCCACGATGCAGTGCCCCGGCGCCGATGATCTGAACATCGAACGCCCGCTCGCCGAGCATTCGTTTCGCGGCTTCCCTCACGACCGCAAAGGCCTCTTCTTCGAGATCGTCGACCGGTTCACCGGCGGCGACCCGGTTGCGGAACTCAACCGTCTTCGCGGCGAGGTCGGCGTCGCTCAAGACCTCGGTCTCGGGCTCGAGTGCGTTCACGCGCCCGACGAGAGCCTCGAGTTCCTTGAGCCGCTTGCCCTCGCCGATCCGGAGAGCCTTGGAGAAGATAGACATGTGTTCCGATGATACGGGGATAAGGGGGTTTGTTGGGGCGCGGCCAGAACGGTTGGCTGTGCCGACGGAGCCCGTTGGCCACCGAAACCGAACCGCCGGCGCGGCTCAGGTGAGTCATCGACGGCCTGACCGACTCCCTCAGGAGTCTTCCCCATTCGCCCGGCCACATCACCGGACGTTTGCCAGCCGTGACCCCCCAACACGCCAGAGGGCGGTGCTACCTAGTGATGGTGCTCGTCGGCATCGGCCTCGGTCTTGGTTCGATGTACGGTGCCATCGGGGTGTTCCGGCGGGGAGTATATCGAGTACAGCTTGAGGTCTTCATCTCCAACGTTGACCACGTTGTGCCACAGGCCGGCGGGAACGATCACCGCCCAATCGTCCTCGATATCGTCGGACTCGTCAACACCGTCGCTGGACTCACCGAAGTCGACCCGTGCCTTCCCCTGTTCCAATCTCAGGAACTGATCCAGCTCTGAGTGGGCCTCCCAACCGACCTCTCCACCCGGCGGAACCGACATGATGGTGAGTTGGCTGTGTACGCCGGTGTGGACCACCGTACGGAAGTTGTCGTTGTCCCTGGTGAGTTCCTCGATGTTCGCGACCCATCCGAGCATGGCATCCCTTTCCTCTGGTTGAGCCTCTACAGGCTGGCATCCATGCGCCCGCAGTGAGCGAAACCAAGCTAAGTCGGGAGTATCGCAGCGCGTCCGGTGGCGATTCGAGCACGGTTGCCGCAGGTAGGAACCTTGTCGTTTCGAGATCTGCCGGAACCAGGCGCCTCCGCTGCTCACGAAAGCGTGATCAGGTCCTCACGCACGGCGTACAGCACGGCTTCACTTCTCGAGTGCAGGCCGAGCTTGTCGAGGATATTGCGGATGTGGTTCTTCACCGTGTTCTCGGAGATAAAGAGCAGCGTTCCGATCTGGCGACTGGTCTGACCCTGCGCCACCAAGGAGAGCACCTCGATCTCGCGGCCGGTGAGAACCGGTTTTCTCGATTGCAGGAGTTCCTGGTGCCTGAGAAGCTGCCGTGTCACATCGAGGAGCTTGCCTGCCATGTTCGGAGACACGGCGGCTCCCCCGCTGTCGACGGCCTTGAGAGCACCAACGAGGTCCTCAAACGGCGCGTCCTTCGTCACGTAACCTCGGGCCCCGGCCTTGACCCCCACGAGCAGGTCTTCTTCGGACTCGCTGGCGGTGAGCAGCACGACGTGTGCGCCGGGCGCAACGGCGCCGATCTTCTCGACCACCTCGAGGCCAGAGATTCCCGGCATCAGGATGTCGAGAAGGACCAAATCTGGCTGATGTTCCTCAGCGGCCGTGACGGCGGCTTCAGCGCCACCGGCCTCGGCAACAACCTCAAATCCGGCATCACGGAGAGCGGATGCAAGGCCCGCTCGGAACAGCGGTACATCGTCTACGACGAGCAGTCTTTTCATTTCGGCTCGGCCACCCCGGCTCGGTTATTCCGGTTCGATCATCCCGAGATCGCCGTCCCGCCGGTAGTAGATCACCGACTGCTTGCCTGTGTCTGCGTCGAGGAAGACGAAGAAGTCGTGTCCGAGCATCTCCATCTGCAGTGCAGCTTCCTCGACCGACATCGGCCGCATCGTGAATCTCTTCTTCCTCACAACAACGGCATCTCGGTCCAGTGAGTCATCGACCGGATCGGTCAGCGGGTTGAGGTCTTTGTGGCTTGCCTTGCGAGATCTTTGGATGAGTCGCTCTTTGAGCCTTCGGAGTTGGCGTTCGTACTTGTCCGATGCGGTGTCGAGGGCTGCTCGAGCGTCGAAGGCGTTGGCCTCGACGCGCACGATCTGTCCGGCAGCGTTCGACGTGATCTCAACGCGATACCGGGCATCTGTCTGCCTCGGGTTACCGCTCTCCGAGAACTCAACATCGACATTGGTGACATCGTCGAAGATCCTCCCAGCGTGCTCGATCTTCTCGTGAGCGAGTTCGCGGACGTCGTCTGCAATCTCGGTATTCCGCCCGTGGATCCGAACGTTCACTCGTGCTCCTCTCCGTGACACACGTGGCCCCGCGCCGACCCATCCGGGCGCGCCGAACCGACCGTATCGATCTTTCGAGCGCGGAGGGTGGTTCGGTCGATCCGACCGCTTGACGGTGAAACCGCCACTACACCTCCAGATGGGCCAACTCCTTTCTCCACTCTACTCGCGCAGGTCGCCACCAGGACAAGAGTCGGAAGTCCCCGAAGTGCGACCGCCGCCGCGCGCGCTGTTGCCCCCGTAGTGAGGACATCATCGACGAGTGCGGCTCCTCGCGGAACCGGTTCACCCGTCGCTGCGAACGAGATCATCGACCGTTGGCCTCTGGCCCGCCCGGCGTGTCGGCGCCACCACCAGCGCGGTTGGACAGCATCAACGATCGTCAAACCGTTTCGTCGTGCGACGGCCGCTGCCAGCAGCGCCGCAGGGTCCACCCCGTATCGAAACGCGCGGAACCTCGCTCGGGGTATCGGCACAAGTGCGGTTGCCGTGGACGGAAGTCGGGCCGCCATGGCCTCGGCGAGCGGCTCAACGGCGGCGACCACCGCCCGGTACTTCAAGGCATGAACGAGCCGTCGAGCCGTTCCTTCGTGCTGGTACCCGGCCACCCCGACCAACCCGGGCGCCACCGTCACCTCGGGCGCGGCCCGCAACCCGAGATGGCAGGAATCACAGAGGACGTCCCGGCACGGCATCGTGCACGCAAGGCAGAACATGAAGACAACGTATCGGGAGCGAGAGACAGATTCTCGGTCAGTAGACACGAGACACGAGGCCGAACCCGTGCGGGAGTCTCGGGTCTAACGTCTCGGGTTTACCGTCTCCCTACGTGCCTTCTTCCCACGACTCCAGGTACTTCGCCTGCTCTTCGGTCAGTGTCTCGAGAGTTGCGCCCATCGAGGCGAGTTTGAGGCGAGCGACGTCTTCGTCGAGTTCACGCGGCAGCGTGTACACGTCGGGCGGTAGGTCGCCGCCGCCGTCGACAAGCCACTCCGCAGCGAGGGCCTGGTCGGCGAACGACATGTCCATGACGTCGGCCGGATGCCCCTCGGCGGCACCGAGGTTCACAAGCCTGCCTTCGGCCACCACGATAATCCGCCGGCCGTCGACCAGTTCATACTCTTCGAGGTTGTCGCGGATCTCACGACGGGCAACGGCCATCTCCTCGAGTCCCTTGAGGTCCAACTCCACGTCGAAGTGCCCCGCGTTTGCAAGGATCACGTTGTCCTTCATGACGGCAAAATGCTCGGGACGGAAGATGTGAATGTCGCCGGTTGCGGTGAGGAACACGTCTCCGACTGGGGCGGACTCCGCAGCCGTCATCACCCGGTAGCCCTCCATTGCCGCGGAGAGGGCGCGGATCGGGTCAACCTCGATCACAACGACGTTCGCGCCGAGCCCTGCCGCGCGACGGGCGATACCCCACCCGCAATCGCCAAAGCCGGCCACGACCACAGTTCTGCCTGCGAAGAGGATGTTCGACGCCCGGAGGATCCCGTCCAGAGAGGACTGCCCGGTCCCGTGCCGATTGTCGAAGAGGTGTTTCGTCGCAGAGTCGTTGACGGCAACCACCGGATACCGCAGCACACCGTTGGCCGCCATCGCCCTGAGGCGAAGAACGCCGGTGGTCGTCTCCTCGAGCCCCCCAAGGATCGGTTGAGTCGTTCGCTCACGGTGAAGGACCGTTGTGGTGTCAGCCCCGTCATCGAAGACGATGTGCGGTTCGGTGTCGAGGATCGCATTGATGTGCCGGTAGAACGTATCTGAGTCCTCCGACCGGATGGCGTACACGGGGATATCGTCGTCGACGAGCGCCGCGGCGACGTCATCCTGGGTCGAAAGCGGATTTGACGCGCACAACACCACCTCCGCGCCCCCCGCACGCAGCGTCTGCATGAGCACGGCCGTCTCGGTGGTGACGTGCATACACGCCGCAACGCGAATGCCCTCGAGGGGGCGTTCTTCTTCGAAGCGTTCTCGAATCGACGCAAGGACCGGCATTCTGCGGTCGGCCCAGGCGATCCTGCGGTGTCCTTCGCCGGCGAGTGCCGGATCGGCGATGTCGTAGTTCACTATCTTCCCTTCGCGAGCATGGTCTTGAATTCCTCGAGAGTTGCAACGGGTGTTGGATCGACGCCTGCCTGCTCGGCCATGGAAACCGATGCGACATCACCGACCACGGCGAGGCTGAAGAACCGGGCCAACGGACCCATCCCCGCCGAGCGAATCTCACCGACCCTGCGCACGCTGCCGAACAGCACGGTGCCGGAGAGATCGAGGCGTCGAGCCACTGCAGGGTGATCCCCGGAATCGCGGAGATACACCAGCCCGAACCCGTCGCTGGCCTCCGGTCGCCAGCCTTCGAGTTCGTTGTGATTCATCTCCGGCACAGTCCCCGAAAAGGCAGGAACTTTGGCATTCTCGTTGATCTGGGTCTTCCAACGGTACGCGGCGGTAGCTCCGACGCCCCGCCCCCCGTAGATGACCGCGGTGCGGTTCGCGAGCCCGGCAGCGATGTCTCGGCCAAGGACGAACGCTCCGCCTTCTCCCCCGTCGAGGAGCTCCTCGACGGTGTCCGCCGCCTCGTCCAGATCGCGGTTGACCGCAGAGATCTGACCGGCGGCGGCCAAGACCGCCGCAACGGCTGCCGTCTGGAACCCGACCCCGGCTCGAGGTTGAAGTCCGCCGGGGACCTCGGCGTAGGGCAGGCCACGATCGCCGGCAATCTCGCCGAGGCGCCCACCAGAGGCAACCGCGGAAAGGGCGAGACCTTCCGAAATCGCTGCGTCGACACCCGAGAGGACCTCTTCCGTGTTTCCGCTGTAGGAAACAGCAATCACCGATGCGCCGCTGTCGGCAGCCCAGTCCGGCAACCCGTAGCCGCGGTGGACGACGATCGGCACCCGTGGTGAAGCTGCAAGCGTCGCGACGGTCGCGGCCATTGCCGATCCTCCCATGCCGAGCAGCACGATCGGCCCGCCGGTCTGAATCGGATCGAGCTCGAGCCGGGTCCCCCACCGAAGCTGCTCGGGCAGGCTGAGAATGTCGTTGATCATTGTCATTGCTCGACCGCGGCAGCCTCTTCGATCAGCATCACCGGTATCCCGTCTCGCACGGGATACTGAAGGCCGCAATCCGCGCACACCAACGCCGGCGGTTCGAGACGCTCTGCGAGCGTGCCGGCGCAGGACGGGCACTGCATGATGGCGAGCAGCTCCTGGTCAATCAGATGGTCGGTCACGTTCCCTCCTCGATGATCGCGGCCACAGCGGTGACAAGTTCGCCGACGGCGGCAGCGTCGGGGGCCTCTGCGTTGAGCCTCAGCTTCGGTTCCGTGTTTGATGGGCGCAGGTTGAACCAGCGATCACCCAGATCAACGGTCAAGCCGTCGAGGTGGTCGATGGCCGCATCGCCGAACGCGTCGGCGACGGCGGCGGTTGCGGCGTCCTGATCGACAACGTCATAGTTGATCTCACCGCTCCCCGCGTACGGCTCGTATTCGGCTCGTAGCTCCGATAGCGGCCTCCCGTCCTCGGACAGCACCTGCATCAGGACGAGGAGGGCGAGAATGCCGGAGTCCGCCCGATAGTTGTCCCGGAAGTAGTAGTGGCCCGAGTGTTCGCCGCCAAAGACAGCACCCGTCTCCTTCATCACTTGTTTGATGAACGAGTGGCCGACTCTTGTGCGCACCGGGGTTCCGCCGGCCGCCAGCACGCCCTCGGGAACCGCCTTCGAACAGATCAGATTGTGGACGATGGAGGCACCGGCCTCGAGGTTGAGGAACCAGTCCGCGATCAACGCCGTCGTGGTGGAGCCCGGGAGCGGGATACCTTGATCGTCGATGAAGAACGCGCGATCGGCATCGCCGTCGAATGCGACCCCGAGATCCGGCTGTTCGACGTCCATCAAGGACAGCAAGTCGGCGAGGTTCTCGGGTCGAAGGGGATCCGCAGGATGGTTCGGGAAGGTGCCGTCCGGTTCGAGGTAGAGCCCGATCAGGCGAGCTGGAAGGCGCTCGAATACCGATGGCAGAGCGATGCCGGCCATCCCGTTGCCGCCGTCCGCAACCACCGTCAGCGCCGCGAACGCACCGGCGTCGACCACCGTGAAGAGATGGTCGACATAACCTTCGAGTATTCCTTCGTCCTCAACCGAACCCGGAGTGGCCGCCGCAGGCTGCGAAGCGACGGCGAGTTCCTTGACCTCCTGAAGCCCGGTCTCCTCACCGACGGGAGCCGCACCGGCAAGGCAGAACTTCAATCCGTTGTACTCAGGGGGGTTGTGTGAGGCCGTCACGATGACACCGGGCACGTCCATCGAGCCCGAGACGTAGTAGAGCGCATCGGTCGTGATCTCGCCGAGATCAACGACATCAACGCCGGCACTTGTGATCCCGTCGATCAGCGCACCTGCGATCGATGGTGATGAGATCCTGCAATCGCGTCCTACGGCGATGCGGTCAACACCGGCGAACACGGCGAACGCATATCCGACCGCGCGTGCCACGGTCTCGTTGATTTGCGACGGATACAGGCCGCGTACGTCGTAGGCCTTGAAGATGGTGTTGAGTTCCATGCCGGGGATTGTACGGTCGATCGTGCGCAGGCCGGGTTCCTGTTCCCCGTCCCTTCCTACACTCCCCCTCACCATGGCCTCTGACGCTCAGACGACCCTTTCGGTCGTGATCCCTGTTCACAACGAATCCGACTACGTCGCCGGTGCACTCGAAGAGCTCTTCGAAGAGATCGCCGATGTCCCCGCGTCGATCACCGTGCTCGCCGCTGAGAACGGCTCAACCGATGGGACCGCCGACGAGATCCGCCGGCTGATGCCGGTCTATTCGAACCTTGCGTTGCTCGAACTACCGACACCCGACTACGGAGCCGCCATGCGCGAGGGATTCCTCGCCACCGATGGCGAGTGGGTCGTGAACTTCGACATCGACTACTTCTCCGCCGACTTCCTCCGAGCCGTGCTCGACGTTGGACCCGACGTGGATATCGTGCTGGCCTCGAAACGGACCGACGGCGCCGACGACCGTAGGAGTTCGGTACGCCGGTTCGCAACATTCACGTTCAACCAGATTCTCCGATTTGTGCTGTCGTCCGGCGTCTCAGACACACACGGCATGAAGGCAATCCGCCGACGTGTGATCGACCAGCTTGCTCGCGATGTGATCTCGACACAAGACCTGTTCGACACCGAATTGGTCGTGCGGGCCGAGCGTGCCGAGTTTCGGATCGTCGAGGTTCCCGCCCTGGTTGAGGAGAAACGCGAGGCGAAGACGAGCCTTGCCACCCGCGTGCCGCGAACGCTCAAAGGTGTGTGGCGGATCCGAAACAGTCTGAATACCTGAAGGCCAGGAGGTCAGGCCAGGGTGACGTCGCTGCTCTCCTGCTTGCGGATCGCGGTGCCGAACACAAGGTCCCGGTAGGAGGCGAACTTCGGGATCAAGATCGCGATCGACGTGGCCAAGTACACCACGTTGGCGGCGACAGTCGACAGCGGGCCGAAGAGTGCTTCCGCGAGCCACATGGTCCCCGCGGTTCCACCCCACGCCGCCAGATTCACCAGATAGAAGTTGGCCGTCTCGCGCCCGGAGACCTTCCCATCCTTGATCTCAAACGTCCACGCACGGTTGAGGAGGTATGACATGAACGTCGTCATTGCGAACGCGGCGCTCACGGCAACGACGGACCACCAGCCCATCCAGAGAAGGATGTTGAAGAGAAGGAACGAGACCACCGTGTTGGCGATGCCGACAAGTCCGACCTTCACGAACTGCTCGAGTGCTTCCTTCGTCATGAAGCTGGCGAGGTAGCTCCTCATGCGAGGTTCGCAACAGAGCGGTTCCGGTAGCGACGGTACGCGTACACGCCCAATCCCACCAGTGCGATCAAGGTGAGGGCCATTCCGAGGTTTTCGGCAGATGTGTTCTTGAACTCAAGGACGACCTGTTCGCTTGTTGGAACGACCACCATCAACGACGGTGCGGCCCGATACGGTCCTTCTGCTCCTTCGGCGGTCCAGTTCGGGAAGTACGACACCTTCACGAGATGCGGCACGCCGACTGCTGTGGTCGTGAACGAGATCCTGTGGTCGTCGGTGATCACGTCGGTCACGACACCGGAACCGGCGACCGGCTCGACGGAGAGGAGCCGATCGTCGACCGCCGCCACCCTTTCCCAGTCGGCCGGACCATCTGCGACGAGCCACTTGTCCATGTTGTCGACATCGTCGTACCACTCGAGCGCCGGATCGCGGAAGTTGCCACCGCCCTCCCAGACCGCGGGTTCCGATGTGGCGACGTCGACGAGGCTGGACGGCGGCAGCGCGAAGATCCGCCACGGCAGAGCGACCCCCACTTCGGCAAGGTCCTCGGCACGCGCCGCCTCTGCTCCGGCTTCGGTGTAGCTCACGTAGTAGTCGACGTTGTATATGGCGAGGTGCTCAATACCGCGTTCCATGTTGAAACCTCGGTACTCGAGGCCACGGACGGGATTCGACGGCTTCTCGCTGACCTCGGAGGCGTTGAGGAAGTGGAACGGCGTTGTGAGCGAAGACTCGAAGAACAAACCCTCCGTCGAGGGGTGGCCTTCGCTCCAGTACGGAAACAGCATCAGCGCCATCGGAGTTCCGTACTTGTTCATTTCGTTGTTGGCCTCCCACATGATGCGTCCGGGCGGCAGCGTGTCGACGGTCTCCATCAATGTCCGATACTCGGCGTAGTCCGCCTTACCTTCGTACCCCTCGAAGTTCCATTTGACCCATCCCGGGATGTCGTGGATCGAGAGGCCGGTCGCAACGAGCACGATGAGTCCTGCACCAAGCGAGAGGCCGATCTTCACGGAGTTGCGGAGCGGGACCCGGCGCGAAATCTCGAG
>Ga0316197_10000815_pt1 | contig 21942 bp, 20 predicted proteins | sample OudBiesiAoxic_MG_FD_204939 | JGI IMG/M metagenome (GOLD analysis project Ga0316197, IMG submission 204939) | Coastal sediment microbial communities from Oude Bieten Haven, Netherlands - site A oxic | ecosystem: Environmental > Aquatic > Marine > Coastal > Sediment | place: Netherlands... | reverse complement strand
TCACCAAGGAGTGGGAGGGGTACAGCATCGAGGCGGATCTGGCGTTTTCCGAGGTCGATGAGACGGAGTACCTTGGGATCTTCTTCTCTGGCGGGCGCGCGCCGGAGTACATCCGCTACGACGAGGATCTAATACGCATTACAAAGTACTTTTTTGCTGAGGAGAAACCGATCGCCTCGGTCTGCCATGGCGTCGAGATCCCGGCCTACGCCGATTGCGTGCGCGGCCGGCGCATGGCAACTGTCCCGAAGTGCCAGTTCGACCTCGAGGTCTGTGGTGGCATCTTTGTCGCGGAACCCTGCGTGATCGACGGCAACCTCGTCAGCGGCCGCACCTACCATGACAGCGGGCATTTCGTCGGCCCGTGGATCAAGATGATGGAATCCGTAGCAGACGGAACCTGAGACCGTGGAACGAAAATTCATCATCCTCTACTGCGCCCTCGCCGCCGCTGCGACGCTCGTGCTGGTCATCCACGACCTGCTCCAAGCTAGACATCCGGCGAGCGGGGAGACCGCGGAAAAGCCGCTCCGCCTGAGCGCGATCACCGCGAAGCCCGAGCCGTCGGGCACCATCATCGAGCGAGAGATCGCCTCACTCGAGGCGAAGAAACTCCGTCTCCAGGAACAGCTGGACGCCTTGAGAACCTCTGCGGAGCCTGGAGACGAGGCGCACGTCCCGGTGGACTTGGAGAGCTTCTGCGCGCACTACGGGTTCGTGATGAAGGGCTTCCCCGATCTGAAACCGAGCGAAGCCCTGGTCGCCGCAATCGAGCTAACCGAAGAAGAGTGCGAGGCCTTGGAGGAACAGACCGAAAATTTCCTCGGGAGATTGCAGACGATCGATCGCGCATCGATGCAGGCTGTAGCGGCCGATGAGTCGAAGATCCAGCTGACCATCCCCTACCGGGTCGAGGGCCGTGAGGAGTTGTTTGATGAGTTGAGGGAAGAGTTGCTAGAGCTCCTCGGCCCCGGGCGGGCGAGGGTTGCGGAGGAGACTTTCTACCGCCACGAGCTCATCGGTTCCGCCTCCTGCGAGAAAAATATCGAGCTGAGAAGATCGGCCGACGGGAGCCTCAGTCTCTCCGCCGAGATCATTCCGACCCTAGCGTTTTTCCCCGGCACCATGATCAGCTACGACGGCGCACCGGGTGTCGAACCGGAACTCCATGCGACGCGAAGCATCAAGTCCGAAACAACCATTGATAGCGACAGCTCCGATCGACTCCTAGGTGGGTTAATCGATCTGGAGCGATGGCGAGTGCGCACCCAGCCATGATCCGATGAGGCGCCAACTCGTCATCCACCTTTTCTGTATCAACCTGATCGCTGCTGCTTGGATCGGGGTACTCATCAAGGTTGGCAAAGACCGCCCCGCCGGATCAGGACGTGCTGCCGATCCCTATCCAGTACTCGCACACGGTAGCAGCGCGGATCGAGGCGGCACCGACCCTGCACTGATGGCAGAGAAAGCAGCATTGGAGGAGGAGGTTGGCATTCTGTTGGAATGCGTGGGGACGCTCGAGGGGAGTGCGGGGGCGATGAGTCGGCGCATCCAGATCCCCAAGGCCTTCTTCGATACACCGGCGCACTTCCTGTCCCCCTTCATCGAGGGCGATACGGGTCACAAGCTCGAGGAACTCCTGCAGATGGACGAGGCCGAGATAACGGCGGTGCGGGGTGCCGTCGATGGGGCAACCAAGATCGCCCAGGAGTTCGAGAGTGCCGAGCTCAGCATCGAGACGGCAGCGGATGGGTTTCCGGTCTATCGTGTCCCAGCGTGGGGAGACTTCGGCGACAAGCTTCTCAGCGACCTGCGTGGCCAGCTGGGCGGGATCCTCGGCGCTGAGCGGAGCGGTTACTATATCGACGGCTATGTGATCAAAGAGGTGTTGCGCGAATCTGACAAGGAACTCATCATCTCGGCCAAGCCCGCCGGTGGAAACCGTCCTTACCCATCCCTGCAGGTCCGGACGGTCGGGCCCGAGACTGGGGCGAGCGGAAACGGTGACTACATGGTCTGGCTGACCGGCAAGAATCCGGTGACCGGCCCGTTCATCGACCGCTACGGTCGCCTCCTCGGGATCGATTCAGCCGAGGAATTGATGGCCAAAGTCAGCGCGCTGCCAAACTAGCTCCGCGCTCGCAATCAGCGGCAACACCCGCTCAAGATAAAGTATCGCATCCCCGCCACCAGTGACCAGGCTGGGCTGGGCGGAGATCCCCATGGCCACGACCAGGGCGAGAGATGGGCGGCGCATTCGCTTCACGCTGGGAAATACGGATCCGGGTTGGAATCTCCCCCCAAGATGGGTCGGTGCCGTCGCCTGAATCGCCCGCGCTTGCCACTGGCAATGCCACCAGACGCACCTAAAATACTCCATGCCCGTCCCCAAACCTAGCTGGATCGTCGCCCGCTGCCGAAGCTGTTCTGGGCTGGCGAAATGCGATCCTACCAAGCTGGGGGCTCCTGCAACATGCCCAGCCTGTGGGACGGTGCTTCCCCTCCCCCCTCCAAGCGCCCCTGCTTCGAGCGGGGCGGTGCGCGATCCAAGTGCATTAATTAGCCATCTCCCCAAGCCCAAACCGAGCGATCCCCTCGACACCTCCCGCGTCAAACAGACCAACTCCGAGGAGATGGTGAGCCTCGCATCAGAAAGGGTCCGCGTGAAGCGCAAGAGCAAACGCGTGGTGAAACAGCTAACCTCATGGGAGCAGTCGCGCGAAGAGTTAGACCGTGAACGCCGCCCAAACCCCACACCCGCTTGGTTGCGCAAGACCAAGATCGCGGCGCTGGCACTCGTTTCCGCTGCCCTTCTCGGCCTCACGGTCTACGGCGTGATCGCTTCGATGAGAGAAGGTGGGGCGATCAGTGAGCCGGAGGAGCCTGAATCTGGAAGCGCACCTTTCTCAGAGTTGGAAGCCGCTAGCTTCGACCGCACTGAGAGCAAACGCGTCTACGCGCGCGCGCGCGCCACCGCAATGCAGTTCCTCGATGCCGCGACCTGGCAAGAACGGCTGTCATTCTGCCGCGAACCCAAACGCGTCCGCATGCTGATGTCCGAGTACTATTCCAACCCGGCGCGCCCAGACGGGCCGGCCGCCCACCGCTCATTACCCGATCAGGCCAAAGTCGTCGTCAACGGTTCCCTGATTCTCCTATCGATCGAGATGGATGACTTCAGCCGCCGCCCGCTCGCTATCGAGCGCCTATCCGACGATAGCTACCGCGTCGATTGGGAGAGCTGGGTCGGACATTGCGAGATCCCGTGGGACGAGCTCGGCCAGCGCCGTTCCGCACTGCCCTTCCGCCTGCGCGCGCGGCTGCTGCGACGCGACTACTACAATCACGGGTTCCAAGACGAGCAGTGGACCAGCTGGCAACTCGAGGACAGAGACGGCCAGCACCGGATCTTCGGCTACGTGGAACACCAGAGTCCGGTGCTGATCCAGCTCGAAAGTACCGCGCGGAGTCAAGGCACGAATAGGCCGATCCACGTGCTCCTCGAAGTCCGATTTCCCCAGAGCGCTCCGGCCGGCGACCAGGTAGAGATCACAAAGATCATCACCCTGGGCTGGGTTGATACGACGCGGGAGGACGGATAGACAGGCTGGCCCCATCGCCAGTTGACGGCGACCCGCTTCCCCCACATCATCGTTGACCATGAAATCTCAGATGTTCAACCTCGTCCTCTGCGCCGCGCTCACCTCCTGCGGGGATTCCAGCGATCAACCCTCATCCGCAAAGCAACCAGCGCCGATCCCACAGGAGCAACGCGAACCGATCAAGAGAACCTCCGCCACGGTCACCGCCACCAAGGAGACACAGGAAATTGCCCTGCAACGGCTCGAACTGTTGAAGCAGATCACCGAGGTGCTCAAGCCGCTCCGCGATCCGGCCGCCGCCCTGGCCAAGGAGGAGGAGCTCCAGAGCCTGTTCTCCCAGTACAGTGAGCTCGGGCAGAAGGCTGCAGAACAGGGACTAAAAGATCGACCGCTGGCAGCACTCACCGACCACCTCGCGCCTGACGAATCCAGCGATGCGCGGGCCGAGTTTTTCATGTACCTAGGAATCGTCAGGCAGCTCGGATCCGAGCAGCGAGAGATGCTCGACAGGGTGATGGGAACCGGCGATCTCACGCCGACAGAGACCTCGGAAGAATTCTGAAAACTCAATCGGAGCCCGTATCCGAGTAGTCGACCCCCACCAGGTAGAGCCCGTCCGCCGGGGCACAGGCCGAGCACTTGCCCGTCGTAGCTGGACTCTCTAACATCGCACGAATCCATTCGGTCGACTCCCGTCCGCGCGCGCAATCAACCGCCGCGCCGACCATCATCCGCACCATTTTGTACAGAAAACCATCGCCCTCGAAACTGAGGTCGTAACCGCTCTCGCGGACATCGAGATCGACGCGGTAGATGGTCCGGACCGTGGAGCGCACGACCTTCCCACCACGCCGCTTGGCTGCGAGGTTCACAAAGTCTCGCTCGCCCTGAAATAGTGACAGCGCCTCGCGCAATACCGCCTCCTCGAGCGGGTAGTAGACATGCCAGGCGAGACCAACACGCAGGGGGGAATGGATCGCAGCCGTATCGATCTCGTACCGGTAGGTCTTGCGCTTGGAAGAGTAGCGGCAGTGGAAATCTACTGCAACCTCCTCCGATTCGACGACGCGGATCGTCCGGGGCAGCTTGGTATGCAGCGCCTTCTGCCAATCATTCGCGCTCATCTTGTTGCCCTCGGGGGCATCGAAGTGCGCCACCTGCCCGAGCGCATGCACACCAGCATCCGTGCGCCCAGCGCCGTGGACAGCAAGCGGCTGCTTCGCAATCGCCGAAGCAGCCTCCCGGAGACAATCCTGCACCGTGTTGCCAGCCGACTGGCTCTGCCACCCATCAAAGGGTCGCCCATCATAGGCCAGGGTGATTTTGAATCGTCTGGACATCAATCCGGATCCGGATGGGCATCCATGTAGTGCTGTAGAATCACGACCGCTGCCGCCTGGTCGATCACGTCGCGGCTATTTTTCACCGTGCGCCCGGCCGCGTGCAGCTGCGCCTGCGCCTCGACTGTCGTCAGGCGCTCGTCGTAGGCGACGATCCCGACCTCCTCCGGCAGCACCTTGCGCAGGCGTTTGATAAACCGCTCGACTTTCTCCGCCGCACTCCCTGCGGTACCGTCCATCCGGTAGGGCATCCCGACCACGACCAGCTCGGCTCGCCGCTGCTCGCAGATCTCAGCGAGGCGCGACAGCGGATCCGCCACCTGGCGCACGTGCACGGTCTCGACCGGATGCGCCATCAGCCCGATCTCATCGCTACCCGCCACGCCGATGCGCGCCTCTCCGTAGTCGATGCCGAGAAGCCGATTCATCCCTATAGCAGTTCGTCGGGAAGCTCAGGCACGAGCTTCTTGATCTCGTCGGCGCGATCCCGATCCGCCACCAGGATGGCATCGTCAGTCTGAACCACGATCAGGTTGTGGACACCCAGCAGCGCGACGTGTGGCCCCTTTTTTGCGCCAGCCGTAAATACGATGTTCTGCGAGCTGCCAATCGCGGTGACCCCTGTATTGGATGAATTGCCTTCAGCATCTTGGTCGAGGTACTTCGCGACTGATACCCAGCCACCGACGTCATCCCAGTCGAAGCTCGCCTCGATGTTCAGCACTCTAGAAGCCTTCTCCATCAGGGCAAAATCGATGGAGATTTTCTCCAGCTTGGGAAATTCTTCGCTCAGCATTCGGGGAAGATCCACAGCTGCCTTGACCTTGTCGATGAACTCCACCAGCTGTGGCGCATGCTGCGAGAGCTCCCTGATGACGGTCGGCACCGACCAGATAAACATGCCCGCATTCCAGGTGAAATTCCCCGCCTCCAAAAACTGTGCCGCCAATTCCGGATCGGGCTTCTCGCGGAATCGCTCGACCTCAAAAATTCCGATCGAACCATCGAGCCCATCGACAGACACCGGATCACCACGCTCGATATACCCGTAGCTCGGGCAGGCCCAGGTCGGACGGATTCCAATCGTGACGATCGCGTCGCGCTGCTGCGCCGCCTGCACCGCGGCGCGAATGATCCGGTGGAACTCGTCCTCCTGCTGGATGAGTTGGTCAGCGGGCAGCACGATCATGCTCGCCTCTGGGTCTCGGGAGGCCACCCAGCCAACCGCCAGGGCGATCGCGGGTGCCGTATCGCGTTTGTCCGGTTCCGCGAGGATGTTTTCTGCTGGGAAGTTTGGGAGTTCCGCGCAGGTGGCTGCATGTTGTTGGGCATTCGTTAGGATGAGGATGTTCTCGACCGGCAGAAACCCGCTGATGCGATCCACCGTCTCCCCCAACAGCGATTGATCGCTGAAGAGTTTGAGGAGCTGTTTCGGCAAGGTCTTCCGACTGAGCGGCCAGAAGCGTTCGCCGCTGCCGCCGGCTAGGATGAGTGCGTAGGTCTGGGGCGTCATTTCCCTCAACCTATCGGATCTGGCCTGCCCTCACACAAGCGGAGAATCCCCACCATCCGAGAGCTGGACCTGCGCGCGCCCACTTCGGGTCGGCCAATCTAGTTCGGGCATCCGAAGCAATTCCCGATTGGTATTTTCAGATTTACAAGCGCGGCATTTGTTCTATTCTGAGCGCCTTATTGGCAGTTGCGCCGAGCGCAGCGGCCCGATCAGGAGATCACTTTTCCAAAGATGGTGGCTGTAGCTCAGTGGTAGAGCCCCGGATTGTGGTTCCGGTTGTCGCGGGTTCGATCCCCGTCAGCCACCCCATCTTCTAGACTCTCTTTCCCCCGGAGACGCGTGAGACCTTCTGATCGGTCTTTAATCGCCTGCGCTCGGGGCAGCGGCAAATCATCCTACCGATTGCCCTGGACTATGAAATCACTCGAAAAGCGGATCCGTTACAAATTCCGCAACTCGCTCCTCCTCGCAGAGGCGCTCACGCACCCGAGCCTTGCCTACGAGACACAGAAACCCCACTTCGATAACCAGCGGCTGGAATTTCTCGGCGACGCCGTGCTGCAGCTGGTTCTCACGGACGAGCTGTACCACTTGTTCCCGAAGTTCGCCGAAGGTCGGTTGACGAAATTGCGCTCGCGTCTGGTGTCGCGCGGCGCCCTAGAGAACTACGCGATCCGTTTTAAGCTCGGAAAATACCTCATGATTGGCAAGGGGGAGGAGGCATCCGGCGGGCGCGAGCGAGCTTCCACCTTAGCGGATGCCTTCGAGGCACTGATTGGCGCTGTCTATCTAGACGGGACTCTGACCGCCGCCCGCGAGTTCATCCTCTTTGCGTGCAGCGATGATCTGATCCATGTGACAGAGACCCCGACGGAGATCAATCCGAAGGGCGAACTGCAGGAAATCCTCCAGGGTCTGTCGACGCGGAGCCCTAGCTACCGCATCGTCTCCCAAGTGGGACCCGATCACTGCCGGGTATTCGAAGCAAACGTCGAGTGGAATGGACAAATCCTCGGTAGCGGTAGTGGCCAGAGCAAAAAGGAGGCCGAAGCACTCGCCGCGACCGATGCTCTAAAACGCCGTGTCTGGTCCCCCCCTGAAACGAGTCGACCCAGTAAAAAACAGGTTCGCAAAGCAGCCACCAAGAAATTGGCTAGTTCCAAAAAGACGCCAGGAGAGAAAACTGCCAGCAAGCGAAAATCCGCTTCGAAGAAGACTGTCAATAAGGTGTGAACCGATGTGCCTGCCCTCCAACAAATCCAGTCCGCTCACAAGATCTCGCGTTTCCTCGTCTCTAGTCACAAATTATTCGCGGCCCAAATTATCTGGGGAACCTCAGGTTCTCGCGTGTGGAACATAAGTTTTGTTTACTATTCACATCTAGAAGAAGAAGAAGTATCCCTCCAAAAATTCTCTCTCTCATCTCTAGAGTGTGAGGAAATCATCTGAGCTAGCGAAAGTATGGTCTGGATTGTCAGGCGATCCAAAGAATCAATTTCGATCTCGGAAACTATGGGAGGCAGATCGAGGCAGGCTAAAAATTTAGAGAAGAATTGAATGATTGGCGGCGCTCAGCGTCCAAACGGGCGAGATTTTATCGAAATCGAACCCCAAATACCTCCACATTCATGAAAAAAGTTCTCCTTCTTCCCTTGCTCAGTCTCTTCGCCCTATGCGGAGTCTCCTGCTACTCGGAGTATCCAACCGTCCACACCAAACGGGGGACGGTGCTAGGCGGGCTCCTAGGGGCCGGTGCAGGCGCTGTGATTGGCAACCAGAGCGATCGCCCACTTGAGGGCGCAGCGATCGGTGGCGCCGTCGGTGCGCTCACTGGTGGCTTACTCGGCAGCGCCCGAGATGAGGCTTACTACGGTCGGCCTTACCCAGCACCTGCTCCCGTCTATTCCGGCACCAGCTACCGCCCGGTTCCCGTGCCCGTGCCAGTGCCAGTTCCGGTCTACCGAAATTATGGTTGGCGCAGTTACGGCTACAATTATCACAGACCTTACAATCGATACTACGCGCCACGGCGCTCCTACTCCTACTGCCGCTGAACGAGCGGCTCCAAGGCCTCAGTGAACCATCCCAAGTAGGCGCAGCTGCCATTCGGCAGCTGCGCTTTTTTTGTCGCAAGCGATGCTTGGCGGGTATTCTACCTAAAATAAAAATTGCTAATCATGGATCCATAAACTTATTTTCGACGTCTAATATTATGCAATCTAATTTAAGATAGGATTATTTATGAAGGCAAAACCCTCCAAAGATCAGCTGCCAGCACCGCAAGGCTTCGTTTCGAACCCCGAAGAGGAAGCCGGTTGGCTCCGCGCCGTGGCCAACGGCGATCGGGGTAGTTTTAGGCTCTTGCACCAGCGCTTTGAGACGATTCTCTCCGCGACCATCTACAAGGTTCTCAACAATCGGGAGGACAGCGAGGACGTCTTGCAGGAGGTCTTCGCGCAGATCTGGGCGAAAGCGCATCTCTATGACTCCAACAAGGGGAAAGCCCTCACCTGGGCGAACACGATGGCACGCAACCGGGCGATTGATCGCTATCGTCAGAAGCAGCGCCGCGCCCAACTACAACAGCGCTTCAAGGGACACGTGGCTGTCACTGGCAAACAGTCTAGCGACTCAACCGAAGCGGAGCTCCACCTCAACGATGCGAAACGGGTGCTGCGCGCAGCGATCTATGAACTCACTCCTTGCCAACGTGAAGCGATCGAGCTGGCCTACCTGGGCGGGCTGACCCAGCGGGAAGTTGCCGAAAGCATCCAGCAGGAGGTCGGCACGGTCAAAGCTCGCATCCGACGCGGGATTCAACGCCTCGGACAGGTCGTTCCTGACAAGCTGTAGAGATTCTAGGGATGGTGCTCCAGGTGGAAGTTTTAAAAACTTCTACCGGATTGGAAATGAGGCTTGGAAGATTTAAAAACTTCCTCTCTAATCGTGTTTGTGACCCCTGCGGCAAATTCCATCCAAAATCTGAAACTGTTGGGTGCGCTTGGCCTGCTGGCTAGCGTGCTTGTTTCCCTCAACAGCTGCGCGTTGCCCAAGGCAGGGGTCGCCAATCGGACAGAGCCACTGCGTTTCGATTTCCGTCCGCCAGCCGATCCCAGTGTTTTTGCCCTCGGATCGATGGCGTTACCCGTAGGCGGAGCAGACGACACCGCACGCTTTCTAGCCGGTCTGACAAATCGCAGCCGTGATGATTTCCAGACGACCGCCACGTGGGAGGATCACCAACTGCAAATGGACGCCCGCTGGAAGCGTGCCGAGCTTCGCCTGGCACCGATCCGGGCGTTCCGCAGCCGGGAGCTGGCGAGCCAGGGTAACGGCCACGTCTTTTATCCATTCGGTGGACCAGATTTCCTCTATGCGAATGCTTTCTTTCCCAACGCGGGCACCTATGCGCTCGTCGGGCTCGAGGAGATCGGCGAGATCCCGCAGCTTGATTCACTGAGCGTTCCAGAGATCGCGACCAGTCTGCGAGGGCTGCAAACTTCGATCAGCTCGTCCCTCGACTACAGCTATTTTCTGACCAAAGACATGCGCGGAGATCTTGCGAACACCAAGCTGAAGGGGGTGTTGCCAGTGCTGTATGTCTACCTGGTACGAGCCGGGCACCGGATCCATTCGGTCGATTTCGTGCACCTCACGTCCTCGGGACAAATCGCTGCGGGTCACAGTGGCAGCGCCCCGGGTGTCCGCCTCAGCTGCTCCGGGTGCACCGTCTACTACTTCAAGACTAACCTGAGCAACTCTGGCAGCGGACGCTTCCAGCGCTACATGGCCAACAACGCACCAGGCACCTGCTTTATCAAGAGCGCTTCATACCTGCTGCACAGCGGAGAGTTTTCGAACATTCGCGATGCGATCATGGCGCACAGCAAGGCGGTGCTGCAAGACGCCTCGGGAATCCCATTCCGAGACTATCAGAAAGCCGCTTGGGGCACCCAGCTCTTCGGCAACTACGTGCGCACGCTCGACATGTTCAAGGAATACTACCAGCCGGATCTGCGCCAAGCCTACAGTCGCAGCAATCCAAAACCACTCGAGTTCGGCGTCGGCTACACCTTCACGCCAAGCGAGACCTGCCTGATTCTGGCGACCCGGCCAGGAGCGGGAACCGCCCCGACCAACCCGATCGAGGTACGCCGGGCGACCGCCGTCGAATAGGCGCTGCCAGGGGCGTCCGATCATCGCCAGTTGGAGGAGGCTGCTACCAGCTGCCCACCGATCGCTCGATGTCAGTGGCACTGGGACGAATGGATTCGTTCGTCCACGCCCGCCGCCGCGCGCCACGCGACATTATCCCTTGCGTCGGAACGCCATCACCGATATCGATTCCACCCGGCTGAATTCGGCCGGATAGCCCACATTTCGCCTTCAAATGAGCAAATACGATCTCATCGTCATCGGTGGTGGCCCGGCAGGATATGTCGGGGCGATCCGCGCCGCCCAACTCGGAAAAAAAGTCGCCTGCGTCGAGATGGATCGCGCCGGTGGTACCTGTCTTAACTGGGGCTGTATCCCGACCAAATCCCTCCTGCGCAACGCCGAGCTCTACCAGCTCATGCAGCACAAGGCAGACGAGTTCGGCTTCAAATTCGACAAGCTCGATTACGATTGGGACAAGATCATCGGGCGCAGCCGCACCGTGTCCGACCGGCTCGCCGGCGGCATCGAGTTCCTGTTCAAGAAGAATGGCATCGACTACATCCTCGGCAAAGGCAGCGTCCCTGAAGCTGGCAAGGTCGATATCGAAAAGTCTGACGGTGGCAAGGAGACGATCGAGGGTGACAAGATCCTCATCGCCACTGGCTGCAAGACCCGCGAGTTCCCAGATTTCCCGATCAATGGCAAGACGGTCATCGGCAGCCACGACGCGATGATTCTCAAACCGCAGCCGAAGAGCATGATCATCATCGGCGCCGGTGCGATCGGCGTCGAGTTTGCGTATTTCTACAAGGCCTTCGGCACTGAGGTCACCATCGTCGAGATGCTGCCGAACCTGCTGCCGGTCGAGGACACTGATGTCAGCAAGGCGCTCGAGCGCTCGTTCAAGAAGCAGAAGTTCAACCTGAAGCTGGGCCACAAGGTGGTGGCGACGAAGGACACCGGCAGCGGTGTCGAGATCACGGTGCAGGCCGAGGGCAAAGAGCCCGAGGTGCTGAAGGCGGAGGTCGCGCTGGTCGCGATCGGCGTCGCTCCAGTGCTGCCGGGAGGGCTCGAGCCAGAACTCGACCGCGGCTACATCGTCACTGATACGAACTACCAGACCAGCATCCCCGGAGTCTACGCGGCCGGCGATATCATCGGGCCGCCGTGGCTCGCCCACGTCGCCAGCTACGAGGCGATCCAGGCGGTCGAGGGGATGTTCACCGACAAGCAGCCGAAGAAGGTCGAGACCTTCCCGGGCTGCACCTACTGCCAGCCACAGGTCGCTAGCGTCGGCCTCACCGAGCGCGCGGTGAAGGAGCAGGGCCTCGAATACAAGGTCGGCACCTTCCCCTTCCAAGCCAGCGGCAAAGCACAGGCCGTCGGCGAAGTCGAAGGCTTCGTCAAGCTCATCATCGGCCTGCCACACGGCGAGATCCTCGGTGCCCACATCATCGGCAACGAGGCCACCGAGCTGATCGCCGAGATGGGGCTCGCAATCAACAGCGAACTCACCGTCGAGGACATCGAGAACACGATCCACGCCCACCCGACCCTCAGCGAAAGCATCCACGAGGCCGCAGGCCAAGCCTTCGGCCACGCGATTCATATCGTGTAGAGCGAGATGGCAGAGGTCATTGGATGAGGAGCTCCATCGTGGAGAGTGCTGGAAGTGTGTCCGGTGGTTCTTCTCGTTCCTCGTCGCTCCATCGGCTAGCATCTCTTGCCCCTCCGGGGCAGATGGCTGGTCCCACCAAGGAGAAGGAGCGTCTCACTCCTTTCGGGGCGGGACGCCTCGGCGCCTCGGCCAGGTCACTATAATTGAGATTAGGGATAGGCAGTTCCGGATGGCGGAACGTGATTTTCCCCTTCCTCAAAGCAGCGCGGCTGCTTTGAGGAAGTCCGTGAACTCCATCGATTCTGGGTCCGGGAGGCTGAGAGAAGGCGGACGCTCTAGTGCGGCGAGCTCACCCGAACTGCCGCACCCGGCAAGGAAAAAACTGAGACCGAGTAATAGGAAAATCTTCATGGCATCGCGGCGCTCGATTTTCCTAACATTTGAATTGCGGCTCGTAGTTTCGGCATCCTGCCGGAATGGTTTCTTCCTCGACAGGATGCCGAGGCTACGTGATCGATTTGACTAACATTCCCACCATTTCTCCGATCTGCTCCTCAGTGATCGCCAGCGGTGGCATGAGGACGACCGTATCGAGGATCGGTCGGGTGAGCAAGCCGGTGCTGCGGGCTCTCTGGCACACTTGCGAACCGAGACTGCCATCGCCGCCCAGCAGGTCGATCCCTGCGATCAGGCCGCACTGGCGCACTTCTCCGACGCCCTCCAGCTGCGCCAGTTCACTCCCGAGCCGCTCGATCTTCGCGGGCAGATGCTCCAGAGTGCGCTCGATCTCGAACACCTCTAGATTCGCCAGCGCCGCCGCACAGCCGAGCGGGTTGCCGCTGTAGCTGTGGCCATAGTAGAATGGGTTGCCGTCGAAGGCATCGAAAATACGCTGGGACGTCAGGGTCGCCGCGAGGGGCAAGTAGCCGCCTGTCAGCCCTTTTGCCAGCGCTATGAAATCAGGGACGACCTGCTCGTGTTCGCAGGCGAACATCTTCCCTGTGCGGCCGAAGCCGGTCATGACTTCGTCGAGGATCAGCAGGACGTCTTCGCGGTCGCACCAGCCGCGCAGCTGTCGCAGCATCCCGCGCGGCCAGGGCCGCATGCCCGCAGCGCCCTGGATCAGCGGCTCGATGGCGATCCCGGCTAGCCTAGACGCGTCGAGGTTCTCGAGGTCGTCTGCCGAGCTCAGCCGGTGGACCTTGAGCCCGAGTTGCTCGAAGCGGCCGTGGAAGGTGGCGATGCCGCCGAGCGCCGTCGCGCCGAAGGTGTCGCCGTGGTAGGCCCGGTCGAAGGCGGCAAACTCGCAGCGCTCTGGCCGGCCGTCCAGTTGCCAGAATTGCAGCGCCATCTTCATTGCGCATTCCATTGCGGTCGAGCCATCGTCACTGAAAAAGACCTTCGTTAGGGTGTCTGGCGGGAACAGGCCGACCAGCTTCTCTGCGAGCCGGGCGGCCGGCTCGTTGGTGGTGCCTAGGAACGAGCAGTGTGCAATTTTCTCCAGCTGGGCGGTGATCGCCGCGTTGATGTGCGGGTGGCCGTGGCCGTGAATGTTCGTCCAGATAGAGGCATTGCCGTCAAGGTAGCGGTTTCCTTCGCGGTCGAAGAGGTAGACGCCCTCACCGCGTTCGATCACTAGTGGCTCGTGCCCTTCAGAGCACCACGGCGCCATGTCGGTGAATGGGTGCCAGACGTGAGCCTTGTCTGCGCGGGTGATGGCGTCGTCGGGCATCGATGCTAGCCCCTCTTCTCATCGGCTGGGCGGATCGGTTTGCCCCCCGCCGCCTCCACCATCTTGTCGAGCTGTTCGACGGCCTTCCACGCGGTGCGGCCGCGCTGGTACTTGTTCCAGATGAGATCGCGGATCGCCACGAGCTGGCTCAGGGGGACAGGATCGCGCCGCTGCCACTCCTCGTCTCCCTTCATCTTGGTGTAGAACTCCCAGCGCCCAGCGTGCACGGTCGCGCGGAACATCTGGGTTTCGCCCTCCTCGGTGGTCTCTCGCCAGTCATGTTTTTTCATAGTGCCTGCGGCGTTGCGATTTTGGTCACGGGGTGTAAATGGAGGACGCAGCCATAGCACGCCTCCGGTTTGAAATCCATCGCCCATAAGGAGATCACCAAGATCTCTATCTACTTCGCCTTCGTCCTCCTGTTCGGAGCCCTGATCGCCCCGGCGCTCTTCAATCTCGGCAAGGGGATCGCTGGGATGCGCATCGTCTCAGAGGATGGGTATCTCTATAAGGTTCTAAGTGGCAGCGATTTCAAGCGATACTTCAACCGCGCAATGCTGATCGCAGCGCTCGTCGGCCTGGTGCCCCTCTTCCGATCCCTGAAGATACGTCGTGCTGATCTGGGAATGTCTCCAAACCCGCGATGGAGATCCCATCTGGTCATCGGATTTTCTGTGGCGGCCGGCTTGCTGCTAGTCATGGGCGCGGGCTACCTCGTCGTCGGCGTCTTCGAACTCGCCCCTCCGGCAAACCACCGCTCAGCCGCCGAGTGGGGTTCCAGGTTCGATGCGGGTACCATTTTTGGTATTGTTAGTGCTGCAATCGCCGTGCCCCTCCTCGAGGAGTTCTTCTTTCGCGGGGCGATTTTTGGGCTCGCTCTCCGGACCGTCAGACCTCTAGGTGCCCTGTTTTTCGTCACCTTCTTCTTCACCATCGTCCACTTCCTGAAGCCGCCCGACACGACGGTTCTGGCCGATGCCGATGTCACCTGGGGGAGCGGGTTCTGGATGGTCGGACAGGTTTTTTCCAAGTTCGGCAACCCTGTCTTCATCCTCTCGCAGTTTGCGACACTCTTTGCGGTCGGGTGGATTCTCGGTCTCGCGCGGCTGCGGACGGATTCGCTCTGGCTCTCGATCGGCTTGCACGGGGGCTGGGTCTTCGGCCTGAAGTTCTACTCGGAGCTGACCTGGATCCCGGTAGAGCTACAGCGGGGTGGCTACCTTCCATGGGCTGGCCGGGATCTCAAAGAGGGCCTCGTCCCATTGCTGTTCGTCATCCTCACCGGGGTGATCGTTTTCTCCTGGCTGCGGCGCTCCGGCTCTCGCCCCCTCAATTCGGAACTGATCGCTGCAGGCGGGGAAGTTTGATGGGCGATGGATCGGGCGCTCTGGGCTGCAAGGAGTTGGATGGGCCGCCTGCTCGGGGCCGCATCGGACGTCCTCTACCCCAACCATTGCCCGGTCTGTGACACGCTGATTGAAGGTGGCTCACCAGGCCTCTGCCACAGCTGTAGTCAACACCTTGTCCCAATCTCCGAGCCGTACTGCAAACTCTGTGGGGAGCCGTTCGATGGGGTGATCAGTAGCGATTTCCGCTGCGGCAACTGCGCCTACCGCCGCTTCCATTTCGAATTCGCGGTCGCCGGATACCGCAGCGTCGGCCCCGCCCGCGATCTGGTGCACGGACTCAAATATTCGCGGCGCGTACCCTTGAGGGTTGCGCTTGGGCGACTCCTGCTACGCGGGTTCGAGGATCCTAGAATCGAGTATTCTGGAGGAATGTTAGTGCCTGTGCCACTCCATCATCGACGCAAGCGCGAACGAGGCTTCAACCAGGCTGAAGAGCTGGCGCTGGTCGCGGCGCGGGAGCTAGGCCTGCCTGTCGTGAAAGGACTGCGGCGGGTGCGCCACACAGAAACCCAGGTGCATATGCACAGGAATCAGCGTCTCCACAACATGCGCGGAGCTTTCGATCTGGCTCCCTCAAGAGCCATCAGGCGCCGTCTCCAGGGGGCGACAGTATTCCTCATCGACGATGTGCTGACGACTGGTTCCACCGCGCAGGAGTGTGCGAGAGTTCTAAAGAAAGAGGGGGGCGTCGCGGAGGTGTTCGTCATCACCGCTTGTCGCGCAGCCGGATTCTCGAGGCCCAAGCTCTAGCAGGATAGCGAAAAACTCTGCAAGCCATTGCTTACGCATTTGAATAGGCCAGATTCACCATCCGGGTCCGGCACCATGCTCCAACCCTACGGGCACAAGTCCGTGGCGACTAGGGCGAAGGCGTGACACACCTAAGTCGCTGGGGCGCCGATCCACTTCCTCAGCCCGCCTAGCCTTTGCCGTCAATGGTTCGCGCGCTGGGTCACGGGCTTTTTACACCCTATTTTCACCTGTTGCTCAAACCTGCCGATCATCCCGGGGGGCTCACAGCTCGACAACGCAGCGCTCGCGCAGAACGCAAGCCGTGCCAGTCACCACCGACCATGCGGCGAGCCCCCGACTTCCTGCGCACGCTGAACATCCCGCGGCGGGATTGGAAGAAGCTCTCGACGAAGGTCTCGGAACCAATGACCACACCATCTGTGAAATACCTGATCCGGCAACGCAGCAGTTCTGCGATCGATAGCCTCCCCCCCCGCTGCCAGACCTCGACCACTCGTGCGCGACAAATCCCGGTTCGGCTCGAGGTCGCTTCGCCGATCCCAAAAATCAGTTTGCGATACGCCCGGCTGACATGGCGCCAATCGAGCCGTATCTGATCGGATCCCTGCCCCTGTTGCATTGCCGAGACCAGACCGCGCCGCGCCTGCCGATCGCCCGCAGCCGCCTCGGCATAACCACACCAGGGGAAATCTTTCGGATCTTCGACGAGTCCGGCCCTCACCGCGTTGAGGTCGATGTACGCCGCCACCTTCTGCAGGCAGTCCCAGCTCCCTTCTACCAGGACACTCCGAAAGCGTGATTCCCAGAGTGTGCCGACGCGATCGTGCTTGCGGTTGAACCACGAAGTGAACTTCTGTTTCAGCGTCTTCATGAACTCGCTGAGATCCCACATCCGACGCAGGAACCGTCCCCTCCAGGCTTGCAGTGCCTGATCCCCCGCCCGCCTTGCATCCTGGTAGCCGGCCTCGATCGCCACCATGCCGCCAGGGGAATACAAGCCCCGGCAGCGCTTGAGGATCGCTTCGTCTTCGAGCTCTTCAGGAGCCGTGACCTCCACCAGCACATGGAAGTGGTTCGAGAGAATCGTCCAGGTCACCACCCGCAGCCCAGAGAATGCCTCCACCTGCCGCAGGACTTTGCGGAACACATCCCGCTCGCGCGAGCCGAAGACGAAGTTGCGATCTACCACCCTGCTCACGCAATGGTAGAACCCCATCCCGTTCTCCCCTAGCGGACTCAACAAGTGCCTACGCAATCTAGCCATTTGATACCATACACATGCCGCAGCCTACCGCAAATACAAATAGTATATATGGCCTGGCCATATACCATATACGCCTGGTTGGATCAGTTGTTTGGTCCTGGGTTGGTTGGGATTGCGATGGATTGGGTAGCTGGGCTTTGAACCTTTCTCGCCGCTCGCCACGAATCGAGTCGGCGAGGTGGGTTTCCACCGATCGTTGATCATTGCTCCTGACTGAAATGAATCTCTCGCCAAAGCCCCGATCCCACCCTGATGGTTCCTCCCCGTGCCTGCAGTCGTCGCCTCCTGGATCTCCTGCATCCCGGTCTCACAATCTCTGCCCGCCGTCTCTGGAGGGGCTGCAGCGGCATTCATGCGATCGGGTTCAGCGGGCTGAGGCGGAGAGGCGATCGCGCCGTACGGCGTTTGGCTTGACGGTTCTGATCCACCTGCTGCTGGCGGCCGGTCTTGCGTGGATGATCCTCGAGCCATTCGAATCGGGGGTAGCGGAGCTTGAGATTTTGCCTGTGGCAGAAGGCGAGGAGAAACCCGAGATCGACCGGCGGATTTTCACCCGGACTGTGTTACCCCGACCTAGTCCGGCTGATGGTGCAACGATCGATCTGGTTGTCGCGCTGGTGCCGAGCAGCGTTCCAGCGATCAGCTTGGCGAATGTCTCAGAGTCGTTCGGCACAGGACTGGGCAACGACTTTGGGGCGGGAAGCGGCGGATTTTCTCCCGGAGGAGACTGGTCGCTGAGCTACGAGCCGGGCATGAAGGGTCGCTGCAACCAGACTGAGCGTGCGAAGCGGCTGCGTGAGAACGGGGGCTCGCCAGCGCTCGATCGCAAGGTGGTGGCTGCGCTCGACTGGCTCCAGAAGGAGCAGAACCCGGACGGTTCGTGGGGTCGGGTCTACCCAGTGGCGATGACCGGGTTTGCCATCCTGGCCTTCTCTGGGCACTGCGAGACCGTTGACTCCCCCCGCTATGGGAAGACCCTGATCAAGGCTATCAACTACCTGGTCGACGCATCGCGCGACAGCCAGGGTCTGATGGCGTCCAAGCCGGGGATGCACTCGCCATACGAGCACGGGATCGCCACCTATGCGCTCGCCGAAGCCTACTCGCTCAACAAGAACGCCAGGGCCAGGGTGAATCGGATCTCGAACGCTCTGCGCAATGCGGTTCCAATCATCATCGAGGGACAGACCAAGGGCGGCGGCTGGTTGTATAGTTATCGGCAATCCGGGACGGGCGACCTTTCGATTTCTGGCTGGAGTATCCAGGCCTTGAAGGCGGCGCAGCTGACTGGCATCAAGTTTACTGGTCTCGATCGGGCGATGGTGGAGGCGCTCGCCTATCTGAAAATAGCCGCCACAGAGGATGGCCTCTACCGGTACAGGATTCAGGATGGCCAGCCTGGCAGGCTCAGTCTGACCGGTGTGGGCGTATTGTGTGGACGAATGCTAGGTGAGACGATGCCGAGGGAGGAGCGGAGCCTCGCGGCGATTCTGGATTACCAGCCCAAGCGGTTTCGGTCTGCCGATCTCTACGCGCTCTACTACCACTCGCAGGCGTGTTTCCAGAAAGGCGGTGACACCTGGGCGAAATACAACCGCGTGCAACAGAGGCTCATTATCGACTCGCAGGAGAGTGACGGCAGTTGGCCGGTCGCTGCCGGGCACATTGGGGCTGCCCAAGCCGATGCGAAAATCTACCACACTTGCCTGTGCACGCTGATGCTCGAGGTCTATTATCGTTACCTGTCGGCGACGGACACGCGCCTGCGGCACCCGGGCTAGGGTTTACCGATCCCGGAGTGGAATACGTAGTAGTCTGGATTCAGATCCGCGAGTGGCCCCTTCAGTTTCTCTAGCTCGGACGCTGGACCGTGGACCTCGACGCGGATGAGATCCGAGAAGCTCAGCCCCTCGCTGATCAAGGCATCGACGTTGCCGAGGTGGGCCAGCAGGCCATCGGCACCATCATAGGCCTCGCGGCAGTGGATGGTGTCGCCACAGATCGAGAAGTCGTACCAGTGGCATTTATCCTCCGTGCTGGTGATCTCGATGAATTTTGGTAGGAGTGCCTTGAAGGCATCGAGTTTGCCCTCGTGGACTTTGAAGTAGGGGTGAATGCTGACGACGTTGCTCATACCAACTCTCTGAACGCAAGCGGGCAGGTGGTCAAGCGAGTGCTGTCTCGTTTTGCAATTCAGTGCAGTTCTGGTGTATCCTCCGCAAATGTTCTGCCGCCGTCCATCTGTCTGGATTCTCCTGTTCGTCTGTGCTTGCGGAGGCGGGCTTGCGGAAGAGGGCATCGACCTCGAGGCGGGGCGTCAGTTCTGGGCGTTTAAGAAGCCAGTCAGGCCGGAGTTGCCTGAGGTCGGGGAAGCGAGTTGGAGCCAATCGCCGATCGACCGCTTCGTGTTTGCGAAGCTCGGGGAGGGTGCTCAGCCGGTGCCGCCCGAGCTGGAGCGGGCAAAGTTGGTGCGGCGCGCCTACTTCGACCTCCACGGGCTGCCGCCGACCCCCGAGCAGCTTGCCGCCGCCCTCGCCGACGACTCCACAAACGCGTTCGAATCGCTTGTCGATGAACTACTTGCGTCACCAAGATTCGGTGAGCGCTGGGGCCGGCACTGGCTCGATGTGGTTCGTTTTGCGGAATCTACAGGCGGTGGGCGGACGATGTTGCTGGAGCATTCGTGGCGCTACCGCGACTACGTCATCGACGCCTTCAACCGGGACAAGCCCTATGACGAGTTCCTGACCGAACAACTCGCAGGCGACCTGCTTCCTAGCACTGGTCCAGAATCCGAGCGCGAGCATCTCATCGCCACCAGCTTCCTGGCGCTCGGGCCGAGCAACTACGAGCTTCAGGACAAGGAGCTGCTGACGATGGAGATTGTCGACGAGCAGGTGGACACGGTCGGGCGCGCGTTCATGGCGATGACCCTCGGTTGCGCGCGCTGTCATGATCACATGTTCGACCCGATCTCCGCGCGCGATTACTACGCGCTCGCGGGGATCTTCCGCAGCACGAAGACCGTCGAGCATTCGAATGTCTCCAAATGGCTGATGGCCGATCTGCCTGCTGTGACGCCGGAGGAGAAACATGCAGCCGGCATGCAGGCGGTCTACAAGAAGCGGCTGGAGCTGTGCCGGGCGTCGATCGCAGCGGCGGAGAAGGAGCTGCTGGCATTGGAGGACCCGAATTTATCTGTCGGGGTGGTCGACAACGCGGATGAGGAGTCGGTGACGATCGAAGGCGAGTGGGTGGCTTCGACGAGCGTGCCGAAGTGGGTGGGCGATGGTTACCTGCACGACGACAATGGGAAGGCTGGCTTGCGGCGGATCATTTTTAGCCCAGAGTTGCCGGACAGCGGGCGCTATGAGGTTCGCCTCGCCTATTCGGCGAGCAGCAATCGCTCGAGTCGGACGCCGGTCACTATCCGCCACGCGGGTGGTGAGGCGACGCTAAGCATTGACCAGCGCAAGCCCCCGGTGCTCGGCGGGCAATTCGTCAGCCTAGGAATCTACGAGTTCGAGGCAGGTTCGGGTGGTGCGGTGCAGATCTCGAACGAGGGGACGGATGGGGTGACGATCGCCGATGCGGTGCAGTGGTTCCCTGTCTCTGCGATTCCGGAGGACCCGCGTCAGGATGAGCGGCGTCAGGAGTTGGACAGGAAGGTGGCTGCGCTGCACGCGGAGCTCGAAGAGATCACCAAATCGGCGCCGAAGCTCGCCAGGCCGCAGACGATGAGGGTGCGTGACGAGGCGAAGCCGGCGGATGTGGCGCTCTCGCTCCGAGGTGATGTGCATAGCCCGGGGCCGCTGGTTCCGCGTGGATTTCCCGAGGTGATAGAGACCGGCTATGATGCGGTTTTTTCCGCCGGGAGCAGTGGGCGGCTCGAGCTGGCGCGATGGCTGACGACAGAGGATCACCCGCTCACGGCGCGCGTATTGGTCAATCGCCTGTGGGCGAAGCTGATGGGCGAGGGACTGGTGCGCACGATGGACAATTTCGGCAGCACGGGCGAGCGGCCGAGCGACCCTGAGTTGCTCGACTGGTTAGCTCTGCGATTGGTCGAGAATGGCTGGTCGATGAAACGGATGATCCGCGAGATGATGCTCACGCGCAGCTACCGCTCCGAGCGTGCGGGGATGCGCCGCCTCGATGCTGAGGCGCTACGCGATGCGATGCTGGTGGTGAGCGGGCGTCTCGACCTGTCGATCGGCGGCCCATCGATCCGGCCTGGGACGAAGAGCGAGTTTGGCTACAAGTTCGAGTCTGAGCGGCGCAGCGTCTACCTGCCGGTATTCCGCAATGCGCTGCCGGACCTGTTCGCCGTGTTTGATTTCCCTGATCCGAACCTCGTCGCCGGCAAGCGCAACACCAGCACGCTCGCCACGCAGGCCCTCTATTTCATGAACCACCCCTTCGTGATCCAGCAGTCGAAGCACGCGGCGGAGGCGCTATTGCGGGTGGAAAATCTCGCTGTCGGTGGGCGTGTCGAACTGGCTTACCAGCGGGCTCTAGGGCGCCTGCCGAGCGCTGGTGAGGCGGCATTG
>Ga0316197_10000813_pt1 | contig 21948 bp, 20 predicted proteins | sample OudBiesiAoxic_MG_FD_204939 | JGI IMG/M metagenome (GOLD analysis project Ga0316197, IMG submission 204939) | Coastal sediment microbial communities from Oude Bieten Haven, Netherlands - site A oxic | ecosystem: Environmental > Aquatic > Marine > Coastal > Sediment | place: Netherlands... | reverse complement strand
ATATCTGGTTTCACCCTCAGAGTTATCCACAATATTTTGATGGCTTGAAGGCGCATTTCCAAATTTCAATGACTTAGCAGGCTAATTATCTGTTCCGCCCAATTTCAACGAAAAAATATCCACAGAAATCGTTCATCAGCACGTTACTATTTCGATCAAGCGGCAGTGATTCTTTTCACAGACCCAAGCCAAAGGCTCCGATCTTTTCTGAGTGTTTCGATCAGAACAACCGTTTCGGCTCTCACCGCCACTCTCCATAACACCCGAGTGCGAACGGGCTTGCCAGCAAGCCCTGCTTCGTACGCCTTAAACCTAACCAAGGAAATCCAAGACACCCATCCTATCGCACAAACTTCTTATGCTTCAACCGTTTCGGCTCCAGCGCATCCGCCCCCAGCCGGCGCTTCTTGTCCTCTTCGTAGTCCTCGAAGTTGCCCTCGAACCACTCCACATGCGCCTCGCCCTCGAAGGCCAGGATATGCGTACAGATACGGTCGAGGAAAAAACGGTCGTGCGAGATGACCACGGCGCAGCCCGCGAAATCGACCAGCGCGTCTTCCAGTGCGCGCAGCGTTTCCACGTCCAGATCGTTGGTCGGTTCGTCAAGCAGCAGCACGTTGCCGCCGGATTTCAGCAGCCGCGCCATGTGGACGCGGTTGCGTTCGCCGCCTGAAAGCAGCCCCACCTTCTTCTGCTGGTCCCCGCCCTTGAAGTTGAAGGACGAGCAATAGGCGCGGGAGTTCACCTCGGCGTCGCCCAGCTTGATCAGTTCCGCGCCACCGGTGATCGCCTCCCAAACGGTGTCGTCCGCGTTCAGGTCGTCGCGGGATTGGTCGACGTAGGACAGATCAACCGTATCGCCGTATTCGATGGTGCCCGCGTCGGGCTTTTCCTGACCTGTCAGCATCTTGAACAGCGTGGATTTACCCGCGCCGTTGGGGCCGATCACGCCGACGATGCCGCCGGGGGGCAGTGAGAAGCTGAGGTTCTCGATCAGCTGCTTGTCGCCCATATGTTTCTTGAGACCGTTAACCTCGATCACCTTGCTACCCAGGCGCGGGCCGTTGGGGATGACGATCTGGGCGCGGCTCAGCTTTTCGCGCTCGGATTGTTCGGCCAGTTCGTTATAGGCGTTGATCCGGGCCTTGGACTTGGCCTGCCGTGCCTTGGCGCCCTGCCGCATCCATTCAAGTTCGCGCTCCAGCGTCTTTTGCTTGGACTTGTCCTCGCGCGCTTCCTGCGACAGCCGCTTGGCCTTCTGTTCCAGCCAGTCGGAGTAGTTGCCCTCGTTGGGAATGCCCCGGCCCCGGTCGAGTTCGAGAATCCAGCCGGTGATGTCGTCAAGGAAATAGCGGTCGTGGGTGACGATCAGGATCGTGCCCTTGTAGTCGATGAGGTGCTGTTGCAGCCAGGCAATGGTTTCGGCATCCAGATGGTTGGTCGGTTCGTCGAGGAGCAGCATGTCGGGCGCTTCGAGCAAAAGCTTGCAAAGGGCAACGCGGCGCGCTTCACCACCAGAGAGGGATGTCACGTCCGCATCGTCGGGTGGGCAACGGAGCGCTTCCATGGAGACGTCGATCTGTGAATCGAGGTCCCAGAGGTTTTGGGCGTCGATGTCGTCTTGGAGCTTGGCCATCTCATCGGCTGTTTCGTCCGAGTAATTCATCGCAAGTTCATTGTAGCGGTCGAGGATCGCTTTCTTCTCGGCCACGCCGAGCATAACGTTCTCGCGCACCGTCAGGTTCGGATCGAGCTTTGGCTCCTGCGGCAGATAGCCCACTTTGGCGCCTTCGGCCGCCCAGGCCTCGCCCGAGAAGTCCTTGTCGAGACCGGCCATGATTTTCAGCAGCGTGGATTTACCCGCGCCGTTCACGCCGACGACACCGATCTTCACACCCGGCAGGAAGTTCAGGTTGATGTTCTCAAACACCTTTTTGCCACCCGGATAGGTCTTGGAGACACCGGACATATGGTAAACGTACTGATAGGCGGCCATGGTCGGAATCCTGTCTGTTCAATGAGGTTTCAAACCGCAATATCCCGCAGATGAGGCAAGATCAACTTGCGGCTTTCGGGGAGCACGCTGAACGGGCGCTGGAGGTCGACTTCAGGCGGGTGGTGTCACTTCGGATTGTTTGAATCACATCAAGCTGACAGGTCTGAGCCAAAATGCAGGTGGCCTTGGTTCAAAGCGTGGGTGGGATTTTTGACTGGGAGATCCATGTGATTGCGTGATTTCGACCGCGATACTCGTAATCATAAGTCGATATGACCCGCAGCATTTTGTTACACTTTTCCCTAACCTGTGGTTGTTCCGCTGTGCGGGCAGGGCGCAGGGTAACAAGCTGCGATGCAGGTGCCCGGATGGGCAGGGGGCTGCTCGCAAAGGGACAATAGGGAACAAACATGTCAAAAACCACAATTGTTGTGGGTCTGGACGGGTCAGAGGCCGGGGCGCGTGCGCTTGCTTTTGCTAAAAACCAGGCCAACCAGATCGGGGATTGTACAATCGCGATTTGCTACGTGATCGAATGGTCGCCATTCACATTCCAGACACCGGAAGAGAATGAACAGCGCCACAAGCGCCGCGAGGAAGAGTTGAATCTGGCACATGAACGTGTGCTGGATCCCGCTGTGAAAGACACTGAAGCCGCAGGGCACGACGTTGTCGGAATCGTTCAGCACGGAGATGCGGCAGATATCCTCGATGCGGTGGCCAAGAAGCACAATGCCTCACAGATCGTGGTGGGCCGGGTCGGCGCGCGCGGTCTGAAGGAGCGTGTTTTCGGTGGTGTCACAGGTCGTCTGGCGGCATCCGCCAGTGTCCCAGTCACGATTATTCCGTGAAATTGAGTGTGCAAAAATGAACAAATTATTTGGAACGGGGCTGGCCGCGACCGCGCTCAGCCTGCCGACACTTGCAGCCGCTCAGGATGCGGTAAGCCTGGATCAACGGGTGAACGACATCTTTGCTGGATCAACAGGCTGGTTTGTGAACCTGATCTTTATGAACTTGCCGGGAACGAACTTTCCCTGGATCGTGCTATGGCTGGTGGTCGCAGCGTCGATCTTTACCATTTACTTTGGTTTTATCCAGTTGCGGGCTTTCGGGCATGCGATCTCTTTGGTTCGGGGGGATTATTCGGATCCCAATGATGCGGGTGAGGTAAGCCACTTTCAGGCGTTGACCACCGCGCTGTCGGGTACTGTCGGCCTTGGCAATATTGCCGGTGTGGCTGTCGCCGTTGGTATTGGTGGGCCGGGGGCGACGTTCTGGATGATCCTTGCAGGTCTGCTGGGTATGGCGTCCAAGTTCACCGAATGTACGCTGGGCGTGAAGTACCGGAACGAATATGCTGACGGATCCGTTTCGGGCGGACCGATGTATTACATGACGAAAGGCTTCAAGGAGCGCGGCATCCCCGGCGGTGCTTTCCTTGCCGTGGTGTTTGCGATCTTTACCATCGGTGGCGCGCTGGGTGGGGGCAATATGTTCCAGGCCAATCAAGCGCACGCGCAGATCACGCAGATTACCGGCGATTTCTCAGGGTTGATCACGGGTGTGATCTTTGCTGCTGTGGTGTTCATGGTCATTGTGGGTGGTATCAAGTCGATCGCTCAGGTGACTGAAAAGGTCGTTCCGTTCATGGGTATCCTCTATGTTCTTGCGGCACTGGTCATTCTGATCGTGAACGCCGACCAGATCGGCTGGGCCTTCGGCCAAATCTTTGCCGGTGCCTTTACAGGCCTTGGTGTTGCGGGCGGCTTTGTTGGTGCGCTGATTCAGGGGTTCAAGCGGGCAGCATTTTCAAACGAGGCGGGCGTTGGCTCTGCCGCGATTGCCCACTCTGCCGTGCGGACGAAGGAGCCTGTGACCGAAGGAGTTGTTTCCTTGCTGGAACCTTTCATTGATACGGTCGTGATCTGTACGATGACGGCACTGGTGATCACGATTTCCGGCACGCTGGTCATGGACCCAGCGACGGGCAACTTCATTCTGAACGAAGCAGGTACATCGATCCAGACAGTGGATGGCGTGTCAGGCGTCGCCCTGACATCGGCAGCTTTTGCCACTGGCTTTAGCTGGTTCCCTTACGTTCTGGCCCTTGCGGTAATCCTATTTGCCTTCTCGACGATGATCTCATGGTCCTATTACGGCCTGAAGGCTTGGACGTATCTCTTCGGTGAGGGCAAGACGAAGGAGCTGATCTTCAAGTTGATCTTCTGCTTTTTCATTATCGTAGGGGCTGCGGCCAATCTTGGCGCGGTCATCGACTTCTCTGATGCGATGATCTTTGCCATGGCAGTGGTCAACATCACCGCGCTGTATTTCCTGATGCCGATCGTGAAGCGCGAGATGAACAGCTATTTCGCACGGCTGAAGTCGGGAGAGATCGTCAAACACGGTCACTGAAACCGTTGACATCGGGGCCTTATGCCCCTCCTTTCGGCCCCTGAAGCAATTCGGGGGCCGATTTTGTTGCGCCATCAGATGCCTTATGCCGCGCCGGGACAGGTGGTTGGTTTATTGGGCGGGTCGTTCGACCCGGCTCATCAAGGCCACGTGCACATCACCCGCGAGGCGCTCAAGCGGTTCGGGCTGGACAAGGTATGGTGGCTTGTTTCCCCGGGTAACCCGCTGAAAGAACGTGGGCCAGCACCGCTCGAGGAGCGACTGATACACGCGCGGCAAGTGATGAGGCACCCCCGTGTCGAGGTGACAGATATCGAGGCGCGTCTCGGTACGCGGTACACGGCAGAGAGCTTGAGGAAGCTGCAGGCGCTTTATCCCCGGGTGCATTTTGTTTGGCTCATGGGGGCCGACAATCTGGCGCAGTTCCACCTTTGGCAGGACTGGCAGGAGATTATTGATACCGTGCCGATTGGTGTCTTGGCCCGCCCGGGGCAGCGGCTTTCGGCGCGGATGAGCCGTGCTGCAACGCTTTATGCGCCATACAGAATACCCGGGCGTTTTGGTCATCTGTTGGCAAGATCACAGCCGCCTGCGTGGTGTTTTGTAAACCTTCCGATGATCAATGTTTCATCGACCGCGATCCGCGCGAGTGGGGCATGGTCAGCGTAGCCGGGTTGAGGCGAGGCCTGTGATCAGGATTATGGCTAAGCCGGCCCAAGTGTAGGTGTCGGGAAGATCGCCGAAAACGGTCCATCCCAAGATGACTGCGGCAATCAGCTGAAAATAGACGAGTGGTGCAAGTTTCGTTGCCGGAGCAATGCGGTAGGCGTTAAGCAGCATCAGGTTGCCAAGCATCAAACAGAAAGCCGAGGCAAACGTGAGACCCGCGATGGGCAATGTTACCGGGGGCAAGTGCAGAAGACCCCATGGCAGCAGCAAGACCGCACTGATCGACAGTTGGCTGAAGGTCAGCGCAATTGGTGTGCCAATCCCGGACAGCCAGCGCGACATCGTCAGAAATGCGCCGTAGAACATCCCTGCTGCAACAGCCCAGAGTACCCCGGTGTCACCTCCTATTCCGGGGCGTACGACAAGCAGAACGCCGCCAAATCCAAGCACAATCAGGATGCTTCGCACGAGTGTCACAGGTTCGCGAAGAAATATTGTGGCGAGAACATAAGAGAACATCGGGCCGATGAAGAACGCGGCAAATACTGTCGCTACATCCGCTGTCTGCAAGGCTGTTTGTATTGATGTAATGCCGCAGGCAAGGATCGCGGCACGCAGCCAGACGCGCCAGTCGCGAAACAATGCAAAGGTACCGGGGCTCAGGAAGGGCAGCACCAGAATGGTGCCAACTGCAAAGCGCGACCACGCAACGAATACCGGCGCGACGCCCAATGTCGAGGTCATCATCTTGCCGGCACTGTCCCCTGCGGGGATCATGGACATGGCGAAAAACATGATAAGGACAGCACGTTGCATGGCGCCGCTTAACATGGGGGATTGCCAGTGCAAATGTGATTGCATGGCGCTTGTACCTGCGCCGGTGGTGCGATTTAACTTGCCATATGAGCAAATCACTCTCACGGCGCAATTTTCTGAGCACGGCAGCGGCATGCGCTCTGACAGGCGGGGCGGCCATGGCGGCGCCACCAACGGCGTCTTTGCGACCTGTCATTCGGGCGCCTGATTTCTTCAAACGGGCCGTTCCGGGCCCTGATCAGATCATTCAGGCGCAGAATTTGTCGGGCCGGGTTTCTTTTGCGCTTGCCGATGCAAAGACCGGTGCGTGGCTAGAGTGTGAGGACGAGCAGGTGGGCACGCCGCCTGCAAGTGTGACAAAGGCGGTGACCGCCCTTTATGCGTTGGACACCTTCGGCCCGGACCATCGTTTTGAGACGCTGCTGGCAGCAACCGGGGGCGTGAAGAATGGTGAAGTGCAGGGCGACTTGTTGCTGATCGGCGGCGGTGACCCAACGCTGGACACCGATGGCCTGGCCGTGATGGCCGCGGCGTTGAAAGAGGCCGGGATCCATGGGGTGAAGGGCAAGTTCAGGGTGTATGAGGCCGGGCTGCCCATCATGCGACAGATTGATCCTGCGCAGCCTGATCACGTAGGCTATAATCCGGCAGTCAGCGGCATCGCGTTGAACTACAATCGAGTTCATTTTGAATGGAACCGCAGCGGGAGTGATTACGCGGTCACGATGGACGGGCGGTCAAAAAAATATCGCCCCGATGTGACAATGGCCGCGATGCGTATCGAGAACCGCGCGACACCTGTTTACACCTATGCGGATCGGAACGGGCGGGACCAATGGACGGTGGCGCGTGGTGCTTTGGGGCGTGGCGGGGCGAGGTGGTTGCCTGTGCGCAAGCCGGGTCTCTATGCTGGTGAGGTGTTCGCCACACTTGCGGGTGCGCATGGCATTCGGCTTCGAAAGCCAGAGATCAGCGACACGCTGCCCCCGAATGATGTTTGCGTGCGACATCAGAGCGGCGATCTGCGTGGCATTTTGCGCGACATGCTGCGCTTTTCAACCAACCTCACGGCGGAAATGGTGGGATTGGCCGCCACGCTCCGGCGGGTGGGGCAGGTTGCGAACCTGCAAGCTTCTGCATCGGAAATGAACCGTTGGGCGATGAATGCGCTGAACATGACAGCGCCGAAGCTGGTCGATCATTCAGGGCTGGGCGATGACAGCCGCCTGACTGCGCTGGACATGACGAAAGCGCTTGTTGCGATGCAAGGTCAGGACTTTCGGCCGATCCTGAAGAAATTTGGCTTTAGGGATGGACAGGGCAGACCTGTGAAAGAGCAGGAAATCGCGGTTGATGCCAAAACCGGCACACTCAATTTCGTGTCGACCCTGGCAGGCTATATCACGGCAAAAGACGGGCGTGAGATGGCATTCGCGATCTTTGCCGTTGACGCCGATGCACGGGCCATGATCCGTCGCGAAGAGCGTGAGGCACCACCCGGTGCGCGGACATGGAACAGGCGGGCCAAGCGGGTGCAACAGGGTCTGATTGAACGTTGGGACGCCCTATATGGGGTGGCGGAAGCCTGATTAGCTGAGATGTCTGGCGCGTGCACCGCGTTCGATGGCGGCAGCGTGCAAACGGTCAATCTCAAGCTCGTAGCGTATTTCTTCAAGCAGGCGCAATTCTGCTTCCTCCAGGGTGCCATCCGCAGCGGCAACATCGCAGGCCAGCGCATAGGCTGTCTCGTACAGCCGTTCTGGCAATGCTTCTCGGATCAGACCAAACAGGGCATCAAGGCCATCTTCCTGCTCAAAAAGGTCAAACACTGTCTTGCTGATCACGCTTAGTCGGTCGTTGTCATAACCTGCAAAGATCGGAAGGATGTTCACAGCCGACTGAATCTTGATCAGTTCTGCCGTTCTAATATCCTCGTCCGAGGCGGACACCGCAACCATCAGAGCGACGAGACTGTCCTGCGCACTGAGCGACAGAGAGAAGGTATCATTCATGACGGGGGGCGTCCTTTGGGTTTTATATGTTGCGGTGCAGAATATTGACGCACCCGAGGGTACGCAATAGGTACACGCGCAGCCAGCGCGCATGGGGCGCGATTTGGCAAGAAAATGGATGATCCAGATGTCTGAGATGCGTGATGCGGCAATGACCAGCAAGGCGTGGCCTTTTGAAGAGGCCCGTGCGGTATTGAAACGCTACGCCAAAGCACCACCCGAGAAGGGGTATGTGCTGTTTGAGACGGGCTATGGCCCCTCAGGGCTGCCCCATATCGGGACGTTTGGTGAGGTGTTGCGCACGACGATGATTAAACGGGCGTTCGAAGAGATTTCGGACATTCCGACAAAGCTGATCTGTTTTTCGGACGATCTGGACGGGATGCGCAAGGTGCCCGGCAATGTGCCCCAGCAGGAGATGCTGGCAGAACATATGCACAAGCCGCTGACATCGGTGCCTGATCCTTTTGGGGAGTTCGAGAGCTTTGGGCATCACAACAACGCGATGTTGCGCCGGTTCCTTGATACGTTCGGGTTCGAGTACGAGTTCTATTCCGCGCGGGAATACTATCGTTCTGGCCAGTTCGACGAGATTCTGCTGCGCGCGGCGGAACGGTACGACGAGATCATGGCGGTAATGCTGAAGTCCCTGCGTGAGGAGCGACGGCAGACCTATTCGATCTTCCTGCCCATTCATCCGCAGACGGGCCGCGTGATGTACGTGCCGATCAAGGAGGTGAATGCCAAGGATGGCACGATCACCTTCGACGATGAGGACGGGACAGAAATGACCCTGCCTGTCACCGGCGGCAACGTGAAGCTGCAATGGAAGCCCGATTTCGGGGCGCGCTGGGCGGCGCTGGATGTGGATTTCGAGATGTACGGCAAAGAGCATGCGACGAACACGGCGATCTACGACCGGATTTGCGAGATCCTTGGCGGCAAGAAGCCAAACCATTTCAGCTACGAGCTGTTCCTTGATGAGAACGGGCAGAAGATCTCGAAGTCTTCGGGCAATGGCATTTCGATTGACCAGTGGCTGACCTATGCCAGCACCGAGAGCCTGTCGTATTTCATGTTCCAGAAACCGAAGACGGCAAAGCGGATGCATTTCGACGTGATCCCAAAGGCGGTGGATGAATATCACCAGCAGTTGCGGGCTTATGAGACGCAGGATGCCAAGGGGCGGTTGAACAACCCGGTTTGGCATATCCACGGGGGTGATGTGCCAGCTTCGGATATGGTTGTGCCATTCTCGATGTTGCTGAACCTTGCATCGGTGTCTTCGGCTGAGGACAAGTCGCAGTTGTGGGGGTTCATTCAGCGCTATGCGCCTGAGGCGTCAGCGGAAAAGAACCCCGGCATGGATGCGGCGGCAGGACATGCGGTGCGGTACTACAATGACTTTGTGAAGCCCCATAAGGTGTTCCGTGCGCCTAGTGATCTGGAGCGGGAAGCGCTGGAAGAGTTGCGTGACAAGCTGAAGGCGTGGGACGGGGGGCTGGACGCTGAGGCATTGCAAAGCATGGTTTTCGCAGTCGGAAAGCCGCGGTTCGAGCCGTTGAGGGACTGGTTTACAGCGCTTTACGAAGTGTTGTTGGGCGCGTCTCAGGGGCCGCGCTTTGGTGGTTTCATTGCGCTTTATGGCGTGGACGAAACGATCAAGCTGGTCGACGATGCGTTGGATGGAAAGCTGATAGCTGCCTGATTTTCTTGCCCTGCGTGCCCCTTGGATTATCTCTGGGGGGTCCACGCAGGGAGAAGAGAATGTTGAAATTGGTGTTGAGTACGCTTGGTGGGGCTTTGGTGTCCCTAATGTTGGCCTTTGGGGCAGCAGCGCAGCAAGGGGACATTCAGGGGACGATAAGCAACCAGATCGAGGCGTTCAAGGCCGACGATTTTGAGCAGGCCTTTACCTACGCGACACCTACGTTGCGGCGGATGTTTCAATCGCCACAGAATTTTCAACGCATGGTGACCACAGGGTATCCCATGGTCTGGAGACCTGCGGATGTGCAGTACCTTGAGCTTGAGGAGCACGGAGGCTCCATGTGGCAGAAAGTGCAGATTGTCGATGAGAAGGGCTTTACCCATCTGTTGCTGTACCGGATGCAGCAGACCGAAGAAGGCTGGCGTATTGGCGGTGTGCAAATACTGGAGGCCCCTGCCGCGACGGCCTGAGCCCTTCCAAACGATTTGCAGAATAAGGCCCGCCTTTTTTTGGTGGGCCGATTTGTTTTGGGGGGTAGGTGTTGCGAGCAGCACCGACCGGTCCCATTAGCAGTGATTAACGGATCATTGATACTTCCCTGCCCCTGAGCCGACAAGCGTCGGGATCATGGGCAATCAGTCAGAGTGTCGGCACCATCAGGTGCCCTGCTCTGCGGAAAGGGATTATTGATGAACAAGGCGATTACTGATGGCTTGGTGCTGATGCCAACTCCGTTCACCGAAGGCTTGGACGTGTGGTCAAGCGAAGACGGCACGCCCGGATCGGATACTTACGAAAACGCAGCCAATGCCTTGTTGGTCGCCGCTGATCAGGACTTTGGCGGGGCACTGGAACTGTTGAAGACGCAGAACACTCAGCAATTGCGGTTCATGGGGCAGACGCCACTGTTGCCGGGCTGCTATTTGCGGATCAGCGCGCGGGTCAAAGCGATCAGTGGAAACTTGCCTTCTGTTCGGATTGCGGGCTTTCCAGCTCGCGGTAACGGCACCCGGGTGAACGGGCTTCAGGAGTTTTCTTTCTTCACGACGCTGGAAAGCTAAGGGGAGGTTGTCGAGATCAGCGCGATTGTCGGAACGGGTGCACGTGGGGGCGTGGACATGGTCTGGGGAACCGAACCTGTCTACGGGCATTTCGGGATCGATCTGGTTGGGCCGAATGGCGGGATCGTCCGGGTGGATGATATTCAGGTCGAGGACGTCACATCGGTATTTCTGCGCGACCTGGTGTCATTGGTGGATGTCACGGACTACGGGGCAATCGGTAACGGATCGACGGACAACACCGCCGCGTTTGAAGCAGCCAATGCAGCCGCGAATGGGCGGACTATGTTCATCCCTGCCGGCGTTTTTCGTCTGAATAATGATGTTACGATCGACACGCCTGTGAAATTTGAAGGTCGGGTGACCATGCCGGATGCGGCGGTGCTGCTGTTGCGGCGCAACTTTGATTTGCCCACGTACATTGAGGCCTTTGAGAACGAGGAACTGGCTTTCAAGAAAGCCTTTCAGGCCCTGTTGAACAATGCAGATCACGAGGCGCTGGATATGGGCGGGCGCAAGGTGAATGTGACCGAGCCTTTGGACATGCAGGCGGCGGTGCCAGACCGCACCTCTTACGCCACGCGCCGGGTGATCCGAAATGGACAGCTTGAAGCGGCGGCGAGTGCTGCGTGGAACACGGATGTGTACACATCGGCAGCGACGTATTCGCCCGGCAATTCCCGCACGTTGACCGATGTAACCAACGTGGCAAGCATTCCTATTGGGTCGCTGATCGAAGGCACCGGCGTTGGCCGCGAGGTATATGTCCGCGACAAGGACATCGGGCGCCAGGAGATCACGCTGAACAAGCCGCTTTATGACGCGGAAGGTCGTCAGAATTATACATTCCGCCGGTTCAAATACATCATCGATTTTGGTGGCTTCGCATCGCTCAGCAAATTCGTGATGGCTGATATTGAGTTCCAGTGCAATGATCGGTGCAGCGGTGTCATGTTGGCACGGGGCGGGATCACTTTTGCCGTGCGCGATTGCTTTGTCAGCCGTCCGGCTGACCGTGGGATCACCTCAATCGGTACAGGCTGTCAGGGTATACTTGTTGACCGGTGTCAGTTCCTGTCAGCGGAAGATGCACTAAGCGTGCCTGCGCGCCGCACGATTGGATTCAACACGAACACCAACGATGCAAAAATCCGCAATAATCGTGCCACACGGTTCCGTCATTTTGGCCTGCTTGGCGGGTCAAACAACATCTTTACCGGTAACCACTTTTTTCAGGGGGACAATGTTGCCGATGGTATAAGGTCCGCCGGTATCATTCTGGCCAGCAATTCGCCTGGAACGATTATTTCAAACAACTACATCGACAACTGCTTTATTGAGTGGACAAATGAACACGATCCTGCCCCGGAGTTCACGACTGGTTTTTCATTCAGCGCATTGAGCGTGACGGATAATGTATTTCTTTCGGGCGACGTCGCCCCTTGGTTCAGCTATATCGTCGTCAAACCGCATGGATCAGGGCATTTCCTGAATGGTGTGGCCATTACGGGCAACCGTTTCCGAACGCTGAACGGTTTGATTGACAGGGTAGACAGGGTGGATACGTCTTTTGCTGATCTTGACATGTCGAGGTGCAAAAACGTGGAAATGAATGGCAATTCATATCTTGGTATCAGCATTCAGGTCGCCAACCCGGCGCTGGTTGATTACACGCAGACCACAGAGGCCAATGCCTGGATCATAGACGCGGCTGATGAGTTGCCATTTGGTGGCGAGGCAACGACCGTTGATAGCGTCATGGCGATAGGTGGTATTCGCAATTCCAACAACGTACGTCAGTACGACATGCCATATGCGGATACTACATGGGGACCGAACCGGGATCAAATTCAGCTGGTTTGGCCATCGGCGGTTCGCGGACGCATACAGGCAACGATCCGTATGGACAGCCGCTGATTGAGAGATGCCGCTTGTGGTAATCGCGGTCAGAATCGATGCCAGAGACCTAGCTTGAGGGCTGATTTCTCCGTTTCTTTATAGGGGATTTCAGCCCCAACTTTCACGTTGAACGCGCGTCCTTTCGGCTTGAAAAGCAATGCTGGCATGACAGCGCCGTAGGCATCATCGTTTTGTTCGGACAAGGTAAATTCGAGCAAACCGGCGGTGAAATCAGTCAGATCAAGGCCCAGTGTGCCGTCCAGCTTTGTGATGTGTTGGCCCATTTCAGGTTCATAAATATACGCGACATCGAGGTTTACCCAGCCCGGCCTGTCATTCTGAGTAAAACCATATCCCCAAGATACGCCCGTTTTTACTGTTGGTAGCCGCATGTCACTGCCCCAAAGCCCGCCAATACCGACCTCATAGGCGAAACGATGTGGACCCGTGGTTGGGCCAAGGTTGCGGCGAATGAACAGGTTCCCAAAGCCGTTGCGCACATCCTGGCTGTTGGTAAATGCGCTGATATCAAGGCCGATTGTCATATTTTCTGTCAGCCCATACTCAAGATAAAGCGCGTTTGTCGTATCGCTGAGCCGGGTTGCGCCAAATGACAGAGAAACAAACCCGGTTCCTGTCTCGCGAAGCCAAGCGCCTGCCTGCGATGCAGAGGGAAGAAAGTGCAGTAAAGTCAGACAAGTTAGTAAAAATGGTTTCATGACGCCTCCTGGGGGGAGGATTGAAACAGAACGTTAACAAATAGTTAACGCGAGTGGTGTTATCTTAATGGTGCTGCTGCGAGGACACGAAAAAGGCCCGCCGTATCAAGCAGCGGACCTTTCCGACTCCTATGTTCTGTCGATTAAACGCGAACAGCGCCACCGCGTGGACCGGCGATGAGCCAAGCGATCAGGCCAAGGACGGGCAGTACGAGGATCACAACTGTCCAGACGATTTTTGCCAGACCGGAGGCGCCCGACGTGAGGACTTGATAGATCGCATAAATGTTCGCGATGAGGATGATGAGGCCGAGAATGCCGTATTCCATTGTGGTTCTCCCATGTTGTGCTTCTGTCGTGAGACAAACTAAGCTGCACAGTGAAAGTTCCGAAATTCTTGTAGATGCGATTTCGCGGCCTCAGTGTCAGTCGCAAGCGCATTTACGGCAAACAGGGCGATCGAGACCGACTGAAATGGCCTGCAGCGGTCATCGGTCAGTTTGTCTGATACCACAGAGCTTATTGAGTCCAGACGGCTTGGCGTGCGGAATGCGACCCCCATCTTAATGTGCTTTGACCAGCCAATGCAGCAAAGCTACCGGCAGGCTGGATCCTTACCGTTTCTTTCGGCGTTTTACCCCGCCGCGCATGCCCCCGCGCCCCATGGTGCTGCGTCCAGACGCCTGTTGTGCGTCGCCAACGGCTTTCTCAACCGCATATTGTCGGGCCATCGGATCGTCCGCGATTGCCAGATCGACGGCCTCAAGCCGTTTGACTTCGTCGCGCAGGCGCGCGGCTTCTTCGAATTCGAGGTTCTCCGCTGCCTTCCGCATGTCCGCGCGCAGACCGTCAAGAACTGCCTGCATATTCGAGCCAGCCATTTTCTGATCGATCTGCGTCGTGACGCGCGCCTGATCAGTGTCGCCTTTGTAAAGACCTGCCAGAATATCTTCGACGTTCTTCTTCACGGTCTCAGGTGTGATCCCATGCTCTTCGTTGTAGGCGATCTGCTTGGCACGTCGGCGGTCGGTCTCGGCCAGTGCACGCTCCATCGAGCCGGTGACGCGGTCGGCGTACATGATCACCCGTCCTTTGGCATTCCGTGCCGCCCGGCCGATGGTCTGAATGAGCGACGTTTCCGAGCGCAGGAAGCCTTCTTTGTCAGCGTCCAGAATGGCAACCAGCCCGCATTCGGGAATATCCAGGCCCTCGCGCAGCAGGTTGATCCCAATCAGCACGTCGAAAGCCCCCAGCCGCAGATCGCGCAGGATTTCGATCCGTTCAATGGTGTCGATATCGGAATGCATGTAGCGGACGCGGATGCCCTGTTCATGCATATATTCGGTCAGGTCTTCGGCCATTCGTTTGGTCAATGTGGTACACAGGGTACGATAGCCATCGGCGGCAACCTTACGTACCTCGTCAAGCAGATCATCCACCTGCATTTCGACGGGACGAATTTCCACTTCGGGGTCCAGCAGTCCCGTAGGGCGAATGACCTGTTCGGTGAAAACGCCGCCGGTCTGCTCTATTTCCCAGGCCGCAGGGGTTGCGGAAACAAAGACCGATTGCGGCCGCATGGCGTCCCATTCTTCGAATTTAAGCGGGCGGTTGTCCATGCAAGAGGGCAGGCGAAACCCGTGTTCGGCCAGCGTGAACTTGCGGCGGTAGTCGCCCTTGTACATGCCGCCGATCTGAGGCACCGAAACATGGCTTTCGTCCGCAAACACAATCGCATTGTCGGGGATGAATTCGAAGAGGGTCGGGGGCGGCTCACCGGGTGCGCGCCCCGTCAGGTAGCGGGAGTAGTTTTCGATGCCGTTGCAGACACCGGTCGCCTCCAGCATCTCCAAATCGAAATTTGTGCGCTGCTCCAGTCGCTGGGCCTCAAGCAGTTTACCCTCGCTCACCAACTGGTCGAGCCTGATCTTCAGCTCTTTCTTTATGCCGATGATGGCTTGCTGCATCGTCGGCTTGGGCGTCACGTAGTGGGAATTAGCATAGACGCGGATCTGTTCGAACGTGCCCGTTTTCTCACCTGTCAGCGGATCAAATTCGGTAATGCCTTCCAGCTCTTCCCCGAAGAAAGACAGCCGCCATGCACGGTCTTCAAGGTGGGCAGGGAAGATCTCCAGTGAATCACCGCGTACCCGGAAGGCACCCCGTTGAAACGCCTGATCGTTGCGGCGGTATTGCTGCGCGACAAGGTCTGCGATCACTTTACGCTGATCGTACGCTTTTCCGACCTTTAGGTCTTGGGTCATGGCCCCGTAGGTTTCGACCGACCCGATACCGTAGATGCACGAAACCGAGGCGACGATGATCACATCGTCACGTTCCAAAAGCGCGCGTGTCGCCGAGTGGCGCATCCGGTCGATCTGTTCGTTGATCTGGGATTCTTTCTCAATGTAGGTGTCGGACCGCGCAACATAGGCTTCGGGCTGATAGTAGTCGTAGTAGCTGACAAAGTACTCGACGGCGTTGTCGGGGAAAAATCCCTTGAACTCACCATAAAGCTGCGCGGCAAGCGTCTTGTTCGGGGCGAGGATGATTGCAGGCCGCTGCGTTTCCTCGATCACTTTGGCCATGGTGAACGTTTTGCCCGTACCGGTCGCCCCCAACAGCACCTGATCGCGGTCACCGTCCAGCACCCCTGCGCTCAACTCCTTGATTGCTTTAGGCTGGTCGCCGGCCGGTTCAAACTCAGTCCTAAGCTTGAAGGTCTTACCACCTTCCAGCTTTTCCCGGTTGCGCACATCAGGGGCGGGATTGGATAGGACTGGAGTGGCTTCAGAGCTGTCGGTCTGGGCGTAGGGCATGGCAGCGATTCCTTGGAGGTTAAGCCACAAGTTGTCGCTTTTTGGCAGTCATTCAAGGTGACAGCGCGGATTACTGCCAGATTCTGGCAACAGCAGAGGCGTTAGCGGGTCAGCCGCTTGTGGTTCGACTTCACGCGCTTGCTTATGGGATCCATGGCGGCGCTGAATACCTGATCGGGCTGCTTGCCTGCCATCATGGCCATACTTGCCTCTGTAAAGGCCTGCGCCATCGCTGGACCTTTTTCGCTGACCATAAGGTGGTTTTCGCCATGATGTGCTGGAATGATACCGGCCATCCCCATCAGGCGCAAAACCACGACGGCTTGCGTTTCGATCATCAGGGTCGTGACCCGCATGTGTAGGCTGAAAAGATCAAGGTGTTTCAAGATGGCTGCTCCATTATCAATCGACAAACTATGCTGCAGTGCAGCATAGTCAAGCTGATAACAGGCGGACGCTGTGAATTCAGATGGTATCTCACTGGTCAGCCACCCTTGCTCCAGGCGCGTGAATAATAGATAAGACAGGCAAAGTTATGCAATGAGGCCACCATGCACGCTCGCATCTATCAACCTGCCCGCACCGCGATGTCGTCTGGCACGGCGAAGACCCATCATTGGGTGCTTGAGTTTGCTCCGTCGCAGGCACGTGAGGTTGACCCGTTGATGGGGTGGACGTCGTCTTCGGATATGGATTCTCAGGTACGCCTGCGTTTCGAGACGAAAGAAGCGGCCATGGAATATGCTGCCGAACATGGGATTGATGTGCAAGTGCAAGAGCCGCACAAGCGCAAGCCCAACATCAGACCCGGTGGCTATGGCGAGAATTTTGCAACCGGCCGGCGTGGTGCATGGACGCACTGACACCATCTGGTGAAGACCCCTTTGCGCCCGACGTCCAAGCGGTACTTGAACGTCATTTTGACCTTATGCGTTCGTTGACCCCGGAAGAGGGCTGTCACGTCATTCAACCACAACGCTTCGCGGCAGAGGGCGCGACCCTGATGGGGATCCGGTGCAATGGTGTGCTCTTGGGGATCGGGGCGCTAAAGAAGATCGCGCCTGATCATGGCGAGTTAAAATCCATGCACACCTTGTCAGAAGCCCGAAGTCAGGGCGTGGCCCGTGCAATGCTTCTCGCGCTGATAGCCAAGGCGCGGGAAGCGGGATTGACCCGTCTCAGCCTTGAAACCGGCACGGCGCCGGAATTTTCCCCGGCCCGATCGCTCTACCTTTCCAAAGGCTTTGCTGAATGCCCGCCCTTCGCGGATTACAAGCCGTATCCGCTGAGTATTTATATGACCAGAACACTCTGAGAAACGATCCCGAACAGGCTTGCCAAGCTGGACGTGATCAGGGACAACCGCACTCAGCGGTCCCTTAGCTCAACTGGATAGAGCAGCTGACTTCTAATCAGCAGGTTGAGGGTTCGAGTCCTTCAGGGATCGCCAGTATTTTCCTAAGTCCCCGATTTGCGCGCCTTGGGCGGTTCTTGGTCTCTCTATCTGTAACGCTCAATACGCGGACAGCTTTGCCAACGACGCGCACGCCTTAGCCATCCAGGCGCATTCAACGCAAAGCGTAAAGCCGGACCTTCACAGCTTGTTTCTGACGCGCACCTACGCCCACAAACAGGGTTTTATTGACCCAATCATATCTTGGATCGCCGGTTTCTAGCCTTGCGTGAGTGCGCATGTAGTAGGACGAGGGATCAACATCCTCGCCCCGCGCGACCGCGTCCAGCACCTCCTGCGGGCCGTGGCGGAAACCATAGTTGATGATCTCAATCACCGCACCGTCGTCTGTTTCCATGGCATACCGCGTGTCCAGTTCAGCCAGACCATCCGCAAAGATCGTCTGCCAGTCCGCCCCCAAATTTAGAATCCGCCCGCTTAGCTGCGGACCGGAGACCTCTCCGCCAATGATGGGGATGATCCTTCTCTGCCCGCCACGGCCAGCGCCCATTTCCCGAATTGGATCAAGAGACACCAACAGGTCACAGACGTGTTCCAATGAAGGAGTGGGGAGGTCCATTATGAAAGCCTTTCGGGGATTAAACTGTTTACCAGCATAACGACTTTGCCGTAGGGTGGCCACGCTTTCCTAAGGAACAGGGTCCATGGTTGCCAAACAAGCGAATTCGCCCGCACGAACCGACTATGCGCACGATATGTCTGATCTGGACGACTTGATCGGGTACAATCTGAAACGCGCTTACATGGTTGTGCAGGCAGATTTTCGCGAGGCTCTGGGTCAGGACGGACTTTCGCCGCGCGTGTTCTCGGCTTTGTCTCTGACAGTCCAGATGCCCAACATCACGCAAAGCAGTCTTGCCCGCGAACTGGGTATCGAACGCTCTGGTCTTGTTGCGATTGTGGACGAGTTGGAAAGCCGGCAGTATCTCGTGCGCACTGCGGTCCCGGGTGACCGTAGGGTTCAGGCGCTGGTGCCCACGGATGCGGGGCGTAAAGCCTACGCTGACGCCGTAGCCACTGTAAGGGCGCATGAAACGCGCCTGCTGTCATCGCTGACGCAGGGTGAACGCGATAGCCTTTTGCGCATGCTCCAGAAGATCAGGCGGATCGAAGCGGAATGATAACTTCGTGGTCACGCGCAAGGTGGGTCGCATTTGTTGGCACCCATTTCGTGCCTTTGACCTTGGTAGAACCGTTCTTGGTGAAAGCAGCACAATGACACTCAGCACCAACGACTTCTGGTCCCCGAGTTTCAACATCGAAACCCAAGCAGACGGCACCATCCTGATGGCCCAAAAAGCGGGTCTGCCGGATCATATGCCCACCCTTGCCGATTATCTGGACCATTGGGCAGACGCGACGCCGGAACAGCCATGGCTTGCCCAGCGAGGGACCGATGGCGAGTGGAACAGGATCACCTATGGGCAATCGAGACATCAAGCCCGCGTAATTGGCAGCGCTCTTTTGGACATGGGGTTGGGACCGGACAAGCCATTGCTGATCCTGTCAGAGAATAGCCTTGAACATGGATTGCTGGGGCTGGCCTGTCTTTATGTCGGCATCCCATATGCACCGGTCTCGCCAGCGTATTCTCTGGTCTCCAAGGATCATGCGAAATTGAAAGGGATCGCCGCCCTGCTACGCCCCGGCGCAGTTTTTGCTGACGATGGGGCCGCCTTTGCGCCTGCTTGCTCAGCGATCAAAGATGAGGGGTTGCAGGTGATCAACCAGCGCAACCTTATCGACGGTGCCGTTTCTTTTGATGATCTTCTTCAAGGCGACCCCGCAGCGGCTCAAGCCGCGCGCGCCGGTATCACCGGTGACACCTTGGTCAAATACCTTTTCACGTCAGGTTCAACCGGCTCGCCCAAGGCGGTAATCAACACAAATGCCATGATCTGTGCCATGCAGGCGATGGTTCGCGACTGCTACCGCTTTCTAACCAAAGAGCCACCGGTTGTTCTGGATTGGGCACCCTGGAACCATACCGCGGCTGGGAACAAGGTATCGTACCTCGTTCTGACCAACGGCGGCACCTATTACATCGATGGTGGGCGCCCGGTGCCTGGCAAGTTTGAAGAGACACTTCGCAACCTGCGCGACGTTGCCTGTACGTGGTATTTCAACGTGCCTGTCGGGTGGGACATGCTGGTGGACGAACTTGAGGCAGACCCGGCCCTGGCCAAGACCTTCTTTAGCCGTCTTGGCATGATGTTCTACGCAGGCGCAGGAATGGCCCAGCATACCTGGGACCGCCTGCGTGCCATTGGTCGAAAGACCACCGGGCATGAGGTCTTGCTGGCCACCAGCCTGGGCGCTACGGAAACAGCACCCTTCGCGCTTGCCTGTACAGAGGTGCAGGACAAATCCGGCAACGTTGGCGTGCCCGCTGCTGGCCTGACCCTGAAACTGGTGCCAAACGGTGGCAAGCTGGAACTGCGATTGAAGGGACCAAGCATCACGCCGGGGTACTTTGGTGACCCGGTCAAGACTGCAGAGGCGTTTGACGAAGACGGGTTTTACAAGATGGGCGATGCCCTGCGCCCAGCAGACCCGGATGACCTGACCAAGGGCTTCTTTTTTGATGGGCGCATTGCGGAGAATTTCAAACTCAACACCGGGACATGGGTCGCGGTAGGGGCGGTGCGATCCGCATTGGTGGATGCGATGGACGGGTTGATCCGCGATGCAGTCATCACCGGAGAGGACGAGGCCGAGCTGGGCGCGCTGTTGCTGTTGTCAGACAAGGCGCAGGCAATGGCCCCTGAGGTGCGCAGACAGGCCATCGAAGAGGCGTTCAAGGCGGCGGCGGGCCGTGCAACAGGCTCAGCCAGCCGTGTCAGGCGGGCGTTGGTGCTGGATGCCGCGCCAAGTTTTGACCGCGGCGAGATCACCGAGAAGGGGTCTTTGAACCAGCGGGCAATGCGCGCGAACAACGCAGACGTGATCTCGGCGCTTTATGCCGGAGAGGCCGAGATTTTTTCGGTCTGATCGAAAGCCTTGGGGCTGCGTGGTCCGCCCTCAGGCGCAGGGCAGAAAGAGGCCGTTGCAGAAACTTTCGAGGGTGTCCAAGCCATCCAGCGGCAGTATCTGCGCCACATATTGATCTGGCCGCACGACAACGACGCACCCTGTCTCACGATCAATGCCGCGCAAATCATAGATATTCTGGCCGGAACGTTGGTCTGCACAAAAGACTTTCTCATAGTCTTGCAGGCCAAGTTCGCCCTTCACAGGGCGCAAGGCCGCTGGCATGCCAGATATTTGCGCATCATGGTGATGTGCCTGAAGGACGGCGCGCAGATCAATAATCTGATCCGGGTCCGCCCCCGTGGGAGTAAAGCGATCCACTATCTGTGCTGCCTGGCCACTGAAGGTGTCCAGCTGCGCAATCTGTTCCGTAACCGAACCCTTGCCAGCGAAGGCGCAGATCAGCCAACGTGCATCTGCCTTTTGAACATGTCCCAAATGCATTTGTTTCGCGTCCGCCAACCGCACGACAGGGGCAGAATGAAAGCGCATCCCGATCTCGAACCCTTGCGCAAGGTCCTGATAGGTGGTGTCCCCGGTCAGGCGTGAAGCCTCGTAGCGGACCGAAACGCCTGCCGTGTAGCGGCCATGTTCGATAAAGTATTGCTGGAATTTGGGCAGCGTTTGCCCGTCATGCTCGCGCTCTTCGGGGGGGGCGCTCATGATCCGGGCCCATTCGTGATCAAAGTCGATCAGGGCTTGCGCCACTGCCTGACGTTCACCCGAATAGCTGTGCAAAAGATCGTCCGGCATACGCCCCTGCAGGACCGAGACCAGTTTCCAGCCAAGGTTGAACGCGTCCCCCATGGACACGTTCATGCCCTGACCTGCCTTCGGACTGTGGGTGTGGCAGGCGTCGCCCGCGATAAAGACACGCGGTTTTTGAGCCGTTTCCGCCGTGACGTCATCAAACTTGTCCGTCAAGCGGTGCCCGATCTCATAAATCGACCACCATGCAACTTCTTTCACGTCCAGACTGTAGGGCGCCATGATGCGGCCTGCAGCAGCGATCAGATCATCCAAGGACAGGTCGCGATTTGCCACGCGTTCATCTTCGTTCAGCTTATCAAGTTCCACGTAGAGACGGGCCAGATAGCCACCCTCGCGCGGGATGATCAGCACGGTGCCTTCGGTGTCGGACTGGATCAGGCTCTTGAACCGGATGTCAGGAAAATCAGTGTTCAGCAGAACATCCATGACGCCCCATGCCTGATGCGCGGAATCCCCGTCAAGGCTCCGTCCGATGGCCTTGCGCACACCACTGCGGGCACCGTCACATCCCACTACGTAGCGGGCGCGCAGCGTTTCTTTTGCCCCGGTGTCA
>Ga0316197_10000812_pt1 | contig 21955 bp, 21 predicted proteins | sample OudBiesiAoxic_MG_FD_204939 | JGI IMG/M metagenome (GOLD analysis project Ga0316197, IMG submission 204939) | Coastal sediment microbial communities from Oude Bieten Haven, Netherlands - site A oxic | ecosystem: Environmental > Aquatic > Marine > Coastal > Sediment | place: Netherlands... | reverse complement strand
TCCATAAATCAAATTCAGCTGCAGTACTTTCTTTGGCTAGACGTCTAAAGGTAGCTCGATCTTGTTCTGACATTGAATTAATAAAGTCAGTGCTCACAATCACTAAGTCAGGCACCATTAAATGGCGAGTCGCTGAATAAAATGGGGCTACTTCATATTGTTTAAGATCGTAATATGTAATTTCACTATTTTCAGCGCCATCAAGTACACCCTGTTGAATTGCTGAGTAAACTTCACCCTGTCCCATTGGAACGCCCTGGCCCCCCATACATGAAAGAGTTTTAATCATGGTGTCAGATTGCATCACTCGCGTTTTCACTCCTTTCATGTCTGCAATAGTATTGATAGGGCCTTTTTTAGTGTACATGCTACGAGCACCACCAGTGTAAGCCGCTAATACTTCAAAACCCATTGGCGTGGTTTGTTTGAATAGACTATCTAATACACCTGAAGTGAATACTTCTTGTTGGTGGTCATAACCACTGTATATGTATGGCAGGCTAATAATGCCAAAATCTGCACTGTAGTTTTCAACCAGCGGATTAGCAACTATAGCCATTTGAATTGCACTATTTTGTACCAATTCTAATGATGCGCGTTGATCGCCTAGTAATTCATTTGGGAAAATATTCAATTTATAGCGACCGTCAGTTGCTTCGGCGAATTTTTTGCCAAAATCGTGGAGGGCTGTGTATTGGGGATGTTTATCTGATTGGTTGAAGGCAGCTTTTATTTCCGTTGCAGCATTCGCCATTGAAAAAACGCCAAGTGCACCGACAATAGTGGTAGCAAGGGTTAATACTTTAAACTTAGACATAATTGTACTCCGTGTCATTATTAATAATAAAATTAACGAATTTTGTTCATATCAACAAAATCCATATCATCGAATGTAAGATTTTCACCTAGCATTCCCCATATAAAACTATAATTTTGTGTTCCACACCCTGAGTGAATTGACCAACTTGGAGATAGCACCATTTGATGATTCCTAACAACAATATGGCGAGTTTCTTGTGGTTGACCCATGAAGTGAAATACCACCTGTTGTGGTTTAATATCAAAATAGAAATAAGCTTCCATACGACGTTCGTGGGTATGAGGAGGCATGGTGTTCCAAACACTGCCAGCTTTTAATGAAGTTAGTCCCATTGATAACTGTGAGGTAGGTAAAACATCAGGATGAATGTATTGATTAATACAGCGTGCATTTGCATTGCTTTGATCACCTAAATCTACGACCTTTGCATCCTCAAGACGAATAATGCGAGAAGGATGAATATGGTGGGATGGTGCGCTAATACAATATAATAAAGCGGGGGATTCACTCTCTAAAGATTTAAATACGATATCTTCATTACCCTGGCCCAGATATAAAGCATCTTTATGCTTTAACGTATAAACTTTTTCTTTGGTTGTTATCTCTGCTTTACCACCGAGGTTAATCATTCCTAACTCGCGACGCTGAAGAAAAAAATCGGTACCAAAATCTTTATTATTAATAAAGTCATCTAATACTAAGTTATTGCTTTTAGGTGATGCTCCCATTACCACAATACGATCAATATGGCTGTATACAGTTACAATTTCATTATCTTTAAACATCTCTTCGGTTAAGAACTCATCTCGAAGCCGCGTGGTATCGTACGTTTTTGCGTCTACTGGATTACTATTATAATTAATATGCATGTTTACACCTTGTTAATTTTATTAATGCTTTGATTTATATTGTTTTTTTAATTTATTTTCACCAATAATCGTAATCATCAAAATATTAAAACTCGTAATGGAAATAACGTTATTCAGATATTGTCATCGTCTAATAATTAGTCATCTATGATTACAATACGACATGGTTGTTAACCAATCAATGTTATTGGTTGTCAGGTTGTGTTATTTTTGACGGGGATCTAATAATTTCATTTAATTGAAACATTGTTTTAAAAAATAGAGTTCATTGTTTTGCTTTGTTTTTTTTCTTGTTGTTAATTAATAGATTGTTTTTTAAGTGTTTTATATTTTTTATCTTAATGTTTTTGTCCACTTATTAATTTTTAGTGAAAATCAAGATTTTTTAATACAAGAAAGAACGCGCTAAAAAGGTAAACCAAATTGTTTTGCAGCGGTAGAGTAGTGTGTGTTGAGGGTATTTTGCTTTTATCCAAACCATATTTACCAGTGCACCAAAGGCGATGATGGCTCCATTATCGCCTAATAAACCACCAACTTCAGCTTTGTTTACATTAACTAGTGCTACTGGGATACGTATTTTTATGATCATTAGTATCATTGCGCGATACCGACGATAATACTGATTAATGGTCCATCCATGGTGAAATCGCTTATTTAAAAGTAAGTTTAAATAAGCGATTAAATAAATTAGTAGCTACTTTAGTTTGGTTGCTTGCTTGGTTGGTTGGTTGTTTGGCTAGTTAGCTATTGGGGCCTTATAAGTAAGGTTTAACCCAGTCCAAGCCTTCTTCGGTTTTGTTTTTGGGGTTATATTCGCAACCAATCCAACCGTCATATCCAGAGTCATCCAACACTGTAAATAAGTGTGGATAGTTGACTTCACCTTCAAAAGGTTCATTTCTACTTGGAATAGAGGCTATTTGAATATGGCCAGTGACATCAGCAAGATCATTAATAAGGTGTGTAAGATCACCGTCCATAATTTGAGCATGGTAAAGGTCCAGTTGAAGTTTCACGTTAGCACGCTCAACTTGCCTAATTAGATCTGCAGCTTGTCGTTGATGTGCAATAAAGTAATTAGGCGCATCGCGTGTATTTAATGCTTCTATCATCAGCTCAATACCTTGTGCGGCAAAGGCATCAGCAGCAAAACGAATATTGTTAATAAAAGTATTGGTATGCTGTTCACGAGTAAAGCGTGGATCAACAATGCCTGACATTGCATGCACTTTTTTACAATTAAGTGCTTTAGCGTAAATCAAAGCTGTTTTAACACTTTCTTGGAATTCTAGTTCGCGTCCAGGTATTGCTGCAAAACCACGTTCACCAGCGTCCCAGTCACCAGGAGGCATGTTAAACAGTGCTTGCTCAAAGCCATATTGTTGTAGTTTATCAGCCAAAATATCGGCATCAAACGCATAGGGAAATAAATATTCAACTGCTTTAAAGCCTGCATTATGTGCGCGTTCAAAACGTGCTAAAAATGGAACCTCAGTAAAAAGCATAGTTAGGTTTGCTGCAAATTTAGCCATTATTTTCTTCTCCCTTTTAAATCCGTTACTGCTGTATCTGTTGGGTAACGGGTTGGTTTGCTTGTTAATAACAATACTAATTTTTCAGTTTTTTCTAATTCTTCAGCATTATTAACAGCATCTAAAAAGTCAGTCATAGTGATAATAGGACCATGTTTGATATATATTTACCTGCAAGCGTTGAGAGTTCTTGCGCAATTTCTGGCACACCTGGACAGTAATAAGTCGCGGCAGACAATTCGGCTATGCGCATCACGTAATAAACGGTGAATCCTTTAATTGCATTATCTTGAATGGTAAATACATATCAACTGTTTTCATCAATACAGCATTCATCTTGTAAGAATCCAATGACTGATTGTAGTTTTTTATATTCGGCGACACAAAAAAGTGTACGTCCTTCACGGCGTTGTGAGATCAGCTGTGCTGAAAGCAAGCTGGAGACGTGATGTGACAGGGTAGAGCCGGGTATTGCTAGCTTTTCTTGTAAGCTGCCCACGGCGATACCTTGATAACCTGCCCGAACGACGCTTTTATAAATACTCAACCGTGTTGGGTGACCTAACTCTTTTAATGCTTTAGCTACAACATCAATATCCATTATTTTACCTTTTTCTATTTAATAGATTAGATTTTTAGTCTTTTATATTTCGATATTACTGGAAATTTTAGAGGGTGCCAATCATTCGTCATTAAAAGGGGGGGATCAGGCCGACGGTAAACGACCTGATTGCTTTATTTTAAAACAGAAAAGAGTAAAGATAACCGGCAGCCATCGCCATACCTAAGATCACTGCAAGAAAAGCGACAATCATTTGGTTTTTAAAAATAGACTTTAAGAGGATAACTTCAGTTAAGCTTGCACCTGCGCTACCAATGATCAGTGCCATTACAGAGCCTAACGCCATACCTTTTGCCACTAATGCCGCACTTAAAGGGATAACTGCTTCAGCTCGAATATAAAGTGGGATACCAATAACGGCTGCGATAGGAATTGCGTACCAATGGCCTTCCCCAGCGTATTCTACAATTAAATCTGTTGGCATAAACCCGTAAATGAAAGCCCCTAATGAAATACCAATTAATAAGTAAGGAAAAACTTGCTTGAAATCTTTCCAAGTTGACAGCCAAATACGTATCCAACGGTTATCTGCTTTGGTTGGCTTAACATTATTGTCACAGCTCGAGGTCAAGTTAGCTCCCACTGCACATGGGCTATTATTATCGATGTTGATAGCAGTACTTGTACATGCATTGTTTAGTATAGTTTTATTATTATCATTATTGCCATCACAGCAGCTCTGAGTTGTTTGTTGTGTTGTGCTGCTACAAGCTTTATCACTTTTTACTGCTTCGTAAGCTTCCGGTTTTACATATCTTTCAAAGCCCAATTTTTCTAATACAAAGCCAGCAGTGACCGCCACAATAATAGCGATAAGAAAATAAAATAAGGCGACTTTAAAGCCAAAAGTAATGACAAAAAGACCAATAATGACAGGGTTAAGTAAAGGACTAGAGAATAAAAATACCATCATTGGTCCAAAACCAGCTCTCGCTCTGAGTAAGCCTTTTAAAAAAGGGATGGTTGAGCAGGAGCAAAAGGGGGTAATCGACCCTAATAGGGCGGCGATAATGTAACCCTTACCATTACGTGAACTTAAAATGGATTGAATTTTTTGTGGCGTAATAAATTCTTGTAATACACCCACTAAATAGCTGATGGCTAAAAAAAGAATGATTAATTCTGTTGCTAAAAAAGCAAACATATTTAAGGCCTCTTTGGCCATTGTTAATATTTCTTGACTCATTTATTTACCTTTATTCGTTATTTCTGGATTATTCGAAATATATTCCGGTTCGAGGTTTGTGTCAAACTATTATTCTGGATTTATCGAAATGAAAGGTGGAACTGAAGCTATATTGACGGCACTAATTTTTAGTACCTGAATAAAAACGAGTTTAATTATGTCAATGACAGCAGGCTAGTGTGGGGTTTCTTGAGTTTTTGAGTTGTATTGTAAGGAGGAGTTAGCAGGTTGACAGTCTTGGAGCTTGATTGAAATAAAGCTCACCATTTCTGTATTAATTTTTGCATCAATATATGCATTAAGTCGAAATGATGAGCTTATTTTTATGTCATATTTTTATTGAAAGTTTAATTTTTTACTTGTGATGGCATCTCTTCATCAATCGGAAAGTCTTGAATAATAGGGTTATATTTTTCAGGGTACTCGCCTAAAAATAGCGTTAAAAAGACAACCGTTAATCCACTCGCAGTAATTGGTGAGCCAAAGATACTTTTTACTATTGCACCTAAATCTCCGCCAATATTTACGGCAACAGTATTAACAACTTGGGGTACTAATAACACGCCTAATCCCATCCCAAATGAAACGGCTAAGGTGAGCATATTTTTTCTATTTAATTCCACATGAGTTAATATTTTTACTCCAGCCATGGCAACGGTTGCAAACATAATAATGGTTGCGCCACCTAAAACAGAGTTAGGAACCGCACGAAATAAAGCGCCAATATGAGGAAACAAACCCATCACAATTAATATCATACCAATCCAAACGCCAATGAAGCGGCTAGCAATACCCGTTAATTGTATTACTCCGTTGTTTTGGCTAAAGGTAGTATTTGGAAAAGTATTAAATATGCCCGCAATTAATGAATTAACGCCATCGCCTAGGATACCTTGTTTAATACGTTTAAGGTAAGAAGCTCCGCTGATAGGTTGTTTTGATACCATACAGTTGGCAGTAATATCGCCAGATGTTTCAATCGCAGTAATCAGGTAGATAAGCGCAACAGGAATAAACGCAGCTAAATCAAAAGAGAAGCCGTATTTAAAAGGAACAGGTATGCTAATTAGTGTCTCTACATTACCGATCGCACTGTAATTAACTTTTCCCATTAATACTGCAGCAGCCATACCTACTAACATGCCGATTATAATTGAAGATAAACGCACCCATTGGTTACCGTATTTATGTGCAACAATAATACTTGCCATCACTAATACACCTAAAAACAAGTTATCAAAACTCGCGAATAGCTCTGGTTTATTGGTTAATAACCACTGTCCACCGGCTAAATCGGTAAAACCTACTTTGATTAAACTAATGCCAATAACGGTTATCACGGTACCTGTTACCACAGGCGTAACCACTCGTTTTAGCTTTTCTAAAAACTGGCTGACGGCGATTTCTACAAAGGCACCTAGTACACAAACACCAAAAATGAGCGATAAGATCTGATCTGGACCTCCGCCATTGGCTTTAGCAATAAAACCGGCTGCTAATACCGAGCTTAAAAAAGCAAAACTTGTGCCTTGCACACAGATCATGCCAGCACCAATACCCATTGGTTTTTTAGCTTGAATGATGGTGCCCACACCAGACACCATTAACGCCATCGATATTAAATAAGGGATTTCCTCACCTAAACCAAGTACACCACCAATAATTAAAGTGGGGGTAATGATGCCAATAAAGCTTGCTAATACATGCTGTATTGCTGCAAAAAAAGATTCTTTGCGCGATGGATTATCATCGAGCTCGTAAATTAACTCTGAAGCGTCACTCATCTTGTATTTCCCTATGCATTATGTGAAACGATTGGAACTGGTAAGTTAATTTTTGCAACGATCGTGCCATTCTCTCTGTAAATGTATAAGTCTATATAAAACAGTTGCTTATTTATTTGTCATAAGAAAATTTAGTATTAGATAGATTAAAAGAAGACAGTGTTGGTGCATTAAGTGCACTTTAAATGAGCAGTAAGTAAAAATATTTAACTGGGGTTTGTGTACCTAATATAGGTCAAATAGGGAGGCGAGCGTTGCGCTAAAAACCTCAGTATCAGGAGATTTAACAAGGTGGATTAGCGCAATGTAATGAGTTGATTAGGTATTTGTAATGACAGGCTATTAAGCGTATTCAACCTCTATTGGAATAGCCTCCATCAATGTTTTGGTATAAGGGTGAGTAGGGGGATTCATTACTGTGTTGGTATCTCCTTGCTCAATAATTACACCATCTTGCATCACTAATATGCGTTGGCTAAGCATTTTTACAACATGTAAATCATGGCTTACAAACAAATAACTTAAACCTAATTGTCGACATAATCGCTCTAACAATTGTAATACTGTTGCTTGAACTGATACATCGAGTGCAGATGTTGGTTCATCTAAAATTAGTAGTTTAGGCTCAAGTGCGATGGCTCGTGCAATCCCTACTCGCGCCTTTTGCCCTCCACTTAATTGATGAGGCTTACCTACTATTATGAAAGAATTGGGGTTAGTCGCTATTCCTTTATCTAAAGCTGATATGGCAGCGGGTAGTATGTACTTGGCCCAGAAAAAAGGCCGGATATTACCTACTGCAGTTGCGCGGTTTGCTGAACAGTTGATACAAACTCTGTCTCAGTAATCGGCAATACAAAGACTGTTAGATATCGACCTTGCACGGCTTTTCTTTGTCTATTTATTATCAGTCGCATAGCTACGTATGAAAGTGTTAATGGCGATTTCAACCCAGTGGTCAATGGCGGATTGTTTGAGCGGCTTATCTGGGTGAGTTAAGCGTTGTAAATGCAACTCACTACGTAACATAGCCATAAATACTTCAGTCACTTCATTAACATCTATGCCTTTTAAGTCTATTTCATTTGCTTCGAGAGCTTTCTGGAAGCATTTCCCTACGGTAGTTTTGACTACGTGAGGACCGGTATTATAGAACATATGCCCAAGTGCAGGGAAGCGGGGGGCTTCTGCAATAACGACTCTATAAAGTGCCAATGCAGAATCTGATAAGACAACGTCAAGATAAGCATGAGCGAGTTTACGGAGACTTTCGGTTAAGTTACCAGGTGTAAATTCAATACTATGAATAGATTTTGTAAAAGAAGCGCATTCACTTTGTACCACTGCTAAAAATAACCGCTCTTTATTAGAGAAATGGGCATAGACGGTGGATTTAGAAACACCGGCGCTGCGCTGGATCATATCCGTTGTTGCCCCATTGAAACCATGTGTTAAGAATATCTTAATGGCCGCATTAAGTACGGTTTGCGCTTTTGGGGTTAAATTTATATCTAGTCGCGGTAGATTATCGTTTTGCAAGATAAGTTCTTTCATAGTGTTACTCTATTGACAATAGTAAGTATTGTATGACACCATATCAAACCGAGCGGTACAGTTCAATTTAAATAGAATGATACAACACGCATTTTTGATCTTCATCATTAATAGAATTAATTTTGGAAATGGCGGCCATTTTATCCATTGAGTCTGTTTGCCGCTTTTTATTACCTAGAAATTGAACCGAGCGGTACAGTTCGTTTTCTGGAGGTGTGTATTAGATAGGAAATGTAAAAATGATTGTTAATGGTAACTATGTTAAGTGCTCCCTCAATCGAGTGTGCATTACTGTCTCTCTAGCGATTCTTTCGGGGTGTACGGTTGGCCCTAACTTTGAGCAACCCACTGATCATTTTCAGCCTGTCACAGCAAGATCTGATTATGAGTTGAATATGCCACCATCAACTGCAGTAAACGAAGTAAGTTCATCGCAATGGTGGAAAGTATTTAATGATCCTATTTTGATGCAATTACAGTCTCAAGCACAAATAGGCAACTTAGATTTACAAGTTGCGAGTAATAGAATTGCACAAAGTCGTGCAAAACTAGGGATCACTGATGCCGATAAATTACCAAGCTTGTCTGCACATGCTAGTTATGCACGAGAAGGAAATAGTGAAAATGGTAAATTAGTCGCTTTAGGTGCACCTGCGACCGCTGAAAATTTCTTTATGTCAGGTTTTGATGCAAGTTGGGAGATCGATCTATGGGGCAGAAACAAGCGTCTCAGTGAACGAGCTAATGCTCAATTAGAAGCCACCATTTATGACCGAGAAGCGGCGCGAGTCAGTTTAGCTGCCGAGGTAGCAAAAACTTATTTTTTATTACGTAGCACTCAAACACAGATTGATATTGCCAATAAAAAAGAACGCATTGCGGAGCGTGTTGTGGACTTGGTGAGTAGTCGAGAAAAAAATGGTGTGGGGACACGTTTCGAGACTATCTCTGCGCAAAGTCAGTTAGCAAGTAGCAAAGCTGTATTACCTGAATTAAAACAACGTGCACACGCACAAATGAATGCCTTAGCGTTATTGCTTGGCGAAAAGCCGAGAGCGTTAGAGTCTTTGTTAACCGCTCCCTCTCAACAATTACAGTTACCGCAGGGAATGTTTACCACTATCCCTTCAAGTCTGGCAAAACATAGACCGGATATTTTAAAAGCAGAGGCCAACTTACATAGTGCAGTTGCTTCGATAGGGGCTGCAAAAGCTAATTTTTATCCAAGTATCTCTTTGGTAGGCAGTGTTGGTCTAGAAGCTTTTGACGGAGACGATCTTGCTAGTTGGGATTCACGTGCTTTTTCAATCGGCCCAAAAATTTATTTACCACTTTTCCAAGGTGGGCGCCTTACTCAACAGTTGGCGCTAAGTAAAGAGAAGCAGAAAAATGCAGCACTGGATTACCGTAAAGTTGTGTTAACTGCTTGGCATGAAGTCGATAACGCGATTGATGGTTGGTTAGCGCAACAAGATCATCAACAAAAACTATCTATTGCTAATGAATATGCGCAACTTGCTTTACATACTATTGACCGCAGTTACCAACAAGGTACGGCGGATAATCTGAGTGTATTAGCACAGCAAGCGAAGCTACTGGATAGCCAAAGCCGCTTAAATTACAGCGCCACAAATGGTGCACTAGCTGTGATTAATGTTTATAAGTCACTTGGTGGTGGCTGGGATAATAGCCTGCTTAACAACAATAATGTGGACCTCAACCTAGCCGCCTCCAATAAAGTCAACTCTAGTAAAGTCGCAATGCAGGAGGTTAAATGAGTAGCGCAGTAGTTTCTGAGCCTGCTAAAGCACCCGCCGCAAGTGGCAGTTTGTTATCTAAACAGGCTTTGGCTGGTTTAAGCGGTATTTTTATTGCTGCTATGATGTCCGGTTTAAATAACCGAGTTGGTTCGTTAGGCTTAGCTGATGTACGAGGCGTAATGGGCGCTAGTTTAGATGATGGCTCATGGCTTACAACCGCTTATGCGATGGGTGAATTAATTGCAATGCCCTTTGCGGCTTGGTTTGCAATCACTTTTTCGGTGAGACGTTTTCATTTATCGATGGTGACTGTGTGTGCACTAATTGCTGCAATTTTACCTTTTATTCAAAATTTAGATTTATTAGTAACGTTACGTTTTGTACAGGGGGTAAGTAGTGGCGCGTTGATCCCTATTTTGATGATGGCTGCACTTAAGTTTCTGCCCTTAAGTATCCGTTTACATGGTTTAGCCCTGTATGCAATGACTGCAACATTTGCCCCTAATCTTGCGGTTTGGATAACGGGTTTTTGGACCGATGGTTTATCTGATTGGCGCTGGATATATTGGCAAATTATTCCAATGTGCTTTATCGCGGGCGCATTAGTTGCTTGGGGGTTACCTAAAGAGCACGTTAAATATCAACGCTTTAGTCAAGGTAATTGGTTGGGTATGACTTTAGGAGTGATTGCTCTTTCATTAATCGCACTTGCACTTGATCAAGGCGTGCGCCTAGATTGGTTTAATTCGCCACTGATTTCATGTTCATTACTGGTTGGCGTTACATTGCTTGCTGCGTACCTGTTTACTGAATACAAGCATAAATCGCCATTTATTGAGCCAATATTATTAGCACGCCGTAATCTATTTATTGGTTCTCTTATTCTGACCTTTTTGCTCGTGGTGCTGATGTCAGGCTCAATGCTACCATCAAGCTATTTAGCTGCAGTTCAGGATTACCGAGCGATGCAAATTGCACCAATTGGCTTAATCGTGGCATTACCGCAATTAATTCTAGGGTCGGTGGTCGCACTTTTACTGTACCAAAAGTGGATTGATGCAAGGGTTGTACTTTCCATTGGATTAGTATTTATTGCGCTAGCGTGCTTTTCAGGATCACAAATTACCTCGTTATGGAACCGTGACCAATTCATCGTTGCACAATCATTACATGCGATTGGACAGCCGATGGCCGTTGTCTCTATTTTGTTCTTGATGACAAGTGTATTAGATCCTAGTGAAGGGCCTTATTTTTCCGGTGTGATCAATACCTTTAGGGTCTTTGGTTCAATGATTGGAGGTGCCGTTGTTGGTCAATTAGTTACCTTACGCAGTCGCTTTCACAGTGAAATGTTACTGGACCACGCCGGCCAAGTGGGAAATGCTATTCCAGATCCTTTAAGCGCCTCATCACTCGGTGGAGTGGTTGCGCAACAGTCTTTAGTGTTATCCATTGCTGATGCTTATTTAGTGCTTGGAGTATTAGCGTTACTGCTTATCCCATTGGCATTATTGATGACCTATGTACCAGCACCAAATCTAAAATAAATATTAACTTTAAACCTTCACTTTTTATTGAGTAATTGACTATGAAACTAGCTAAATTAATGAAAGCATTATCTATCATCATTGTATTGATCGTGATGATCTCCGTTGTCATTCACCTTAACAAGCCTGAGTCAGCTTCGAGTAGTCAATCTACAGACGACGCTTATATTCAAGCTGATTTTAGTATTGTTGCACCAAAAATTGCAGGTAGCGTAAGCCATGTAATGGTAGAGGAACACCAAGCGGTTAAAAAAGGTGATGTATTAGTTCGCATGGATAAACGTGACTTTATTGCTGCTGTTCACACGGCTAAGGCGCAAGTGGTAAGTGCACAGGCAAGCATTAAAATCCTAAAGGCGACACTCGTACAGCAAGCTTCTTTAGTGATGCAAGCAGAGGCTGCTGTTGAAGCAAATAAAGCACAATTGAAACTGGCGGATAGAAACTTCAAACGTTATCGTAATCTTGCTGATGATGGTTCTGGCACAGTACAAAACTTGCAACAAGCTGAATCGCAATTTTATATTCAAAAAGCTAATTTACGTAAAAATGAAGCGGCATTAATCGCAACTAAACAAAAAGTAGATATTTTAAATGCGGATATTGACCGAGCTGATGCTGCTTTATTACAAGCAAAATCGATCTTAGAGGTGGCTAATTTAAGATTGTCATACACTGAAATTACAGCACCAATTGATGGTATTGTTGGGCAAAAATCAGTGCGAGTTGGTAACTATATTAATCCAGGTAACCCCCTGCTAGCAGTGGTACCACTTGATCAAGTGTACGTGCATGCAAATTACAGAGAAACACAACTTGCTAATGTGAAGGTAGGTCAAAAAGTTGAATTAGATATTGATGCTTTACCGGGTAAAACATTAACTGGCTATGTTGAAAGTATTGCGCCAGCGAGTGGTGTTAGTTATTCATCGGTTGCAGCTCACAATGCCACTGGCAACTTTACTAAAATAGTGCAACGTTTACCGGTTAGAATTCGTCTTGATGAAGCACAAAGTAAAGATTTCCAATTACGTGTTGGCATGTCAGTGGTACCGACTATCATCACCGGTGAACAGCAAAAAGTGTCTTTATAATAAAACCAGACCTTATAAATTTTTATAAGCTATGGTATTAATAAATAAAGCAAACTTATTATGCGAATCTAGGAAATAACAAAACTAAGGAAGGTTAATAAATGAGTATCAATAATCCCCGTGATTATATCGGTTATGGAAGAGATAATGTGCCCGATGCGAATTGGCCTAATGGCGCTAAGATAGCGGTTCAGTTTGTGCTCAACTATGAAGAGGGGGGGGAGAATTGTGTGTTGCATGGTGACCCGCACTCTGAAACCTTTTTGTCTGAAATCGCGGGTGCTGAAGCTTACCCAGAACGTCACATGAGCATGGAATCATTATATGAATATGGTTCAAGAGCGGGCGTGTGGCGTATTCTTAATGAATTCAAATTACGTGATTTACCACTGACTGTTTTTGGCGTAGCAACTGCTTTACAGCGCAATCCAGAAGTAACCCAAGCGATCATTGAGGATGGCCATGAAATCGCTTGTCATGGTTTAAAGTGGCTTCATTATCAACATATGCCGATTGAAGAAGAACGTGAGCATATGCATCAAGCATTAGATATCATTGAAGATTTGACCGGATCGCGCCCACTAGGATGGTATACAGGGCGTGACTCGCCTAATACTCGCGGTCTGGTTGCTGAGCAGAGAGGTATGTTATATGACTCTGATTATTATGGCGATGATCTTCCTTTTTGGGTGCAAGTACCGAGTGATCAAGATGGTGAGGAAAGTCGCCCACACTTAGTGATCCCTTATACCTTAGATAACAATGACATGCGTTTTTCTTCTCCCTATGGTTTTAGCCATGGTGAAGAGTTTTTCCAATATTTAAAAGACAGCTTCGATTGCCTATATGCTGAAGGTGATAGTAAACCTAAAATGATGTCTATTGGTTTACATTGCCGAGTAATAGGTAAGCCAAGTCGTTTTATGGCGCTGAAGAAGTTTTTAGATTATGTACAGTCACATGATCAGGTTTGGGTTGCACGACGTGATGAGATTGCACAACATTGGATAGCAAACTATCCTTGCGGAGAATAGTGTATTTAAGTTTATTAGATTTTTAGTTTTTGTTTCAATTCAGAAAAAAAGAGCACTTAAATAAGGTATTTAAGTGCTCTTTTTTTATTTTTTTCTTATTAAAATAAAAACACTTACTCAGCGAGTTTTTTAACCATATCGATTAAACAATTCAAGGCTACGGCGACATCGGAAACCATTACCTGTTCTCTAGGGTTATGGCTAATGCCCTTTTCGCAGCGTACAAAGAGCATGCCGATGTCGGTAATATTGGTGATCACCATCGCATCATGACCTGCACCGCTTGATAGAAAACAAGGGGCTTTTTGAGTGTGCTTTTTAACCACTTCACCCCATTTTTGTTGCAGGTTATCACTGCATAAAACCGCTTCTGCTTGGTAAAGTTTTTCATGTGTTAAGGTCAGTTGACGTTTGTCGGCAATATCAGTTAAATCTTGTAATAGCTTGTCACAACAACTTTCTAATGTTGACTGAGATTGACTACGAATATCGACGGTAAAATGTACTTCACCAGCAATCACATTGACTGCACCGGGAAATACATCGCAGCGCCCAACGGTAGCGACAATACCATGATCAAAGGCAAATTGCTCAATCGCACCGATCATTTGTGCTGCACCTGACATCGCATCTTTACGTAACGCTAATGGTACAGTGCCGGCGTGCCCAGCCATGCCCTTAAGTTTGAATTGATAGCGTTTTGCACCGGCAATGCCGGTCACAACACCCACCGGTAAATTGAGATTCTCTAATACCGGTCCTTGCTCAATATGTACTTCTAAATACGCTAATATATCATCGGCATTTCGCTTATCTTGGCCTGCTCGCATCGGATCTAAACCAAAATCAGTCATCGCTTGTGCCATGCTAATGCCTTGATTATCAGTGACTGCTAACCATTCTGGCTTAAAGCAGCCAGCGGTTGCACTAGATCCGATCAGGGTAGTATTGAACCGTGTTCCTTCTTCATCTGCAAAGGCAACGATATCAATATGAAAGGGCAGTTCTTCACCCATTAATTGGGTCATTGCTTCAATCGCCAGTAATACGCCTAAGTTACCATCATATTTACCTGCATTGGCCACGGTGTCACTGTGAGAGCCTATCAGCAGTGTTGGTAATGTTGGGTTTAATGATATTTTTCGCCCCCACTGGTTACCGACACTATCTTCCCATGTTTGTAGGCCAGCTTGTTGCATCCACTTCTCAATCTGATGATGTGCTAATTTATGCTCTGGTGTTAAATAAGCACGAAGCAAACCGCCTTCCATTGCCGTGAAAGTAGCGAGATGATCTGCCCACTGCATGATTTTTTGTGCAGCATCATTTGTTGTCGTCAGCGACATAAAGGCTCCTTTTTAAACAGTGTAATACTGCATTGCAGTAGTGACTGCTTGACCAGGCTGAATGCCAGCTTTGTATTTTAATAAGATCGATTCTAGTGCCGCCAATGTTGTTAATACGCACTCTTGGCGAGCGTTAAAGCCCATCGTTCCAATACGCCAGATCTTGCCATGTAGAGGACCAAAGGAAGTACCAATTTCAATACCAAAACATAACAATAGCTCTTGTCGTACCTTGTCACCGTCAATGCCATCTGGAATATAAACACCGACCACGTTATTCATTTTGTATTGTTGGTTACCGAACAATTTTAATCCCATTGCTTTCAAGCCCATTGCCATTGCATCACCCGCTTGTTGATGGCGAGCAATAACATTTTCACTGCCTTCTTCAAGGTAGATACGCGCACATTCTCGTGCTGCATATAACATGCTGGTGGCTTCGGTATGGTGATTTAAACGTTCTGGTCCCCAATAATCCATGACCATGGCTAAATCAAAATAGTTAGACTGAATTCTGATATCAGTACCGGCAGTATGATGGTCAGCTTTAATTCCTGCTTCCACGTGTTTACGACGGTTGATGACTTCTGCACATTGATCACTTAGGCTGATAGGCGCGCTGCCTGATGGGCCACCTAAACATTTTTGTAACCCCACTGAAACTGCATCTAAGTGCCACTCATCCATCTTCAGTTCATTGCCTGCAATAGAGGCAGTTGCATCACAGTAGAATAGTACGCCATGGCGTTGACAAATTTCACCTATTTCAGCAAGCGGTTGATTCATGGTGGTAGAGGTATCACCTTGTACCGTTGCTAATAGCTTTGGTTGGAACTCTTTAATCGCTTGCTCTACTAATTCTGGCGGACAAACTTCACCCCACTCAATATCAATGGTTTTAACAACGGCACCAACACGCTGTGCAATTTCACACAATAAGTGTCCAAAGCGCCCAATTACTGGAATTAATACTTTATCGCCAGGTTGTAAAATGGAAACCAATACCGCTTCGATGCCTGCTCGTGCAGTACCATCGACTAACATCGTTTGTTGGTTATCGGTCTCAAGAACGCCACGGTATAAGGATTGAACTTGATTCATATAACCCGTCATGACCGGATCATATTGGCCAATTAAAGCACTAGAAATAGCTTGATGAACACGTGGATATGCATTGATTGGTCCCGGCCCCATTAATAAACGAACTGGCGGGTTAAGTGTTTCAAATAGGGATTTAGTGGTCATTTTTTTCTCCAAGTAAACTTTGCCCATCACTACGAGGATCGCTAGTTGCTGCTACTTTCCCGTTTTTATCGAGCATAATGGCACCTGCGTGCCCCATTAATTCGTTATTATCAGCCACTATTGTTATATCGTGACCCAGTGCTCTTAAGGTGGCACCGTGTTGTTTATAAAGTTGATTTTCTACTCGTAAGTTATTGCTGCTGTCACCCCAAGTTCTCCCCAGCAACCAACGAGGTTTTGAAACAGAAGCTGCTAAACTTATACCTTGATAAAGGTGGCGGCTAAATAAACAAGCTTGCGTTTGCGGTTGTCCTTCACCGCCCATTGAACCGTAAACAAAACGTCGCCCGTCTTTGAGTTCTGCATAGGCTGGATTTAAGGTATGGAATGGTTTTTTACCTGCAGCAAGTACGTTGTGATGATTGGCGTCAAGGCTGAAACTTTTACCGCGAATATTCCATGTAATACCACTGGATGGTAATACCACACCTGAACCAAACTCCCAGTAAATACTTTGTATAAAACTGACCATGGTACCGTATTGATCGGATGCCCCCATCCATACGGTATCACCGGGTTTTGCGATATGTGGCCAAGGTAATGCTTGTTCAAAGGAGATATTAGCGGCACATTTTGTAATCACATCATCATTTAGCCATTGTTGCAAAGGGGCATCTAGGTAAGCGGGATCGGTGATTTGCTGATCGCGAATGATAAAAGCTTGTTTAGTTGCTTCCACTAACAGATGAATATGCTCAACTTCAGAGGTCACTTGATCCACTAAACGATCATAAATTGCTAAAATTAATAATGATGCTAAACCTTGAGTGGGTGCATCTAAGTTATATAAACTACCCTTAGAGATATCCACAGTTAATGGTGTTGATACCGTGGCTTGGTATTGTACAAAATCATTTAACGTTAACGGGCTACCTGCATCAGCAAGTTCATCTGCCATCTGTTTGGCAAGTTCACCTCGATAAAAGTCGTCTAAACCCTTTTCTGCTAAATGCTTAAAGGTATTAGCTAATGGCTGGTTGGTGAGGTTTTCACCTACTTTTAAGACTTCATCTTGAACCAAAAAACGGGCTGCAAAATTAGCTAAATGGCTTAAACGAGACAGGGTCTTTTCACTGGCATCCACCAAACTTTGGGTGATTTCAATTCCTTGTTCAGCGGCATCGATAGCTGGTTTAAGTAGCCTATTTAAAGGCATCGCTTTACCATTGAGTCCATTACTATCTAGCTTAAGTGCTTGTTGCCAACCCGCAACCGTGCCGGCCATAGTTATTGCTGATTTGCCGCCACTTTCTGGTAATTCATCTGCTTGCTGTCGGTAACTTTCGACATCGATATTAAGTGCTGCACCACCGCAGGCATCAATTGCGACGGGCTTTTCCCCTGCTTTACAAATTAACCAGAAACCATCGCCACCAATGCTATTCATGTGTGGATATTGCACGGCTACCATCGCCGCAGCTGCCACCATTGCTTCGCTAGCTGTTCCGCCAGCATCTAATATAGCTTGGCCGGCTTGTGTTGCTTTGTAATGTGGCGCGGTAAATGAAGTTTGAAATGTCATGTTATTGCTCTCCTTGCCATAAGCTAAGACCCGTCTTGATCAGATCTGCTTCCTGGTTATCGATACCCATCAATGAAAATCCGCAGGGGCCTTCTTGTAAATCTTGTATCGGTAGATGTAACTGTGGAAAACCGGCTAAACCTGCAATGCTGGTTAATCCCATTAATTGCGAACGGTACTCAGCCAGTGCTTCACCTTCCATGGTCAATGCCGGTGGGCCTGATGGGGTGGTAGGTATCACCCATAAACCTTGCATATCTTTAAACTGGCTAAGTAATTGTTGTTTAAAATTGTGCTGTTGTGATTTAGCTTTACGATATTGTTCGAACGTAATAGTCCGTGCCCAAACCACACGTTGCAGAATGGAAGGATCTAAGGAGTCACCGTGTCTTGTTAACCAAGCATTGTGTTCCTCAATTATTTCAAAACCTTGAATGGTGCGGAATAATAGACTTAGTTTATCCAGGGTTTGCTCTGTGTCGGCTAATAGGTCACAGCTTAACAGCGTGATATTAGTTTGCTGGCACCAACGGCTTAATACACTCAATCTTTGCGCACTGAATTGTTGCTGCAATGTATTATCTAGGTACAAGTTTTGTGCAACTTGCCCTTGCTTTTTTGAAGCAATTGCTGGCTTTTTGAGATCAGTTACCGGTTGTGTTGAAGCACCTAATAATGAAAAAACACTCGCTAGTTTGTTTAAGTCTTGGGTGAAAATACCTGCTGTATCAAAGCTTTTTGATAATTGAAAAGCATTATCTAAACTCACTTTCCCGAGTGTTGGGCGTAAACCAAATAGGCCACAATAACTGGCAGGAACGCGCACTGAACCGCCGGTGTCTGTGCCGATTGAAAAATCAGCTTCACCCTTTGCAACGGCCACCGCACTACCACTTGAAGATCCTCCCGGTAAGCAGTTTGGTGCAAGCGGATTAACGGGGGTACCATAATGAATATTTTGCCCGTTTAAACTGTAAGCAAGTTCATCGGTTTGCACGCGGCCAACACAACTTGCGCCATTGGCTAATAAGCATTCAATCAGACTAGCGCTTTGCTGCGCTGGTTGATGGCTTGCTAACCACGCCGGATTACCTGCTCCTGTGACATAACCTTGAACATCGAATAGGTCTTTAAACACGAAGGTTAAACCACTTAGCTCACCGTCAGCCGTTGCCGCTAAATTATCGGGTCCTTGTGTACAGTACACACTTGCGTCTTTAGTTATTAGATAATCCATGTTTAACGTACTCCCTGTTTAACCTTCTTATTTTTACTACCGTTATTTTTACTTTTGATAGCTTTAAAGCTACTTAACACTTAGTGTGAAGAGGCCGTTTTAACTTGTTCACTTTGAGTGGCATAACGGCTAGCTAATATTGCGCAGTAGAAAATCTGAATCGGGTGATAGAGCATGATAGGTAATAGGATCATGCCTAAGTCGGGATTGCTGCCAAAAATAACGGTCGCCATCGGAATACCCGCTGCGAGTGTTTTTTTAGTGCCACAAAATACCGCCGCTACTTCATCGGCTAATTGAAATTGACAACGGCGAGCTCCCCATTGAATAAGGTGAACCATACACAGTAATACCACTGCACAAATGGCAATCGAGGTGATCAACATTTGCATTGAGAATGAGCTCCAAATACCGTTCGCAACAGAGTCACAAAAAGCGTTATAAACGATTAATAAAATGACGTATTTATCAACCTTGCTCACTACTGATTTATGTCTTTCCGCAAATTTTAATAAAAAAGGTCTCGCTAATTGCCCTAGTATCATTGGTAACAGCAGTAACTTAGCAATCGAGGTAATAGAGGCGACTAAATCAAGCTCAACACCCTCAAAGCCCATGAATGCTTGAATTAAAAGAGGTGTGATCACAATACCTAGAATGCTAGACAATGAAGCATTAAAAATTGCCCCTGGAACATTACCTTTACCAACACTGGTCATGGCTACAGAAGAAGATATAGTGCTTGGCAAAACGAATAAGTAGCAGAAACCAAAAGCTAATGCTGCTGGCATATAAGCCAATAATAAATCGCCAAAAATAATCCAAAGTAGTGGGTAAGCAATAAACGTCGCAGCTTGAATGTAAATGTGCATACGCCAGTTGCTCACACCGGCTTTAATCGCAGAAGGGGAAAGACCTAAGCCATGTAAAAAGAAGACAATCGCAACACCGATACCGGTAAGTTTATCAAGATGAATTAATCCTCCTGATTTACCCAGTTCAGGGGTTATTGTGGCTAACGCAATGGCGATCACCATACCCACTAAAAACCACTCTTTTTTAAGTTTATTTATAACATTTATCATTTGATCATTACTCTTACGGCTGATTATTTAATTTAATATTTACTCTAACTCATTGAGCTTGGAATAATTAACACTTATTTTACTGCTCACTTTAGTCGCTTCACCATTCAATAATTGATAGGTGTTATTAACCAAATGAGAAATTAAGCTCATGGGAACCGCATAGCTATCTAAAGGCGTTTCATTATTCATATGGCAAATCAGTGTGTGGGTGGTGCTTTGTGCATATTTTTGTCCAGATTGATCCGTGATCAATAAACATTGATGTGCTTGTAGTTGCTCAATCATTTTTGCAAAGTGGCTAACACGACGGCGAATACCAATCACAATGACAAAGTCGTCTTCTTCAATCGCCGCTAAATCTTCACCAATGGTCTGTCCCGGTAAAGGTAATAACTCAACATGGCTACGACACTGCATAAGCTGTTGTCGAAAGTGCAACGCTAACGGGTAACTGTTACGATAACCAATTATTTTTATACGTTTTGCTTCTGCTAAGTGTTTAATAATAGCTTCCATATCAACGCTTTTAAGTTGCTCTCGTAAGCGCTCTAAGGCTTGAATCTCTTGGTAAAAATCGCAGTTATTTAAGGCATTGGTTAATACCGGTTGGCCGCTTTCACGTACTGCTAGTAACTCATTACGTAATGAAAGGTGATCCGCATAACCTAAGCGACGAATAAAACGACTGACACTGGTTTTAGAAACGGCGCAGACTTCAGCAATGTCATTCGTTGACATGATCAGTACTTTTTCTGGATTAAGCAGTAAATAGTCGGCTAAGCGACGACTATTTTGAGTCAGGTCTGGGTAATGCTTAGTAATACGCTCAATCAATGAGTTGCTGTTATTAGTCATTTATTGTTCCTTGCTAGGCTAATGCAGGCTGTTGAAAGTATTCTCTTATCATCTCACAGCCGCAAGAAAACTTTGTAGTTCTTCGGTTTGAGGATTAGAAAATACTTCATCACTTTGACCTGTCTCCCATACTCGTCCTTGATTCATAAATACCACTCTATCGCCAACATCGCGTGCAAAGTTCATTTCATGTGTCACCAGTATTAATGTCATGCCTTCTTGTTTAAGTTTTTCTAATACTTTTAGCACTTCACCTACGAGTTCAGGGTCCAATGCAGAGGTTATTTCATCACATAACAATACTTTTGGTGACATAGCTAATGAGCGTGCAATAGCAACACGCTGTTGTTGGCCACCGGATAAATTGCCAGGGTAAGCTGAAAATTTATCCGCTAGTCCGACTTTTTCCAATAGCTCTTTGGCCAAAATTTCACTGTCTGCAGAAGACTTTTTCATCACTAGTTTAGTGGCTAGCATGACGTTCTCACCTACTGTCATATGGGGAAAAAGGTTAAAGTTTTGAAATACCATGCCCACGCTTCGGCTTAATAAACGAAGTTTGTAATCATCATTTTCAACCGACTGATTATCAACAATAACTGCACCTTTTTGGTATTCTTCTAACCCATTCATACAACGTAAGAGGGTGCTTTTACCGGAACCACTGCGGCCAATGATAGAAACAACTTCACCAGCTTCGACTTTAAGGTCAACACCTTTCAATACGTGGTTTTCGCCATAGTATTTATGGACTTGATCTAAACTAACGAGCGACATGATTTTTTTTCTCCAAATGG
>Ga0316197_10000811_pt1 | contig 22003 bp, 19 predicted proteins | sample OudBiesiAoxic_MG_FD_204939 | JGI IMG/M metagenome (GOLD analysis project Ga0316197, IMG submission 204939) | Coastal sediment microbial communities from Oude Bieten Haven, Netherlands - site A oxic | ecosystem: Environmental > Aquatic > Marine > Coastal > Sediment | place: Netherlands... | reverse complement strand
TATCTTTAGTGTCTAAACAGATAGGAAATGCATCTACTCCACCAAATTCTTTGAATAAAATTGCTTTTCCTTCCATTACAGGTAGTGCTGCTTCAGGACCGATATCTCCTAATCCTAATACTGCTGTACCGTCTGTGATTACTGCAACCATATTTCCTTTAGCTGTATACTTATAAACATCACTTTTATTCTCTGCAATTCTCTTACAAGGTTCTGCTACACCTGGTGAATAAGCTAAACTTAGATCTTCTCCATTTTTAACACTTACCTTTGAAACAACTTCAATCTTACCTCTGTTTTCGATGTGCAATTTTAACGACTCTTCATATACTGACATAGTTATACTCCTCCGTTTTCCTTATTTTAATGACTCTTATTCTTAGTTTATCCCTATAAATGGTTTTTTACTAGTTTTTTTTAGTTTATTTATTATTTTTTTAATTTTATTATTTGCCAATCAAATGTAATAATTACGTTCCTTTTGACCCATCTTAATAGAAAACTTTCGAATTATTTTATATTGTTTCCCAATATTTTTAATAATCATTGAAATAAACTTCACTTTAACTCCGGATTATTTTACTTATATTAATCAATTTAATCAATTTGATTACAGTTTTAAAAAATATGTACAATTTTACTCCCTCTAACTAAATCTATAGTACAAAAAGTTATAAAAAATGTCAATACTTTTTTGAATAAAATTATTCATTTTTTTAATTTTGAAGAATTTTATTCTTTATTCATTCAAAATATAATTAAATCTAAAATATAATGGCTATCTTCTTTTTAGAGTTCTTGACAAAAGAGAGTAAAAATTATATCCTAAATCAAATAATAAAAAACAAGTTTTTTTAATTAAACGCTTTATTTTACAGGCAGTTAAAAGGAGGAGAGATGAAAAAAAGTAAATTTAGTTTAGAAGATAAAATTCAAAACATGGTACCAGATCTTCCACCCAAACAGAGAAAACTAGCAGGATATATTTTGAAGAATTTGAAGCCCTGTGCCTTCATGACCTCTACAACTTTAGGTACAGCTGCAGGAGTAAGTGAATCTACGGTAATAAGGTTTGCTTCATATATGGGGTATAAAGGATACCCTGATTTTCAACAAGAATTAAGAGAATCTCTAAAAAATGAGTTATCTGCCCTAGATAAATTTTCCATAGAAAAAGTGGAAGATACCTCTACCGTCTATCAAGATATTTTTGAATCAGAGGTAGGAATAATTAATAGAACACTAAAAGAATTATCTTCTGAAACATTTAATAATGCAGTAGAAGCTCTTTATAATAAAGAAAGTATCCTGACAGTAGGATTTAAAGGTTCTTATTGCCTTTCTAGTTATGCAGGATATAACCTCAGTAAGATCCATGCTAAGGTGCAGATTATAGATGAATGGAATGAAAGGTGGTTTAACTATTTAAACGATCTCAGTGACAATACAGCAGCTATACTCTTTGGGTTTCCAAGATATCCACAGAATGTAGTGACAATAGCAGAAACTCTAAAAAAAAGAAATGTTTCACTGATAGTTGTTACAGATAGTGTAGTCTCACCTATAGCCGAATATGCAGATTTTTTATTTATTATCCCTGTAAAGAAGGCTTTCTTTGTAGACCACCTTTCTGCTGTGATGTGTCTTATCAATGCTCTTATTTTTTCCCTTTCTTATAAAGATAAAGACAAAACAGAAAAATATCTTAAAAGATTTGAAAAATTTGCAAATGAAAATAATTTCTTTGTTAAAAGTGATTAATCAATATAGTTTTAACACAATATAAGATTTATTTATTCTTAAAAGCCAAAAGAACACTGAATTTTTAGTGAGCTTTTGGCTTTTTTTATGTATTTATAGTTTCAATCCGACAGTTTAAATAGTAAAAAAATATAGGAATTATTTGGTAAAGTATATATTTAAAAAATGAATTTTATGTTATAATATTATATTTATCAATACAATTATTATTTTAAAAAAAAGGAGATAAAATTGAAAAAAATTAATATATTTTTATTACAAATGATACTATTTTTAATAGGTGTTACTTCCTATGCTGATGACTATAAAGCATCTAAAATTTATTCGAAAGAAGAGATAAACTATATAGAACACCTACAAAAAAACAGCCTAAAAATAGGAGCAAGTATAGATAGTTTATATGTCAATACTAATAACCCTGAGGAAAGTCCTGCATATAAGTATAAATCATTATTAGAAGAATTCTTTCATATCAATGTAGAAGTTGTTGAGGGTCAATGGAAAGATCTTTATCAAAATCTAAAAAGTGAGGAGATCGATCTTTTACTTGATTTTACTCTTTTAAAAAAAAGAAAGGATCACTTCAATCTTTCCATCCCTATACATGATGAAAAACTCTATGTTATTTCAAACAATAAAAAATTTTTTTTGAACGAATGGAAAGATCTATCTGGAAAAGAAATCACTGTCCTCGCGGACTCTTTCTATAATGAATATATGAAAGAGTTTAAAAATAAAAATAACCTTAATTTCAAAATAAGAGAAGTTGATTCATATCATAATTCAAAATATGACTATGTAGTGAGCCATACAAAAGATGTGGGCTATCAAGGGCTGAATATACTAGAATTATCAGATGTGGCCCCCATAGGAATAGGGATAGCAAAAAGTAAGGTTATGCTTAAAAACATTATAGATAAGGCGCTGAAATATAATCATAAAGATCAACTCCTTAAAATATTAAGTGTCGAAAAGATCCAAAGAAAGAGGATAAAATTTTATAACACCTTAACCCAAGAGGAGAAAAACTATCTCAAAGGAAAAGACAATATAGAAATAGTCGCAGATAACGAGTTCTATCCTGTATTTTATTATGATAAAAATACAAAAACTTATGATGGTCTCTTTTTTAGGATATCCAAGGAATTAGGAGTCCTTTTAGATAAACCAATTGAAGTTGTGAACCATTCCCCTGAGGAATCTTGGAATTCAATATATAATAAATTTAAAAAAGGTAACGGTGAAATGACAATTATGTATTTCACCCCAGAAAGGGGAAAGATACATAATTTTTCCCAACCATTAGAATACACCGATATGATCCTTGCTTCTAATGGGAAAAATAAAAACATTTTAAATATGAAGATTGGAGTCGTACAAGATGATATCTCTGAAAATATTGCTTTTAAACATTTTTCTGAGCCCAATAAAATCGTAAAATTTAAAAAATTTGGAAAGATGATCGATGCCCTAAAAAATGGAATTATTGATACCTGTGTAATAGATAATGATATACTTAGCTATTACCAACAGACTAGGTTTGATCTTTCTTTAGAAAAAATAAAATCTTTAGAAAAAATACCCCTTTGCTTTACTGTACAAAATGAAAACAAAATCCTATTAGGTATAATAAATAAAGCTACCGATGGTTTTATCGATCAAAAAGGGATAAAAGAAAATTTTTCTCAGGAGTTATTAACAGTTAATATTGCAAAAAAAATAGAGATAAGTAAAAGAAAAAACCTTATTTTATCCATGATAGCACTGATAGTTATAATTATAACTACTATGATTACTGGGAGTAAATATATTTTACACAAAAACCTCCATAAATTAGCCTATTATGATAATTTAACTGTTGCCCTAAATAGAATCAGTTTTGAAGAAAATATGGGTAAAATTAAATTTTTGAAAGACCGCGGTCTGGGAATGTATATAGACCTCAATGGATTTAAGCTGATAAATGATAATTTTGGTCACCATGCAGGAGACATGATTCTTAAGGAAGTTGTATGTAGATTAAAAAAAGTATTTAAGGATGGTCTGGTGTATAGATTAGCAGGAGATGAGTTTTTTATCTTTCTCAAAGACATACCTTTAGAACCTGGAATAGACCTTGCAGAACAAGCTATGAAAGAATTAAAAAGACCTATGAATATAATAAATAAAGAATTTAAAATAAGTGTCAGTATAGGTATATGTATATTAGATGAAGAGGTAAACAACCTAGAAGGTTTTCTGCATAGGGCTGATATCGCAATGTATTCAGCTAAAGATAAAAAAGATGGTGGTATTGTTGTTGCTACCAATAAATTAGTAGAGCAATTTGAGGAAAATAAAAACCTGGAAAAAGAATTAAAAAAAGCCCTTTATACAGAGGGTATTATACCGTATTTTCAGCCAAAAGTTGATCTACAGACAAATGATATAGTCGGATTAGAAGCTTTGGCCCGTTGGATCCACCCTAAAAGAGGGATTATATCACCAGTGGTATTTATCCCTTTGGCCGAAAAAACAGGTCTAATACAAAAATTAGACTTCTTAATCGCTGAATCTACAATAAAAAAATTGAAAAAGTGGATTGATCAAGGTCTTGTTAATAAAGATTTTAAATCCTCATTTAACATCTCAGTAAAAACATTTGAAGAAGCAGACGTCTATGAACAAATAAAATTTTTATTAAATAAATATGATCTTCCAGGGAAAAATATAGAGGTAGAAGTTACTGAAAATATCTTTATAAATAAGCTAGACAAAATACTAGATGAGCTTAAATGTCTTAAAGATGACTTAGGAGCATCTATAGCACTAGATGATTTTACTGCAGGTCATGCATCTTTGAGGGGGCTATCCCAACTAAACATAGATACTCTAAAATTTGACAAAAGTTTACTACAGATAATTAAAGAAAACTCAGAAAAAGGAAAAAACATCTACACTACCCTTATAAAACTAAGTAAAGATATGGGATATACTTCAGTGGCAGAGGGAATAGAAAGCTTAGATGAAAGTGACTTCTTAAAGAGAGAAGGTGTCGATTATGGGCAAGGATTTTATTTCTCTAAACCCATGCCTGAAGATAAATTTATTGAATTTATAGGTGGAAAAGACTAAGTTTTACTACATAAGGAGCCTGTAGTCGAGGTAATTAATATGAAGTAAAAGAAATATAATAATAAAGAGGAGCTCCTAATTGTAGTAGGAGTTCCTCTTTTAAATTTACGAAACAAATATAAAATTGTAAAAGTTAAAATTAATCTTCACGATTAAATTCTTTTTGACCCATCTCATAAAGATCGTTTCCATAGACATCGTTTATAACGATTGCAGGAAAATCTACTACTTCCATCTTTCTGATAGCTTCAGCTCCTAAATCCTCATATGCAATAACTTCCGCTTTTTTTATAGACTTTGCTATAAGGGCTGCTGCCCCACCTACTGCTGCAAAATATACAGCTTTATGTTTTTTTATATATTCCTTTACTTCATCACTTCTAGCACCCTTTCCAATCATCCCTTTTAATCCTACTTCGATTAATCTTGGTGCATATGGATCCATTCTATAAGACGTTGTCGGTCCTGCACTTCCAATTGCATTTCCTGGCTTAGCAGGAGTTGGTCCTACATAATACATTATTTGTCCCTTTGGATCAAATGGTAGTTCCTTTCCTTCGTCTAATAATTTAACCAGTCTTGCATGGGCTGCATCTCTAGCTGTATATATAGTTCCAGTGATAAGTACTGTATCTCCCGCTTTTAAGTTTTCTATATCACTATCTTTTAATGGTGTTGTTAATTTCATTCTATAACCTCCATATATTAAATTCTAAAAACTTTTTTATCACAAATATAACAAATAAATTTTATTTCTTATATTCATGATTTAATTTATCAATTCCAATAATTTTAAGACACTTTTATAAGATTATTTCCTTATGTCTAGCAGCATGACAGTTTAAGTTAATAGCAACTGGTAATGATGCAATATGACAAGGATAAGTTTCTACTTTTACTGATAATGCTGTATTTCTTCCTCCTAATCCCATAGGTCCTACTCCTGTTTTATTTACTAATTCTAATAATTCATCTTCTAATTTAGCATTTATAGGGTTAGAACTACTATCATTTACATCTCTCATTAAAGATTCTTTGGCTAATAATGCAGCTTTTTCAAAAGAACCTCCGATTCCTACTCCTACAATAATTGGAGGACATGGATTCCCACCAGCTTTTTTAATCGTCTCTACAACAAATTCCTTAATCCCTTCTATACCATCAGCTGGCTTTAACATCCTTATGGCACTCATGTTTTCACTTCCGCCACCTTTTGGTGCTATGATAATCTTCACTTTGTCACTTCCAGCTACTAATTTCGTATGGATGATTCCAGGAGTATTATCCTTTGTGTTTACTCTATCTAACGGGTCTTTTACAACTGATTTTCTCAAGAATCCTTTTTCATAACCCCTTCTAATTCCTTCATTTACAGCCTCATAGATATCTCCATCCATATAAACCTCTGTTCCAATCTCTAAAAATACTACTACTATCCCAGTATCCTGACACATAGGTACTTGATTTTCTTGGGCTATTTCATGATTTGTTACTATTTGATTTAATATGTTTTTTCCTACAGGAGAATCTTCAGTTTTAGCAATTTTTTTCAAATTATCTAAAACATCTGAACCTAGGTAAAAATTTGCTTCCATACACATTTTTTCTACAGCATCTGTCACTTTATTTAAATCTAAATTTTTCATACAATCACCTCTTAAATTATTAAGCACGATATTAATTTAGCTATTACAATATCACTTTTTTACACTTTTAATTATCATCAAACAATTTTCACCTTAATACTACACTATTTAACTTTTTTTTTCAATTAACTTAACGACACTTTGAAAATTTATATGTATATTAACAAAAGTAATAGATTATATATATGCTTTTATTAAATTTCATTGTGAATAGGGAAAAAATAAAGTATAATTAATAGAGTATATTTATGCAGGAGGAAACGATTTGGAAACTTTTAAAAATGTAAACTATAAAAATTATGCACTTTGGATAGGTGATAATATAAATAAAAAATTAAATATTCCTACAAAAAGCGAGTTAGCCTTAACAATCTATAAGGAACTTGGTGAGAATATTCAAGAAAAAGTGGAAAACAAAGAGAGATTGACCGAAGTTTCTCAAATGTTTTTAGATAGTGCTACTGGAAATATGATGAATTTAATTTCACTTCTCAACAATGAGTTAGAATTAGAAGGTAAATCAAATCCCTATTCATATCTTTCAGAAATAGGTGTTATCGATACCGTAATCACCCACGATCATTCTGAAGTTTTAGAATCTATATGGAAGGAAGGAGAGATTCATAATATCTTTTCTGAAAAAGAGGTTACAAGATCCAATGTTAATTTATTTAAGATCTTAGGAGATTATAAGCATACTGAAAGAATAATATTAACTTCTCAAAATGTGAGAAAAGTTAAAAAGTTAAAATTATACGATCATTTTTGGGAAAAATTAGACGGAGAATTAAAAAATAAAAACTTGATTTTGCTAGGGATCAATCTAGATGAAGATACTAAAGAGATTCTTAACTTGGTATTTTCTAAAACAAATTTATCCAATACAGATAGATATTTTGTAACTTCAAACCCTATCTCTTTAGAGGATGAATCATGGTTGATTTCAAATGAATTTAAATTTATCTATGAAGATGACCTAAATTTTGTAAAAAAAATGGCTCTGTATTTTAATAATAAAAATATAGATCCTCTTAAAAAAGAGACTCAAGAAATTAAAGAAGTTGAATTAGTAGAAGATATAGAAGAAATTATTCCAATTGAGATCAAAGAGGATAATGAAATCAAAGAAAGTGAGTTAAAGCCTATAATTTCAGAAGAAAATATAGAAAAAATAATGGTAGAAGAGAAAATAAATGAATATATAGAAGAAAAACAATTAAAAATATTTGAAAAAGAAGATATCTCTATACCTAATAAAAAAGAAGCTGAACTAGAAGATAATGAGATCAGTGTCGAATCAGAAGAAATAGTATCAGAAGATACCTTTGAAAGTTCAAAAGAAAATATCGAAACCGAATCAATAGAGATAGAGCCAATAAAGGTTGAATCAATAAAGGATGAGTCAATAGAAATTGAAACAGTAGAGATTCAACCAACAGAAGAAGAATATATAGTAGAAAACTTAGAAATTCCTCTACACTTAGATGAGAATACACTAAAAGGGGAAATAATCGAAACAGAAGTTAGAAATAGACAAAAAAGATTAGTTGAATTCAGGGAAAATAGATACCCATCTTACAAAGTTGATGATTTTTCAGAGATTGTTCACTATAAAGCACTTGATATAAAGATCCCTTTTGAATCTAACGAATTTCCTCAAATAAAATTAGAGAAAAAGATATTTGATGGAAAAGTAGATATAAAATGTAATAACCAATCAATTTATGGAGTTGCAATTAAGTCTCATATGTCAGGTAAATATCAAGTTGTAGACTTTAAAAATCACGATTTCACTTTAAAACTTCTATTAGATGGTGACAGAGTAATGAAATTTGCTTACAAAATTTCTGAAAATACAGTCAATATAAAAGGAAAAAATCTGTATATTTTCTTCAAAAATCTACTTAGCGGATTTGAATTGAATTTTAAAAATAAAAAAATCCAGGGTAATTTCAAGCTTACTTCAGATGAACATGTGGAAAAATTAGACATAATTTTAGATACAATAGATAAGTATCTATCTATAAAAAAACAGTTGAAAATTAAAGATATCAATTTAAAAGAACTCCTAAAAAACACTAGAAGTTTAGAAGTTTTATTTAGTTATTATAGCAATACTCCCAAGGTAACTGCAGGAAATATTACTATTAGAACTGAGTTTTTAGGAGATATAAGTAAGGTAGAAAAACTTGTGTTAAGTTATCCTATTAGCATCAATTTCTTAGGATTTACAAGATCATTTATAGAATCCACTGAGATTGAGATCGATAGTTCAAATATAACTTATTCAGAAAATCAATTAGAAGTTCAAGCTTTTAATGCTGTTGAAAATACAACATATAAAGAAATTAAATAATCAAAATAGAGGGGAATGACCAAATGATCATTCCCCTCTTATAAATTACTCTTTTATTACCTCAATAGACTTAACTTCTAAATATTCAGGCCCTGAATCTACGGGATATCCATCTTTTAGGGTTCCTTTTACTTCTACTTTTTGCCCTTCATACATATCTAAATTAATCTTTTGACCATCTAGAGCTGTCAATGGTTTCCCTGTATTATCTGATAAAACATGGGTTCCATACATCCAAGTAGACATCTGAATAGTAGTTAAAATACCATCTCTTTTTACTCCTAAGTCTTTACTCCTATTTGATGTACAACCTCCTAATACCATTAAACATAACCCTATCAAAATTAGTTTTTTCATATAACCTCCATTAATATTTATAAAAATAACTTCCACCTATAAATTCCTTTAATATAGAGTTATCTGGAACTAATTCCTTATCGATCTCTCTAAAGTAACTCAAAAATTTTATAAGTCTTATTGCTTCCTCATAGTGCTGACTAGTTGAATCTATTTTTTCTAATTCCTTTATTGCATATCTTTTTAATACTCCCAATTCATAAATTAAATTGGAGTTAAATATAGCATCTGCTTCTTCCTGATATGGAAATATATTTTTCCCCTCACCTTTTCTTATGGAGTCCCACATATCCAAAGTTCCATTGGCAGATGTCCCACGAGAGAGAGAATCTCTTACAATTCTTCTTAATTTTCTAACTTCACTAGTTGGTATTCTATTATGATCATCAATATTCAATGCAGTTAAACAACTGATATAGATCTTAAATTTATGTTTTTTTTCAATATAACTAGTTAATTTTTCATTTAGACCATGAATTCCCTCTATTAGTAGGAGTCCATTTTCAGAAAGTTGAGTCTTAATTCCCTTGGTTTCCCTCTGTCCAGTATGAAAATTATATATAGGAATTTCTACTGCTTTCCCTTCAGTTAACTTAACTAGATGTTCATTCAATAAATTTAAGTCTAAGCCATCTATAGATTCAAAATCTTTTTCACCATTTTCATCTAAAGGGATATATTTTCTTCCTCTATAATAATTATCTAAAGATACTACTACTGGTTTTACACCATTTGCCCTTAACTGAATAGCTAGCCTTTTGGTAAAGGTAGTTTTCCCCGATGAAGAAGGTCCAGCTACTGTAACTAATTTAATATCTCTACAGTTAGTGATCTCATCGGCTATATAGGCTAATTTTTTTTCATGTAATGCCTCGTTAACTCTAATTAATTCTCCAATGTCATCTTCTTGGCTGACTTTATTTAGTGATCCCACATCTGGAATATCTAATATCTCCCCCCATCTTTCACTCTCACAAAATATCTTTGCTAATTTGGGATGATCTACACTTTTAGGAAGAGTATATATTCCCTCTTTCACAGGAGCTTTCAAAATTATTCCGTTATCGTCTTTATATTTTATAATATCAAATAAGTTAATATAGCCAGTACTAGGAAACAACCCATTGTGGAAAAAGTCATAAAACCCATCTATCTCATATAAACTTATATCATGATCGGGAGAGTATTCAACTAATCTAGCTAGATCTTCCCTACGGTCAAAACATGCATTTTTAATAAATTTACAACTCTTCATACTCTGTTTTTTTATAGTAATATCTAAATGGATTATCTCGCTCATCCTTTCTTTTATTAACTGTACTTCCTCTTCTGTAATGCTTTTTTCTTTTATGATTTCTACTAAAACTCCATTATTTAACGAATGAAGTATCTTTATCTTTGAATTTGGAAACAGGTCATTTGTAGCTTTAATAAATATAAATTTTAGTGTAGAAAAATATTTTATGTTCATAGTTGGCCCCTCCTCTAATGTAAATTACTTTGCTTTTTAGGTAAGCTCGATCTCAAATTTTTTAAAAATTTATCTATCTGCTTGGGTTCGGTTTTCCTATATCCTAGGATGTTTAAACTATGTTCTTTACAACTTATATGAAGTGGAAACTCCGGTCCTTTTTCTCCATCCATGTCAGTACGAATCTCCTCTGCACAATCTATTCTAATATTATTAGTTCTAAAATAAGTTATTCCTTCATCACTATCTTCTAAATGATTTCTAATTAAAAAATTCAAAAATGATTTTGCGGTATGTACAAGATCTGCTTTCACTATTATTACATCTAACATCCCGTCATCTAACTCTGCTTTATATGCAATATTAATATTTCCAGCTGTTTTCCCATTAAAAATAAATACTAAAAATGCATCTCCTACATAAAAATATTCCTTTCCTTCTACAAATATCTTTAATTTTTTAAATTTTGGAAGTTCCTTGATTCCATTGATATAATAAGCTAATTTACCCATGGTATTTTTAAGATTTGTAGGAGTGTTTTGAGATACTTCTGTAAATAATCCAAAACTCAATACATTTACAAAAAACTTTCCATTGGCATATCCTAGATCAATTTTTTTTGATTCAGAAGTTATTATCTGTTCACAAGCTTCTTTGATAGTGTTAGGTATCCCAATACACTTAGCAAAATCATTTGCCGTTCCTGTAGGTAAAATTCCAACAGGAAGATCTATCCCTTTTTTCTTCATCATATTGATACTGTCACTGACAGATCCATCTCCACCAGCTAAGAGTAGATGATCCCATTCGTCATCATTTAAATCTATAAAAGCATCTTCTAAAGACGCTTCGTAGGAGATTCTAAACGGTATTAATTGATATCCATGTTTTTGATATATTCCTATTATCGTATCTATCTTATTTATTATTTTATTATTCCCTGAAAAAGGATTATAGATTAACTTTACTTTTTTCACTTTATTATCACCTCTACCCTTATGTTTACAACCTTTTTTCTCTGTAATTATATTATACTACAAAATATAAAAAAATATAATAAGAATAGCATAATTCTAGTTCTTATCTTTACTCCAAAAAAAAAATTACCTTTATTTCTAAAATAAAATTAAAAAGCTGCTCTGTAAGCAGCTTTTTTTCTGTACTAATTTATAATTTCATTGTGATATTATACTATTGCAATACTGAAAACTCTATTCATATAATCCATAAAGAGCTTCAGGCCCCTCTTTTGATCTTATCCAGTGACCGGCTTTCATGGATGTTTTCATATCACCTATAAGAATAGCTCCTACTATCTTATTATCTTTTACAAAGAATTTTCTATATACTCCATCTTTATTATATTTATAGGTAACTGCTCCATTCTCCTCTACTTCTCCACCTGAAAATAAAGATATCCCTGTAACTTTAAGGCGTACCTCAGGGAGTGTAGGATTATACTTATGAATCTTGATTCCAGTCATATTTCCTCCGGCAATTTGTCCCTGTTCCTTAGAAGGTGCCCAAAGTCCATAAAGATTTCCTTTATATTCAGCGGCATCTCCAGCGGCAAAAATTCCACTCTTATTGGTTTCCATGTGTTCATCTACGATAATTCCTCTATTAAAATCAATTCCTCCACTTTCACATAACTCCAACCTTGGTATAATCCCTGCTGAAAGAACTATACATCCTGTATCAAAACTAGTCCCATCTTCAAACTCTATTCCCTTTACACTTTTATCTCCTAAAATTCTTTTGATAGTTTTCCCCAATATAAATTTTATCTTCTTTTCCTCTAGTGCCTTCTGTAATATTTCAGACCCTTCCCTGTCTAACTGTCTATGGAGTAACCTGTCAGCTGTTTCTATCACAGTAACATCCTTTCCTGAATTTACCAATGAATTAGCAGCCTCTATCCCTAAAATACCGCCTCCTAATACCACAACACGATCACATATCTCTATATGTTGTATTATCTCATCTGAATCACTGGCTCCACGAAATTTAAGAATTCCCTCTTTATCAATCCCTTCTATATTTGGATAACGAGGTCTAGCTCCTGTAGCTAAGAGAAGTTTGTCGTAACCCAACACACTTCCATCTTCAAATTCTACTTTTTTATTTTCGCTATCTATCTTAATAGCTTCCTTATTTAAAATAACCTTTATTTCTTTATCATCATAATAAGCATCACCATAAGCTATCAATTTTTCAATAGGTGTTTTTTTTGCAAGATATTCAATTAGCCTTATCCTGTAATAAAATGGCATAGGTGACTTAGTTACAACGGTTATTTCCCCTGTTTCATCATGTTCTCTAGCAGTAATTGCAGCAGATATCCCTGCAATTCCATTTCCTAATATAAGATATTTCATAAATCCCCCCTTTTTTACTTTACTTTTATAGATACAAATTTTATTCTGATTTTCCTTCTCTAAATAATTTTTTCTTGAGCGATAAGCTCGATTCTATTACCTTCTAAATCAAAAATGGCACTTTTATAGTATTCATTTTCACTAATTATAGTTTCTCTTGCAATAGTACAACCATCAATTTTCAAGATTACAATAAATCTATTTACTTCTTCTTTGCTCCCCATTTGTTATTTTAAAAAAAGTACACTATTAAAAAATAATGTATTTTCACTTTTAAATTTATTTACCACCCAAAAGTTGTAAATGGGTTTCTTTTTTTATAGTTTTCTATTGCATATTTTATATAAGGAATCGTATTATCAGGAAGTTTATCTACTTCAAACCATTCTAACCTATCACATTTGTGAGGTTCCATATTCCTTATTTCTCTTTCCCAGGTAGAAACTTCTAAAAAGTAATCTATTCTTTCTTCAAAGGATTTTTTTCTATGCATTACTTGAATAGGTAAAATTGCTTCTTTTTTTATAATTATCCCAGTTTCTTCTCTAGCCTCTCTTATTGCCGCTTCTATAAAAGTTTCATTTCCATCCACGTGTCCAGCTGGAACACTATAGTTTCCATCTTCATATCCTGTGTTATATCTTCTTAACAGTAAAATTTTATTCTCTCTAATTATAAATAAATGAACTGCAACGTACATTTTAATTCTTTCTTTCATATGGCTCCCCCTATATATTGTATATAATTTATGTCTATTATACACATAACTATTTTAGTAAGTACATACATTATTTAATTTTTAATGTCCACCAAAACAAATAATAAATTTAAATAACTAAACAATCCTTCACTTTAATAGAAGAAATAATAATTTTTTAGAAAAAAAAGACTTTATCTTTCAAAGGTCTTTATTAAGTGAACCACTATAATATATTCTAATGTTTTGAATATTGATAATTTCTATCATAACAAAAAAAAAGAAGTAAAAAAGCTGGCCAAAGCCAACTTTTTTATTTCTTTTTTTAACCTTGTTCTTTCTCTCTAAATAATCTATCTCTAATATCAAACATTTCAAAATTAATCATTCTTAATAATTCTTTATCATGAGTTACTAAGACTACGGCACCGTGATATTCATTTAACATATTTGCAATTGTAGATCTAGAGTAACTATCCATATAAGTAGAAGGTTCGTCTATTACAAGTAAGTGAGTTTCAGCTAAGATGTTAGTAAATATTTCTAATCTCTTTTTCTCTCCACCACTTAACATATATAATTTTTTACTTCTAAACTCCTCTTCGTAATTGAAAAGTGAGTCAATAGCTCCTTCGATAAAGTCTTGGTTTAGACCAGTTTTATCATGAATATATTCTGTAATTCTCATATTTTCATCTTCTAAGATAGTTTCTTGCTCTATATAAGAAAATTTTGCCTTAGGGTTTATATCAATAGTTCCTGTAGTAGGCTCTTCTTCTCCTAAAATCATCTTTAATAAAGTTGATTTTCCAGCTCCATTTTCTCCTACAATACATATTTTACTGTTATTTAATATTTCAAAGTTAACATCTTTATATAATGTTTTTTCAGGAAATTCCTTAGAAACATTATTAACTGAAGCTATTACATCCCCAATTTCTTTATTAATTGTAAAATATTCTTCAGGAGTAGAATTATAAGCATATTCAGATTCTTTAGAATGTACATTTTTCCCTTTTTCTAATTTTTCTAATTCTCTTTCCATCCTTCTTAAAATTACAGCATGAGAACGGTTATTCCCGACTCCTTGTACCAATATTTCTTTTTGCTTAATTCTTTCACGAGTTTTTTCTATTTCAAAATCTTTTTCTCTATTTTCTTTCTTTTCTTCCTTTAGTTGTATCTTTTTGTCCTTTTGGTAAGTTCTATAGTCCCCTTCATATGTAGTTACTTTAAAATTATCTACATCAAAGAATTTATTAGAAAATGATCTAATAAAATCAACACTATGAGAAATCACTAAAAACGCTTTAGAACTTTTAGTAATAAAGTTAGCTAACCAAGCAGTCTTTTTTTTATCAAAATATGATAATGGTTCATCTAAGATTACAAGGTCAGATTCTTTGAATAAAGCTATTGCAAGTCTTACATATTGCTTTTCTCCACCACTTAAATCTTTAAATTCTCTATCTAACTTACTACCTAATTCAAATACATCTATAAATTCAGACTGTAAATGAATATAGTCATATGCTCCTAAACTTTCAAAATGATCTGAAGCTTTTTGAAATTCTTCCATCACTTTTTCGTCATTATCTGCTTCACCAGTAAACTGAGTTGAAACTTCTTCTAAGTGAACTTGAGCTTTTACTATATGCTCAAATGGTGAGTCTAATAACTCTTTTACTGATTTATCTAAACTTGTTTCTCCAAATTGATCAAAGTAAGCAATTTGTGCTTCCTCTTCAATTAGTATTTCTCCATAAGTTGGATATTCATCTTCATTTATTAATTTTAATAAAGTTGATTTTCCACTTCCATTATTACCAACAATAGCAATTTTATCTCCCTTGTTGACCTCTAAATTAACATTTTCATATAACTTTTGAGTTAAATGTGATTTTGCTACATCTTTAAATTCAATAATATTCATATATCTTCTCCTGTTTTAACAATTCGCTATAAATAACCTAAATACTATTATAACGCATATTTGATAAAATCCAAAATTAAATTATAGTAAATTAATATAATAAATTAAAATTGTTGTACTAAATAATTATATATATACAATAAACTCTCTAATTTATTTCTGGTATTAAAAAAACCTATGAACTAAACACTCTCTTTCTAGTGTCTGATTCACAGGTTATTATATGCAAGGCTACTTTAATCTATTTTAAATCTATCCTTTGAAATATCTAATTACTTTGTAGTCTACTAAGTTGTTGTTATCTAGTCTATCTTTCCCTTGACCACTTTTAACTACTTCAGAACTACATTTTTCTTTTAGATTACTGTGTGCCATTAATCTTATAGGATTTTTTATTTCTGGAATTCTTTCTACTTCAGTAGCGTAGACATTAGAAACTAGATCAAATAAATTTCTATCCTCTAAAAAGTGTGAGTAAAGCATAGCTCCTCCAATTATAGAGATCTTATCAGTCTTAGTTTCTTCTTTAATATATTCTTCTAAATCATCCAAATTTATAAATGTCAAATTTTCAATATATTTTTCACCTAAAATTTCTTTAGCATCTTCCATTGTTTTTATTTTATTAGAAACTATCACATGTTTTCTTTTAGGTAATCCCCCAGTAGGTAAAGATTCAAAAGTTTTTCTTCCCATGATCATAGTAGTTCCAATTGTCATCTCCTTAAAAAACTGAAGATCTTCCCTGATATTAAATACCAAGTCATTTGTATCTTTATTTCCAACTATGTTCTCCTTGTAGGAGATAGAATATATCATATTCACCATAAAAATTCCTCCTATATAGCTATCTCAATTTTATTTGACTTAGATTTAGGTTCGTATCCTATTAAGTCAAAATCATCAATGGTAAAATCAAAGAAATTCTCCACCTTATTTTTAATGATTAATTTTGGTAGTTCTGATTCTGTATCAAATTCTTCTCCAATAACAATCATTTCTTTTACATAATCTATATGTCTGTCATAGATATGGTGGTTTACAGTAAGATGAACAAACTCTCCTACTTCTAAATTTGCAATATGAGCCATCATGTATACTAGAGTGGCATATTGTATCTCATTGTATCCTCCAGGCCCTGAAGCAGCCAAGAAGTCTCCTGAACGTTGATCTAATACTGCATTAAGTTTCCCACCTATCACAGAAAAAGTAATAGTATGAGCACATGGAACCAATCCCATATCTTTCATGTCTTCATTATTCCAGATAGTTACTACCATCCTTCTATCTCCAGGTTTATTCTTCAATAGATAGATTACTCTCTCTACCTGAGTCATATTCCCTTCAGGAAAATCGATTTTCTTCCCTAACTGATATCCATAGGCTTTACCTATACTTCCATTTTCATCAGCCCAAGAATCCCATATTTTCAATGGTAGATCTTTGATGTTATGAGAGTTTTTTACCCATATCCATATCAATTCTTGAATAGCACCCTTCCAATATTGACGCCTTAAGGTAGTTATCGGTAACCCCTTAGACAAATCATACCTTGTAATTGATGCAAATTTTGCCACTGTATTTGCAGTAGTCCCATCTGACCACACAGGTCTTACTCCATCTAATCCGTCGTTTGTAGCACCTGCTAATATATCTTTTGCTTCCTTTATAAATAATTTATCTGAATAATTCATCCTAACCTCCTAAAATTTCAATATATATTCTATCATATATATCAAAATATTTCTTTGAAATTCCCTTTGAAACAATTTATTAAGATGATTTTCTATTACTCTGCTAAAAAATAAACTATAAGTTTTTACTTGGATCATCTAAATTATCCTGTAATAAAGAAAAGTATCTTCCTACATGCAGACCGTCCATCAGTGAATGATTTACCTGGACTGAAAGTGGTAACTTAAGTTTTCCGTTTTCTTCAAAATATTTACCCCATGCTATCCTTGGTATAGAATCACTAGGTGAAAAATTTATTGGATGGGTTACACTTGTAAACGAAACCCATGGCATACTAGTTAAAAATACACGATCATTCCTATTCGGTTCATCTTCTATATCAACCTTTCCATCTAATTGTTCTATTTTTTCATCAACTCTATCTAAAAAACATTGAAAATCATCTATATATTCTACATTACAAAAGCTAAATACCTCTGGTTGAGTTAAAAATGTAAAAGCTGGATGGATAGCATCATATTGGACTACCTTATCATCTTCCATCCTATATTTAAATTCTTTTATATTATTTGCTATTTTAGATGTTAAAAATATCATTGCCCTAAAAAAAGAGATATTATTTTCCTTTACATAGGAATACATCTCAGTTATATCTACATTGGCACAGATGTTAAAGTGGGGGTAATCCATTTGCTTAAAAAGTTTATACTGTGCTTTTCTGGGCCAAGATTCAATGTCTATATATTTTTTCATTATATTCCTCCTCGGTATCCAAAAAATCTCTTAATATTATTTTTTACAGACAAAATATCCCACATTATAGGTTAGTTCTTTTGATAAATAACTTCTTATCATCTTTGTATTTGTATGCCCTATTCCTGTTACCCCTGTATTTTTAAGGTGTTTTAGTGCATCTATAGGTGTGTCAAAAGATAACTTAAATTCTTCCTCATATCCCCTAACGTTTTTAAAATAAGGAATTAGGAGTGCTTTTAATTCTTTCATATCTAAATATTTTAATGATATCCCAAAATGATCTGAAACCTCCATCAAATTTCCCTTTATATAAATGGAAAACACCAAAGTATCTGTAGCTCTTGCTATTTTTTCAAATAATTTGTCTTTATCTTCTATCCACTGAAATACAGAGCTAGATATAATTAAATCCATTTTCTTTATCTCTAATTTTTCAATATCTCCTCCCATAAATTCTATAGAAGGTAAATCTTTTATATATTTTTCACTCTCAAAATATTTATCATTGACTATTAAATTCTTATACTCTATTTTTTTTACTATGTCTTTGGTCAAAACGCCTGTCCCGGTACCGATTTCAAAAATAGTGTTATATTTTGTTTTAGGAACTAAATTCATTAATTCTTTTGCTACAACTTTTTGAATATGAGCGTTTTCTTCATATTTATCAAACTTTTTATCAAAATTCATCCAATATCTCTCCCCAACTATTCCACCTATCAAAGGGATAATGCTCTTCCTCTATAAGTTTGTATTCCATTCCCTTATAATAATTCATCAAACTCCTAGAAGAAAAAATTCTATCCTTGGTAGAGATCAATGAATATTCAAATATCGATGGTATCTCCTGATAATTTTCTCCAAATTTGGCTAAGATATCCCTGTATTTTTTTATACTGTCTTCATCTTTAACCTCTAAGGTGTCTAAACCTGTATTTTTCATAAATTCCAAATATGTACTTATATCTAAATTTTCCAGTGTACGATTAAATATCATAGGAGAAATTCCAAACCTTCTATGGATGGCTTTTGTACTTCCATTTATTGCAATTACTTTATTTAGGGATATCTCTTTTAAATTTCCTAGTTGTTTAGAGGCATTATATACCCCAAATGACCAGGCAATAACATCTATCTCATCATATTTTTTCAAGTCTTCTAAATCTACTTTTTCTTCTAGATCTATAATCTTGACTTTAAAATCATCTCGTGCTAAAAATTTAAAGGTCTCCCTCGGAACTCCCCATCCATTAAAAAATAATATTAATTTCACCCTGACCTCCATTTTCCCAATAAAATCTTTTTTTATCACTTAACTCTAAGCTCTATTGAACTCTAATATCTTGTTTTTCTATTTATTATCTCTCTATTCTTTGGACTCTTTAATCTATACTCTATAATTAACTCTATTTATATTTCCCTGTATTGTTCGTAGTTAAGATCTTTTCTAATCTCTCTACAAAATTTTCTAATTTTTCTATTTCCATATCTGCCGTTAGGGTAAGTCTAATTCTAGCTGTTCCCTTTGGAACTGTAGGTTCCTTAATTGGATAGACAAGATATCGCTCTTTTCTCAAGATTTGAGATATATCTATACACCTTTTATTATCTCCAATAACTATACTTACGATCTGCTCTGTACTTATAGTTTCTATGTTTTTTTCTTTTAATTTTCTATAAAATAATTTTTTCAATAAATTTAATTTTTTTCTTTTATATTCTAAAGATGGCATACTTTTAAATACATATCTATTCCAGCTAGTTTGAATAGGAGAAGGAGCTGTAGTATAAATAAATTTTCTTCCTTTATTTATTATATACGACCTTGCAATATCATCTAATACTAGTATTGCACCATTACTAGAGCCACCCTTTCCTAGGCCTAACATAATAAAGTCAACATCTTCAACTAAAGATTTAGTATAGGCCTGTCCATAACCTAAAACACCATATGAATGTGCTTCATCTAAATAAAGCTCGGAATCATATCTATTTTTTAATGAAACTATCTTGTCTAAATCGACTATATCTCCATCCATACTATAGATACTCTCTGTTATAATAAGGGATCTTTTACATGTATTTCTATATTTTTCCAGTTTTTTCTCTAGATCCAAATAATCTAAGTGTTTATATCTTACAATCTTAACTCCTGAATTTATAAGGCCATCATAGATACTTGCATGATTGTATCTATCAGTAAAAATTATATCCCCTTTAGAATAAAAGGTCTCTATGACTGTAGTATTAGCATCATATCCACTTCCAAAAACTAAAGATTTTTTCTTGAAAATTTCATCTATTTCATCTTCAAAATCCCTAATTTCACTGTGATTTCCTCCTAAAAGTCTAGAACCACAACTTCCAAATGAGATATTATTGTTATCTATATTATCTGTAAAAATTTTCTTGAATTTTTTATCCAAATTTAAATCTAAATAATCATTTGAGGAGAAATCCAAGATATAATCATCATCATCAACTTTTAATTTTCTATAATTAGATTGTTTTTTTAATTCCTCTAACTCTTCTAGAAGCTCCTTATAAAACATCTTTCTGTTCCTGCTCAAACCAAGTTTTGAAGGTTTCAACTACATAATTTAATTCATCTGTAGAGATTATATAAGGCGGCATAATGTATGCAAAGTCTAAAAACGTTCTATTCCATATTCCTTTTGAAAAACAATAATCCTTAAAGCCTTTTAGAATTTTGTTATCGGTCACCTCTACACATCCACATCCTCCGATTACTCGGACTTCCTTTATAAGAGGATGATCTATATCTTTTAATTTCATAAGGATTGACTCTATATTTTTTATCTTAGATAGATAATCTTCCCTCTCAAATATTTCAATTGATTTTAATCCTGCTGCACAGGCAAGGGGGTTTCCCATAAATGTAGGGCCATGCATAAAAGCATCTTCTGGTAAATCCGAATAAAATTTATCATATATCTCATCTGTAGCTACAGTCACAGCGTGACCTATATATCCACCAGTTAAAGCTTTTCCTAAGACTATAATATCTGGAATCAAATCTTCAGAAGCAACAAATAGATCCCCTGTTCGTCCAAATCCTGTAGCTACCTCATCAAATATAAATAGTACACCGTATTTATCACAGAGTTTACGAGCGTCTTTTAGATATTCTCTAGAATGGATCTTAAATCCTCCTGCTCCCTGTAAAATTGGTTCCACTATAAATCCTGCTATCTCTTCAGAATGTTTTTTTAACACATCTTCTAATTGCTTTATATTCCCTGGTTCCACATAAAAATTTTGAGGGGTACTATCTCCCTTAAAGGCCTTGTGATAATCTGGATCATCTCCTACCTCCATAGCTTTCCACGTATCTCCATGGTACGAATCTGTAAAAGATATAAATTTTGCCTTTCTTTTTCCTAAATTACTAAAATATTGAACAGCCATCTTTAGAGCTACTTCTACTCCTACAGATCCACTATCAGAAAAAAAACAATGGTTTAAATTCCCTGGAAGGATACTTGCCATCTTCTTACTAAATTCCATAACAGGCTCATGTACTAAACCTCCTAACATGATATGTGACATCTTGTCCACTTGATCTTTTATGGCATTATTTATCTCTATATTATTATATCCATGAATTGCACACCACCAAGAAGAAACAGTGTCTATTAATTTATCTCCGTCCTTAGTATATAAATATACCCCTTCCCCTTTTTCTATTTGGATAGGTGTACTCATAGTCTTCATCTGTGTATATGGGAACCAAATATTTTCCAATTTGCTTACCTCCATTTAATTTAATTTTATTCCACTAATTATATCATGTATAACTAAATAAAAAAAGCAATGTG
>Ga0316197_10000810_pt1 | contig 22008 bp, 26 predicted proteins | sample OudBiesiAoxic_MG_FD_204939 | JGI IMG/M metagenome (GOLD analysis project Ga0316197, IMG submission 204939) | Coastal sediment microbial communities from Oude Bieten Haven, Netherlands - site A oxic | ecosystem: Environmental > Aquatic > Marine > Coastal > Sediment | place: Netherlands... | reverse complement strand
AGATTGTGATACCACGCTCGCGCTCTTCTGGAGCGTTATCGATTGATGCGAAATCTTTAGCAACACCACCGTACACTTTTGCAAGTGTAGTACAGATAGCAGCAGTTAGAGTTGTTTTACCGTGGTCAACGTGGCCAATTGTACCAACGTTTACGTGCGGTTTCGTACGTTCAAATTTTTCTTTAGACACGATCGTGTTCCTTCCTAGTTATGATTCGCCTTATCGAACAGTGATAAGGCGCGCCAGAATTTGCTATTTTATGCGTCAATTGCTCTTGACGCAAGGGTATTGAGTGTTTTATCCGCGTTCAGCGATGATTCTATCGGCAACATTCTTAGAAACTTCACCATATTCGGAGAATTCCATAGAATAAGACGCGCGACCTTGTGTTGCAGAACGTAGAGATGTTGCATAACCAAACATTTCAGAAAGTGGAACTTGAGCGCGGATTACTTTCAATCCTGCAATCCCATCGTCCATACCTTCAATCATGCCGCGACGACGGTTTAAGTCACCAACAACATCACCCATCCAGTCTTCTGGAGTGGTTACTTCAACTTTCATCATTGGCTCAAGAATAACTGGTTGCGCTTCTAGTGCACCATTCTTGAACGCCATTGAACCTGCGATCCTGAACGCCATTTCATTGGAGTCAACATCGTGGTATGAGCCATCAAATAGCGTAGCTTTAACGTCGAGTACAGGATAACCTGCTAGTACGCCGTTATTCATTTGCTCTTCGATACCTTTTGCTACTGAGCTGATGTATTCACGAGGAACAGCACCACCTACAATTTCATCAACAAAAACAAAACCCTCATCAGGTTCTGATGGTTCGATTCTAAGCCATACGTGACCATATTGACCACGACCGCCAGATTGACGTATGAATTTACCTTCCACTTCCGCACTACCACGAATAGTTTCACGGTATGCAACTTGAGGCTTACCAACGTTACATTCAACGCTGAATTCACGCTTCATACGATCAACGATAATGTCTAAGTGTAGCTCACCCATGCCAGAAATCAGTGTTTGTCCTGATTCTTTGTCCGTTTCTACACGGAAAGATGGATCTTCTGCTGCTAGTTTGCCTAGTGCGATACCCATCTTTTCTTGGTCAGCGAGTGTTCTTGGCTCAACTGCAATTTGAATAACCGGTTCAGGGAATTCCATACGCTCAAGAATAACTTTTGCGTTTTGATCACACAGTGTATCACCTGTAGTCACGTCTTTTAGGCCAATCGCTGCTGCGATATCACCAGCACGTATTTCTTTCACTTCTTCACGTTTATTAGCGTGAAGCTGAACAATACGACCAAAACGTTCACGCTTTTGTTTTACTGAGTTATAAACACCGTCACCAGTATTAACAACACCAGAATAAACACGCATGAAAGTTAACGTACCTACGAATGGGTCAGTGGCGATTTTGAATGCTAACGCTGCAAATGGTTCGTTGTCGTCTGCGTGACGTTCAACTTCATTATCATTTTCATCAACACCCTTAATTGCAGGAACATCAATTGGTGCAGGTAAGAATTCAATAACAGCATCAAGTACCGCTTGAACGCCTTTGTTTTTAAATGCAGAACCACAAGTTGCTAGTACGATTTCATTATTTAATGTACGAGTACGTAATGCACCTTTGATCTCTTCTTCTGATAGTTCTTCACCTTCAAGGTATTTTTCCATCAGTTCTTCAGAGGCTTCAGCGGCTTCTTCAACTAGGTTTTGACGCCATTCATCTGCAAGTTCAACCATATCTGCAGGAATGTCTTCATATGAGAAGGTCATACCTTGATCGGCTTCGTTCCAGTTAATGGTTTTCATCTTGATAAGGTCAACAACACCTTTGAAATCATCTTCTGCACCAATATTTAACTGGATAGGAACAGGATTTGCACCAAGACGATTTTTAATTTGGTCTACAACGCGTAAAAAATCTGCACCAGCACGGTCCATCTTATTAACGAAAACAATACGAGGAACTCCGTATTTATTCGCTTGACGCCATACAGTTTCAGATTGAGGTTCAACACCCGAAGAGCCACAGAACACAACAACAGCACCATCAAGTACGCGCAAAGAACGCTCTACTTCAATCGTGAAGTCAACGTGTCCAGGAGTATCGATGATATTAATACGGTGATCTTGGAATTGTGCATCCATACCACGCCAGAAAGTCGTAGTAGCCGCAGAGGTAATTGTGATACCACGCTCTTGCTCTTGCTCCATCCAATCCATGGTAGCAGCACCATCATGAACTTCGCCAATTTTATGAGAAAGACCTGTATAGAACAGAATACGCTCAGTAGTAGTAGTTTTACCTGCATCTACATGAGCACAGATACCGATATTACGGTAGCGCTCAATAGGTGTATTTCGAGCCACGGTTGTATCCTCTTATCTTAGGGATTATTGCTATTTCCCAACGCACACGCATTGAAATAGCGATAATGGCTAAGTGTTTTACTAAATGGGAAAGAAAGAAGTAAGGTGCAGCAAGGACTGCTGCACCTTCGGTATTACCAGCGGTAATGAGCGAATGCTTTGTTAGCATCAGCCATACGGTGAACGTCTTCACGTTTCTTAACCGCAGTACCTTTGTTCTCAGACGCGTCTACCATTTCATTAGCAAGACGTTGAGCCATAGATTTTTCACCACGCTTACGCGCAGCTTCAACCATCCAACGCATAGCAAGTGCGTTACGGCGAACCGGACGTACTTCTACAGGAACTTGGTAAGTTGAACCACCCACACGGCGAGATTTAACTTCCACCGATGGACGAACATTTTCAAGAGCTTCTTCGAATACAGCTAAGTGATCTTTACCAGATTTCTCAGCCATGATTTCTAGTGCACCGTAAACGATTTTTTCAGCAGTTGATTTCTTACCGTCAACCATTACGATGTTTACAAATTTTGCCAACAGCTCAGATTTGAACTTAGGATCTGGAAGGATCTTACGTTGGCCTATTACGCGACGACGTGGCATGGAATTTCTCCGTTGTCTTCTTCAGGTTTTATCCAAAACTTTTCAGTTTTATCAAAAATAATAAATTATTTAGTGTTTGGCCTTACTTAAGCGCTTGTTTTAAAAACAAGGCATTAAGACTTAGGACGTTTCACACCATACTTAGAACGACCTTTCTTACGATCGTTTACGCCAGCACAGTCAAGTGCACCACGAACAGTGTGGTAACGCACACCTGGTAAATCTTTAACACGACCACCACGGATAAGAACAACTGAGTGCTCCTGAAGGTTGTGACCTTCGCCGCCGATGTATGAAGTAACTTCAAAGCCGTTAGTTAGACGAACACGACATACTTTACGTAATGCTGAGTTCGGTTTTTTTGGAGTAGTAGTATATACGCGAGTACATACACCACGTTTTTGTGGACACGCTTCTAGCGCAGGCACGTTGCTTTTAACAACTTGCTTTGCACGTGGCTTGCGTACCAGCTGGTTAATAGTTGCCATTAAAATAGCTCCTGATTAGAGGTTCGAAAACTTTTGAAAAATCTATATCCCTATGGAAATAGGGACGCGAAATTCTAAGGCTGAACGTGATATGTGTCAAGAAATATACAGCACTATTAATAAACAATTTTAAAATAGTCCCTCTTTCTTGGCCATAACACTCAATTACCAAGTCACCACGGGGGAATATTCTTGGGTTAGAGAGACAAAAGATGCATAAGTAACTAATTGAATTTTATTATCAATTAATCCCTTAACACCTCTTGCGTCTACATCTTCTTGTAAAAAATAGCACTGCTTAAGAGAAAGGATCAATAAATGATCTTTATGATCCAATATTCCGGCATAAACACAGTCTTGTGTTAATAAAAACACATCACTATCTACATTTACCGGTAACTCCTGTTTATAAAGCGCGTGTAAATTGTCTGTTTTGGTTAAAATATGCAGCATAACTTAAAACACCATCACTTGAGCGCATTGTGCTAACTTCTCATTAATTTGTTGGTTTGAGATGACTTCAACATCAATGTTCAGATTATGAGCTTTTAATCCACGATTTAATAGCGCCGTCTGACACACAAAGATCTCTTCAAGATCGTATAAAGGCAACATTTTAAATCCAGCAATATAATCGCGAGATAATATTTGTTCCGGTTGCTGAGCCTCAAGTAACTGCTGCACACCATCACCAATAAAAAAAATACCAATGTCTTCACTGTATGCCGACGCTGCTAGGATGGCATCTAAGCCTTCCCTACCTTTAGTGGTTGAGTGTGGTGAACTTTGAAATACAAATCCAATGCGATTCATGACCTACCTATTCTCTTTCAGATCCAAGCTATTAAAACTGAATAACACGATCAAATTTCAGCAGCGCTGTCGTTAAACCACCTAAACCAGCTTGTTGAAAACCTTGCGCTAAGTTATGTTGCTCTATCTTATGCTGCTCTGCTTCTTCTTGACCGATGACACCACGACGTAATGCCGCTGCAACACAAGTTTCTAATTCTACATTGTGTTCTTGTGCCAAGGCTTGCCATGCTTTAGTTATATCAAATTCATCATTAGCAGGTAAGATCAATGAAGAGGCGTTCAACACTCCATCTTGATAGAAGAATACTTTTTCTAAATTGTGTCCCTGCTCAATCAATGCTTGTGCAAATTGAAAAGCTTGCCTTGATGCTTGAGTTCCATACGCCGAGCCATTAACGACTAACCCATAACGCAAACTCATTTCTCACCATCCTCTATTTTTCTCTGACGAATATAGAGATAAACCGTATGCTTTGAAATATTAAGCTGATCAGCAACACGGTTAATCGCATCTTTAATATCAAAAATACCTTTATCGTATAAATCCATTACGATCTGCTTATTCTTAGCGTTATTGCCAACTTCTTTATCTGCATTGACCTCGTCAATAGTACGCTTAACCGTCTGATCAACAAGTTCATCCACATCACTAGCAAAGTTGACACTTGACGCTGCTTCATTCGCTTCTTCACTTGGCATGAAAGAATGCAGAACTTGAGAGAAAGGCGCATCTAAATTGATGTTAATACAAAGTAAGCCAATAATTCGTTCATCACCATTACGGATCGCCACCGTAATCGACTTCATCAATACCCCACCTTTCGCGCGAGTGAAGTATGAGCGTGAGAAATTACGCTTTGAACGCTGGATATCTTTCAACATTTGTAATGCTAAGTCAGTAATAGGTGAACCAACTTTACGGCCTGTATTCTCACCATTGGCAATTCGGATAGCCGACTTATTAATGTCTTCTAATGAATGCAGAACAATCTCACAATAGCTACCGATTAAACTAGCAATACCATCAACGACGGCTTCGTAAGAACGCAGAATATGATGATCAAATTCAGTAAATGGCACTACCGCAGATAAACCTTCTTCTGTGGTCTTTGCTATATTCATAATTACCAACTTAATATTTGCTGCTTAACACATGCGTTAAGACCTACGCTTAAAATAATTACATCAAGTTTATCAGAATATTTGCATGAAAATAAAAAACCCCAGCAAGTGCCGGGGTTAATTCAGTGATCTAAAACAAAGTTTAGATTATTTAATCTTCAAGAGAATTATTTTGCAGGTTTTGCTGCATCTTTAATTTCTAGCAATTCAACATCAAATACCAATGTTGAGTTTGCAGGGATCGCTTGATTACCTTGAGCGCCGTAACCTAACTCAGCAGGAATAACGAACTTATATTTAGAGCCAACATTCATAAGCTGAACACCTTCAGTCCAACCAGGAATTACTGCATTCAGTGGGAATGTCGCAGGTTGGTTACGATCGTAAGAGCTATCGAACTTAGTACCATCGATTAATGTACCAGAGTAATGAACAACTACGGTATCCGTTGCTTTTGGTTTAGGACCTTCTGCAGGCGTTTCAACTTGGTATAGAAGGCCTGATTCAGTCTTCATTACGCCGTCTTGTTTTTCAAACTCTGCACGGTAATCAGCACCGGCTTTAATGTTTGCTTCAGATTCAGCGGCTGCTTTTTGTTGTGCGATTTCAGCAACGCGTTGATCTAGCGCTTGTAGAGCACCTTGGATTTCTTCGTCAGTTAAACGTTCTTTACCGTTGAATACGTCAGTAACACCTGCAAGTACATCTGCTTTCTTAAGGTCTAAACCAAGTTCTGTTTGTTTCTCTAAATTAGAGTTTAAGTATTTAGCTAGTGATGCACCAATTGCATAGCCTGCTTTTTCATCTTCAGATGCAAACGTTGATGCGGTTGCGCCTTCTACCGATGCTTCAACTGTTGCAGGTAACGTAGTTGCTTCTGTTTTAGGTGCTTCTTCTTTTTGACAACCAACAACGAACGCAACAGTCGCAGCAAGTAGCGACACTTTAAAAATAGATTTCATTTCAAAACTCCGATTATTTGAGGCTTTGCCTCAATTTCTTATTCAATTTTTTAGATAATGATGCAAATTACATTCATCACAATATACTAGTACTTATAGACACATTACAAACGAGTAGTTCAATTTGATGCGCCTAATCTCTCAATACATTGCAATTTTTGTCATTACGTTGACATTATCCGGCTGTTTCTTTAACAATTCTGACATTCAACGTTGGGAAATGGCCACACAAGGCACAACTAGTTTTGCCTTAAGTCGTGATGCCCGCTTTGGGCTCTTCTTTGTCAAAGAAGGATCTAATGCAGCCAATACTGACAGCGAAATTAAAAGCGGACTGCATTTTTGGGATTTGGTCGAGAATAAAGAACTGACCTATTTTGGAGCTCAAGACCAAAATAACTCTACCGTTTCACACATTACGATCGCCGATAATTCTCGTTTTGCCATTACCGCAACTCAAACCAATTTTGCTATTTGGGATTTAGGTATGGGAATATCAGAAGGGTTATGGTCTATCTCTGATGGCATTATTCGTGATGTCGATATTTCAAGTAATGGGCAACAAGTGTTGCTTGGTTTATCTAACGGTAAAGCTATTTACATTAATTTAGCAACAGGGCGCAGATTAGAGTTTCTTGCTCATCGAGAAAAAGTGAATTCAGTCGCCTTATCTGCCAATGGTAAATTTGCACTTTCTGGTGGTAATGATCACTTCGCTTACCTCTGGGATACTCGAACAGGTCAAATTCTACGTACATTCGAGCATGAAAAGCGCGTTAACCGAATCGCACTTCAACGGGATGGTAAATACGCACTCACTGCGGATGGAGGCAATGATGCCTTTATTTGGGATTTGAAAACAGGGAAGAAGATGACAAAGCTAAGTACCTTCGCTCGCCAACAAGTATTTTCTAGTGCCCGCTTTAGCGATGATGGTAAATTATTAATGACAGGCTCACCCGCTGGTACCATCATGCTGTGGGATACCCTCTCAGGTAAGAAACAAGAACAATGGCGCGCCGAACCATTAAAAGATGCTCGTCCACCAACAGCGGTAGTGTATGATGTCGCCATTGATAAAAAACAACGAGTCATTTCTGCTACTTCAGCCGGAATAGCTCAAGCTTGGTTGATAAAAGAATGACAGCAGATATTAAAAAATTAGAAGATAAGATCAGTGATTTAGAGTGCCAAATGGCATTTCAAGAACAAACAGTTGAAGAGCTAAATGATGCGTTATCTCAGCAACAATTACTGATCACTAATATGCAAGTTCAAATGAAGTTTATGGTCGGTAAGATGAAGACTATGGATACATCGAGTATGGCTGATGCGTCAGAAGAGACACCACCACCGCATTACTAGAAGCTAGGCTATACGCTACGCTAACTAGATCGCTTCGCTCCTATAAAAGCAAAAAACGAAGGTTTCAGGTTTCAGGAAAATCAAAAGCGAGCACACCTGAAACCTGCAAGCGCAGCGCCCTAAAACCTAGAACTCAAAACACCTACCATACTCGCTTTTATAGTATCTAGTTAGCGCAGCGTATAGTTTCTAGCAAAAAAAACCGCAGATGCTTCCACACCTGCGGTTTCAAATTTATCATAGAACTCAAGCTCTTCCTCGCTCCTCGAGCGAAGCGTCCTCGCCTCTCGTTCCTGCTCTTAAAAGATTACTTAGAACAGTTACCGCTACCACAACATTCGTGATCTTCTTTGTGCTCGTGAGAATGGCCTTCACCACCACAACAACCGCCTTCGTGATCATGGTCGTGTCCGTGATCGTGACCACAGCCACCTTCTTGGTGAATATGACCGTGCGCTGCTTCTTCTTCAGTTGCTTCACGTAATGCTACAACTTCAACGTCAAAACCTAACGTTTGGCCAGCAAGCATGTGGTTACCATCAACAACAACTTCGTCACCGTCAACTTCCGTTACTTCTACAGGAATTGGACCCTGATCTGTATCTGCAAGGAAACGCATGCCAACTTCGATTTGCTCAACACCTTGGAAAACGTTTGCTGGAACACGTTGAACCATCTCATCCATGTGCTCACCGTATGCTTCTTCAGGAGTAACAGTGATGCTGAATTTATCGCCTTCAACTTTACCTTCAAGTGCTTTTTCTAGACCAACAATTAAATTGTTGTGGCCGTGTAGGTAATCAAGAGGAGCTTCTACTGTTGATTGATCAACAACTACGCCTTCTTCAGTTTTCACTTGGTATGCAAGACTTACAACAACGTTCTTTTCAATTTTCATTTTAACTCCGATGCACTTGGCACTAGTGGATGGTATTCAGTGTTGCGACATAATACTATTCAGGCTTAAAAACGCCAATAACATCATCTTGCGCATGTTTGGTTTTTTCTATCGATTTTGGTGTTTTACGGTCTGTATGACCACACTCCACACATTCGACATGTTCAATATTACTTTCTTCCCACCAACGTAGCGTATCCGTCGTGCTACACGATGGGCAAACCGCACCTGCAATAAATCGTTTTTTCACGGTTATTATCCTTGTGCTAATTAACTCTGTCTGACGTCAATCCCAATGGTTCTGATTGGAACGTTCATTTTCCATTTCCAAACCAAAAATCTCTTCTAATTCTATTCGAGCAGCTTTCGCTTTGGAAGCCAGAGTTTTGTCGTCTGAATGCAATGGTAGCAATTCTTTGAGCATAGCAACATCTAACTTTTTAAAATGCGATTCTGCACGCTTAGCTTGATAAGGGTGCATACCCAAAGATGTGAGGGTTTGTCGACCTAAATCAAGGGCACCATAAAAAGTTTCTCGAGAAAAATGATCTACCCCTTCATTTAATAGCTCATAAGCTTCAACTCGACTTCTCGCCCTTGCTAAGATTTTTAAATGTGGGAAATTTTGTTTACACAAAGCGACAATATCCATCACTTTTTGCGGATCGGTCTTACATATCACTATAGCTTCAGCTTTCTCTGCACCAGCTGCTCTTAATAACTCAACTTGCGTTGCATCTCCGTAATATACTTTGTAACCAAACTTTCTTAACAAGCGTATTTGACTCGGGTTCTCTTCTAAAATCGTCAATTTAATCTTACTTGCAAAAAGAAGACGCCCAACAATTTGACCAAACCGACCAAAACCCGCAATAATTACCTTAGGCTGTGTCGCGTGAGTAAAATCTGATGGTATCATTTCTTCTTCATGGTTTAACGTTCTGGCAAACCACTTATCTTGAATAATCAATAAAAGCGGTGTTGTCATCATTGATATACTCACCACAACTAATAAAAATGCCGTTAATTCTTTACTTAATAACCCTTCCATTTGTGCCGCGGTAAATAACACAAATGCAAATTCACCACCTTGACTTAAAATCATCGCCATTTGACTGCGTGCTTTCGCTTGAGTACCAAATAACCGAGCTAAGCCATAGAGCAATAATCCTTTAGATGTTACTAATAAGATCACAGCAAACAATATTTCTAATGGATATTGTAGTAATAAGCCTAAATTAACCGACATCCCTACCGCAATAAAGAATAAACCAAGTAGTAAGCCTTTGAATGGTTCAATCGCCACTTCTAACTCGTGACGAAATTCACTCTCAGCCAATAGCACTCCCGCAAGAAAAGCCCCTAGAGCCATTGATAGCCCCAACTCTTTCATTGCGGCAGAAACACCGATAACTAAAAGAAGTGCCGCAACTGTAAATAACTCTCTAGCACCACTCTTTACTACATAATTAAACAACGGCCTTAATAAAAAATGAGCAAGAGTAAAGATGCTAATTACTCCGGCTAATACCCATAAACCATCAAGCCAATGACCACTTGCACCACCGGCTAAAATAGGTAATATCGCGAGCATAGGAATAACAGCTATATCTTGAAATAACAGTACAGCAAAACCAGATTGACCACTCTCCGACTCTGATAACTTACGCTCTTCAATTACTCGCAATGCAATCGCGGTAGATGACAAGGCTAAGCCCATACCTATAACAACACTCACTTGCCACGTTAAACCATAAAGCATCATGGCTGCGGTAATCACACAAGAAGTCACCACTACTTGGCTGCCACCTAATCCTATGATCGGTTTTCGCATCTTCCATAACTTATTGGGGTTCAATTCTAATCCAATCAGAAACAGCAGTAGCACCACACCAAACTCTGAAAAGTGTAAAATCGCATCCACATCAGAGATCAACTTCAATCCCCACGGGCCAATCGCAATCCCTGCCAATAAGTAACCAAGCACTGCGCCTAAACCAAATCGTTGCGCCAAAGGAACAGTAACAACCGCAGCAGCTAAAAATATTGAACTAGTATGTAACCAATCTCCCGCCATTAGCTTTCTCCTCTAGGGTTTGATAGCCACAACTTATAATCATCAATAAACTGCTGACGTTTTTCTACTGTGATCTTTCGAGCCCAATATTGAATTGATGGTGTCAGCCATTCCATTTGACATAATGCTGCGGTGATCTTAAATGGCACAAGGATCTCATCCATGGAATGTTGATTATAGCCTGTCGCAGAAAACGCCTCTTCAATCCCGCCCGCGGTAATCACACTACGCCATTGCTTCCCTTTTAGTGCATTGCCATCACCATAGGCAAATCCCTTACCAAGGACGCAATCCATCCACTCTTTTAACAAAGCTGGGCAAGAATAGAGATAAAGAGGATGTTGAAAAACGATAATGTCATGCTGAGCAAGCAATTGATGTTCATGAATCACATCAATGAAGAACTCTGGGTATTGAGCATAAAGATCATGCACGGTGACATGAGAGAGGTTTTGATAAGCCGTTAAAATAGCTTTATTGGCCACTGAATGTTGAGGATCAGGATGAGCAAGGATCACTAATATTTTAGGCAACTGAGTCATAAATTCCTTTCTAGACTTTTCTTTTTGTAGTTATCTTCTCCATCATACAGACTATTTCCATATCGACAATCTTCGCTCTTACGCCTACTATGCTCTTCGTATTCACTATTTTGCCAACAAGAGAAGAACACCACAGCATGATTACGTTTTCAGACATTCAATTACTTCGTGGCGGGAAGCCATTATTAGAACAAGCCTCTGCCACCATTCACCCGGGTGACAAAGTGGGCTTGGTCGGAAAAAATGGCTGTGGTAAATCCACTCTTTTTGCCCTAATTAAAGGCGAATTAAGCGTTGATGCCGGTTCAAATCGAGTTCCTCAAAACTGGGAAATGGCATGGGTAGCGCAAGAAACTCCAGCACTAGAGCGCAAAGCCATTGATTATGTTATCGATGGTGATCGTGAATTCCGAGGCTTAGAAGAACAGTTACGTAAAGCAGAAGATGCAGATAACGGCACCTTAGTTGCTGAACTTCACAGCAAAATAGACATTGCTGGTGGTTACACCATTAACTCACGTGCGGCTGAATTACTAAATGGTTTAGGCTTTTCTCAACAGCAGATGGAGTGGAACTTAACTCAATTCTCTGGTGGTTGGCGTATGCGTTTAAACTTGGCTCAAGCCCTGATTTGTCGCTCAGATTTATTGCTGCTCGATGAACCAACCAACCACTTAGATTTAGATGCAGTAATGTGGTTAGAGCGTTGGTTACAAAACTATCCTGGCACCTTAATGCTTATTTCTCATGACCGTGATTTTCTTGATCCTGTTATCAATCGTATTATTCATGTAGAGAACCAACAGTTAAACGAATACACAGGTAACTACTCGTCATTTGAAGTGCAACGTGCTGAAAAATTAGTGCTGCAACAAGCGAAATACCAAAAGCAACAAAAGAACATGTCACACATGCAGTCATACATTGACCGCTTCCGTTACAAAGCATCAAAAGCACGTCAAGCACAAAGCCGTATTAAAGCGTTAGAGAAGATGGAAAAAGTGCTACCTGCACAGCTTGATAACCCATTTAGCTTTAATTTTAGAGAACCTGATGCTCTGCCAAACCCAATCCTAATGATGGATGAAGTGAGTGCCGGCTATGAAAACAACACCATTCTAGAACAAATTCGTTTGAACCTTGTTCCGGGCAGTCGTATTGGCTTATTGGGTCGAAATGGTGCCGGTAAATCAACACTAATTAAATTACTCTCTGGTGAGTTAGCTCCACAAAGTGGTATTTTCAGCTACTCTCAAGGCGTAAAAATTGGTTACTTTGCACAGCATCAATTAGAAACGCTGCACGTAGAAGAAACGCCACTACAACATTTAATGCAAATTGCCCCTAATCACACAGAGCAACAACTGCGTGATTACTTAGGCAGCTTTGGTTTTCAAGGCGAAAAAGCTTTAGATAAAGTAGGTCCGTTCTCAGGTGGCGAGAAAGCCCGTTTGGTATTAGCACTGGTAGTATGGCAAAAACCAAACATGTTGCTACTCGATGAACCGACCAACCACCTTGATTTAGATATGCGCCAAGCCTTAACCATGGCACTACAAACCTTTGAAGGTGCAATGGTTATCGTCAGTCATGATAGATACTTACTTCGTGCTACCACAGATGATCTGTACTTAGTTCATGATCGCCAAGTGGTTCCTTTTGATGGTGACTTAACGGATTACTACAAATGGCTAACAGAACAAAATAAGACCGAGCGTAAAGAACAACTGCAACAAGACAAACAAGATAGCCCAAGCACCTCTACCAGTTTAAGTGCGGCAGATAAAAAAGAGCAAAAACGTAAAGAAGCCGAATTCAGAAAGCAGATAGCGCCACTACGTAAAGAAGTGACTAAGCTTGAAAAGAAAATGGATAAGCTAAACGAAACCATAAGCAAAGCGGAAGAAGAGCTTGGTGATGTGTCTTTATATGAAGCTGAAAACAAAAAACGATTAACTGAAGTCTTGGCAACTCAAGCATCGGCAAAATCAGAGCTTGAAGACGTAGAGATGGAATGGATGGATCTTCAAGAACAAATTGAAGAAAAAGAGAATGCCTCTCAACTGTAATCCTCCTATTAGTAAACAACAAAAGGCTTTGCTTACCGGCGAAGTCTTTTGGTCTTTCTCGCTATCCCATTATAAAAAACAAGGCGTGCAATCCGCCGCTCTCACCTTACAAGATCAGTATCAAGGTAATGTGAATCTTGCTTTACTTTTACTCTGGCTTGACTCTCTCAACATTCAATTTCCATCATTACATATTGCACATCTTGAAGACTCACTCATAACGACAGATGACTTACTCGCATCTTATCGACCATTAAGAAAACAGATCAAACAAACGGCGGACATGTCACTTTATCAACAAGCTCTTCAGTTTGAACTGCAATTAGAAAAACAACAACAAGCTGATCTTATTGATACGGTTCTACGTATTGAATTGATCCAAGCAAACCAACACGGCAGTTTATTACAGACTTATTGCTGCTCACTCAATGCCGATTCGTTATATCTTTCTCTACAAGCTAAAAAGGGATCCTAATTCATGATGGACTCATTTACTCCTGCTTCAGGATTATCCAACGCACATATTCAAACATTGTTACCTCGCTTACTGCGTAGAAATCCTCTGTTTAATGCATATTGGCAGCGTTTAGAGCTACCTGATGGTGATTTTGTAGATTTAGCATGGAGCGAAAATCCAAATAAAGCCGGAGATAAACCGATCTTCATTTTATTTCATGGTTTAGAAGGCAGCTTTGAAAGCCCATACGCGAATGGATTACTCTCCGCCGCTAAAGAGCAAGGTTGGTTAGGCGTAATGATGCATTTTCGAGGTTGCAGTGACGTACCAAACCGTTTAGCCAGAGCCTATCACTCAGGAGAAACGGAAGACGCGCGTTTCTTTATCAAAATGCTAGATAAACGTTTTCCAAACCGAGTAAAAGTCGCAACTGGGATCTCTCTGGGTGGTAATATGTTGGTCAATTATCTTGCTAAGTACAAAACAAACACATTATTAAATGCAGCAACCGTTATTTCTGCGCCCTTAGATTTGGCCGCTTGCTCAGAGCGCATTCAGTACGGTTTTTCTCGTGTTTATCAAACGTATTTATTACGATCATTGAAAGCCAGCAGCATCAGAAAGATCAACGGAAGTAGGAAAGCGATCGTAGGTTTAGATAAAACGATGATTGCAGCCATTCCCGATCTCCTGCAATTTGATAATTTACTCACTGCCCCGATGCACGGCTATGAGAACGCACAAGATTATTATCAACAATGCAGCGGTTTGCAGTTTTTAGGCAATATCGATATTCCAACACGAATTATTCACTCTAAAGACGATCCATTCATGACAAAAGTGGTGATCCCTACTCATCCTCTGCCTAACTGTGTACACTATCAACTAACAGAGTATGGTGGTCATGTGGGCTTTATTAATGGTTCATTCACCAAACCAAATTTTTGGTTAGAGACAACCGTAAATCAGTGGTTTCAAAACGCTCTATAATCCTAACGCCACTCATGGCTATTCATTAAACGGATGAGATAAGTAGTATGATCATTCCTTGGCAAGACATCGCACCAGACACACTAGAAAATTTAATTTCAGAATTTGTACTTCGAGAAGGGACAGATTACGGTGAGATGGAATGCAGCCATCAAGATAAAATAGAACAAATTAAGCTATTACTTAAAAGTGGCGAAGCGATGGTGGTGTTTTCAGAGTTACATGAAACGGTCGATATTCAAACCAAAGCCCGTTTTAATCCTAATCTCACCAATCATGAATTTGAATAATCGTTTTCAATTAATCACAAATTTGAAACGATAACGTATCATTTAACACAACCTTGTTATAACATTCTGACATTAAGGCTTGATGCCAAGAATAACCGACAGGGTTTGTCATGTCCGCTAAACATCCAATTATCGCCGTTACTGGTTCATCCGGTGCAGGCACTACTACGACTTCTGAAGCCTTTCGTAAAATGTTCAATATGATGGACATTAAAGCATCATGGCTTGAAGGAGATAGCTTTCATCGATTTACGCGTCCTGAAATGGATGTAGAGATCCGTAAAGCCAAAGAACAAGGTAAGCACATCAGCTACTTTGGTCCTCAAGCAAATGACTTTCCAGCACTCGAGCAGTTCTTCCGTCAATATGGTCTTGATGGCACAGGGCAATATCGTCGCTATCTGCATACTTTTGATGAGGCAGTTCCCTTCAACCAAATGCCGGGGACTTTTACTCCATGGCAAGATTTGCCTGAAAACACCGATGTACTTTTCTATGAAGGATTACACGGTGGTGTGGTTGATGGCGATATTGACGTTTCACAACACGTCGATTTATTGATTGGTATGGTGCCGATTGTAAACCTTGAGTGGATTCAAAAATTCGTTCGAGATACTCGTGATCGCGGTCATTCAAGAGAAGCAGTGATGGATTCGATTGTTCGTTCAATGGATGATTATCTCAACTACATCACGCCGCAGTTTTCTCGTACTCACATTAACTTTCAGCGTGTACCTACGGTTGATACTTCAAATCCACTCAACGCCAAAGGCATTCCAAGCTTAGATGAAAGCTTTGTGGTGATCCGCTTTCGTGGGATCCGTAATGTAGACTTTCCTTACCTACTTGCCATGATCGATGGCTCTTTCATGTCCCGCCACAACACGCTTGTGGTTCCAGGAGGAAAGATGAGCTTTGCGATGGAATTAATCATTCGCCCGTTACTACAACAGTTAATTGATACCGGAAAAATAGGCTAGCGGTTCTAAACTGACCCTCTTTTTCTTTTCAAATTTGGGGTTCTTCCAAAAATAGTGAATAATAGAGATTCTATTCACTATTTTTTGCGATGCTATGAAAACTTCTCCTTTTGCTATTTGGCTCAGTGCTGCACGTCCAAAAACACTGCCTCTTGCTCTTGCTTCTATTATGACAGGCTCAGCATTGGCTTATTGGAACAATCACGTCTCTGCCACTATCACTCTCATGGCGTTTGTTACCGCAACCTTATTACAAATTTTATCTAACTTAGCTAATGATTACGGAGATGCAGTTAAAGGCACCGACAATGAGGATCGCCTTGGTCCACAACGAGCTATGCAGTCGGGTTTAGTCACTCAGGCTACAATGAAAAAAGCCATTGGAATAAATATTGTTCTTACTATTATTAGTGGCTTAATTTTAGTATTTATTTCATTAAATCAAACCATGAATATTATCGGGTTTATTATCCTTGGTTTACTCGCTATTGGGGCAGCTATTGCTTATACCATGGGAAATAAGCCTTATGGCTACCGTGGCTTAGGTGATATATCTGTATTCATATTTTTTGGTTTGTTGGGTGTAGCTGGTACCTATTATTTGCATACTGGTCATTTGTCGTCTTCACTTCTATTACCAGCAATTTCCTGTGGCCTTTTAGCCGTTGCTGTATTAAATATTAATAACTTACGCGACATTGAAAATGACGAGGCGTGTGGAAAAATGACCTTAGTAGTTCGAATGGGTGCAAGTTGGGGAAGAAAATATCATGCGATATTAATGTCAGTAAGTTTCATATCTCTTGCTATTTTTAGTGCTACTCAAATTCACTCTCTAACAGGTTGGTTATTCTTATTAACTATTCCCCTTGTTGTTAAGCATGTTATTTCTGTTATGCAAGCTCCTAATGGAGAAGCCATCCGACCAATGATGGGGACCGTCGTACAGTGCGCATTATTTACCAATATTTTCTTCTCAATTGGACTATATTTATCTATATAACCTTGTGGCTTGTCATAGTAATGCACTATAAAGCCAGTATAGTAAATCATCAAAATCACCAATAGTAAGGTAAATATCTTCATGGAATATAATACTTCAGCACTGTGTGACATTTACTTAGATCAAGTTGATGTTGTTGAACCTATGTTCAGCCATTTTGGTGCAAACACCTCTTTTTCAGGTCAAATTACTACTATTAAATGTTTTGAAGATAATGGTTTAATCAGTCAATTACTTGATGAAAAAGGCGAAGGTCGCGTATTGCTTGTTGATGGTGGTGGTTCATTACGTCGCGCATTAGTTGATGCAGATCTCGCCGCAAAAGCAGCTCATAATGGCTGGGAAGGTTTAGTTATTTACGGCTGTGTACGTGAAGTCGATTATCTAGAAGAAATTGAAATTGGTATTCAAGCACTCGCATCTATCCCTGTTGGCGCAGCAAAACAAGGGATTGGGGAGGTTGATGTCGCTGTTAATTTTGGTAGCGTTACCTTTTTACCTGAAGATCATTTATATGCAGATTCTACGGGAATTGTGATTTCTCAAGAGCCGTTAGAAGATATGAGTGAAGAAGAATAGAGCAGAATTCAGATCGGTCGCAGGCTCCCTTGCAGAGTTCAGAGGTGATCGTTGTAATTATAGCGACAAAGAATGGTTCTCCCCCTTTATTGCCATTGCAATGAGATCTACATAGTCAATCCAAGGGGGAGTTAGAGGGGGTTGGTTATGCCATGTTCATGTTATGCGGATAAACTCAACTTCATCATTTACAACCCCTCCCTGCCTCCCCTTATATTGATACTCACAACCAAATAACAGCCGTGATAAAGGGGAGGAGCTAAAAGCCAAAGCACTACCTCATATCTTCCTGAAACCTGAGACCCTCGCTTTTTCTTTTATAGTCTCTAGTCAGCGCAGCGTATAGTTTCTAGCATAAAAAAACCGCAGATGCTTTCACACCTACGGTTTCAAATAATTCACAGAACCAAGATCTTCCTCACTCCTCGAGCAAAGCGTCCTCGCCTCTCGTCCCTGATCTATTACTCTACTTCATCCATTTTACCTAGTAGACCACGGATGCGAGCTTCGAATTGAGCTTGTTCATCACGTGCTTTTTGAGCTTCTTGCTCAACTACAGAGCGACCGTTATTTGCTTGCTCAAGATCTTGAGCAAGCGCTGCGTTCGTTTCTTTTAATTCTTCAACTTCCATTTGTAGCAGTGCGATTGTATCTACTGCCATCTGAACTTTAGCTTCTAGTTGTTCTAATATTTCTAAAGACATTCCTGCCACCTTAACTGTAATCTTCATTGGAATGCAGAGAGAATATTTTCTCTGCTGACTTATTTTCTATTTTACTCAGCAATTGAAATTCTGCCATAGTGTTATTCATTAAAACACACCACATGAACAAAAAAACAGCAGAATTTACTTACTGCTGACTTACTTTCTTAAGATTAAAACGAACTTCATTCTTACACCAGAATTTCTTTCCTATTATTATGAGTAAAAACAGCAGGTTTTTCTTATAAGTCATCTTACTCTTTTTAAAAAAGCATATTCACCACTCAAAAAGCAAACGTTTCCCTTTTTGTTGTGATAAAATCTCCGCGATTTTTAAATTCATCGATTTATTCGGAGCAAATATGAAACGCGATTTAGCAATGGCTTTTTCTCGAGTTACTGAAGGTGCCGCACTGGCTGGTTACAAATGGCTTGGCCGTGGCGATAAAAACGCTGCTGATGGTGCTGCTGTTGAAGTAATGCGCACACTTCTGAACAAAACTGATATCAGTGGCGAGATTGTTATTGGTGAAGGTGAAATCGATGATGCACCTATGCTATATATTGGCGAACACGTTGGTACTGGCGGCGACGCGGTTGATATCGCGGTTGACCCTATCGAAGGTACTCGCATGACAGCAATGGGGCAATCAAATGCTCTTGCTGTATTGGCTGCTGGTGAAAAAGGTAGCTTCTTAAAAGCACCTGATATGTATATGGAGAAATTGGTTGTTGGTCCTGCTGCTAAAGGCGCTATCGACTTAGCTCTTTCTCTAGAAGAAAACCTAGAAAACATCGCAAAAGCACTAGGTAAAACACTGGATACACTAGTAGTAACCACGCTTGCTAAACCTCGTCATGATGAGACGATTTCTAAAATGCAAAAGATGGGTGTTCGTGTATTTGCTGTGCCTGATGGTGATGTAGCAGCATCGATCTTAACATGTATGCCAGATAGCGAAGTTGACGTAATGTATTGCATCGGTGGCGCACCTGAAGGTGTGGTTTCTGCTGCAGTTATTCGAGCTTTAGATGGTGATATGCAAGCTCGTCTTCTTCCTCGTCATGAAGTAAAAGGCGATACGGAAGAAAACCGTATTCACGGTGAAGAAGAATTAAAGCGTTGTGAAGAAATGGGCGTGAAAGCGAACGTTATCTTAAAAATGACAGACATGGCACGCAGCGATGATGTTGTTTTCGCAGCAACTGGTATCACCAAGGGTGATTTACTGGAAGGTATTACTCGCCAAGGTAATATTGCAACAACTGAGACACTGCTTATTCGTGGTCGCTGTCGTACAATTCGTCGTATTAAGTCGATTCATTATCTAGAGCGTAAAGACAAAGAAGTTAGAGATTTTATTCTTTAAGATCAGGGACGAGAGGCGAGGACGCTTCGCTCGAGGAGCGAGGAAGAGCTAAGTTCTTTGAATAAATTTGAAACCGTGGGTGTGAGAGCATCTGCGGTTTTTTTAAACTAGAAACTATACACTGCGCTAACTAGAGACTATAAGTGCATATATAATTGACTTGAGATCGAATATATTAAAACGTAAGTGCTTTGATTTTATAGTTTCTAGAGCGAAGCGTTCTAGTTAGCGCAGCGTATAGTTATCTCACAAACGAGACAGCCCTTCAATATCCCCCATTCCATCTTCTCAAAATCACAAAACACCAACTAAGCTAAATTCATTAATGCAAACATGAGGAATTAGCCAATGCCATGTTCACCTAATCACACTAGCTTACCTTCTTTCGATGAACTGAAAACATTAGCCGAAACCGACCTAGACCAACTAGAGCAATTACGTCATCAGCTCAGTATGGAATTGATTGATAGCTTACCAGAGAATCATCAGGAATATTTGCGAGCACAACAAAATCGTATCAACCGCATTATTGAAAGAGGTAACAACCCAAATCATGTTAATATTTTATTAGGACAAGAGCTTAGTAAACAATTTATACGCTTTAGCGATTCACTCAATAATCCACTTGGTGAAATCCAAACCGCAGAAATTATTCAATTCCCAGATGCAAATAATCGCGTTTCTAATAACACAAAACATTAATTACTCAGTATTGGTGCTCAGTAGAAATTAACCTACTTTCTGAAAACTTTCTTGATCCATATCTCGCACATTGATAGTTAAACTGTCAATGTGACTTGCTTGCTCTACTAAAATACCCATTAATCGACGACTTAACTCTCTTTTCTGCTCCATAGTTCTGCCCGATAATAAATCTACAGTAATATGGATAAAATCAGCACTATTTCCTTTATCCCCCACTAACCAAGAATGAACTCTAATGGCTCTAGATTTCACATCTTTACTGGAAAATAACTCCGAATCAATCATCACCTGATGTAAATCTTCTAGCAGCCCCTGCATATTTAAACGGTCTTCTGCTGAGTTTGAGTATTCCATAACTAAATGCGGCATCGTTACTTCCTTTTATTATACGACTGAATAAATGATTATTTTTCCATCATTAGGGCAAAGAGGATAAGTTACAATCTCCTCAATAAAAAAGTGCCTAATGAATCACATTTAAGATCACCCCCATATTTCTACATTACAGCTAATAATTTTTCGCATCTCGAAATAAAAGCACTAAAATTATGCATAAAAATGATTTTAGACACTAAATCTGTCGCAAAATCTGTTATATTTTTACGCAAGTTTTTTACATTAATTTGAATTGGAGAGAATCCTATGCGTCATCCTGTAGTTATGGGTAACTGGAAACTAAACGGCAGCAAAGAAATGGTTGTTGATCTACTAAACGGTCTTAACGCTGAACTTGAAGGCGTTACAGGCGTAGACGTTGCAGTTGCTCCACCTGCACTTTTCGTTGACCTTGCTGAGCGTACGCTTACTGAAGCTGGCAGCGCAATTATCCTAGGTGCTCAAAACTCTGACCTAAACAACAGCGGTGCATTCACTGGCGACATGTCTCCAGCTATGCTTAAAGAATTTGGTGCTAGCCACATCATCATCGGTCACTCTGAGCGTCGTGAATACCACAACGAATCAGACGAGTTTGTTGCTAAGAAATTTGCATTCCTAAAAGAGAACGGCCTAACTCCAGTTCTTTGTATCGGTGAATCTGATGCACAAAACGAAGCTGGCGAAACTATGGCTGTTTGTGCACGTCAACTTGACGCTGTTATCAACACTCAAGGCGTTGACGCTCTTGAAGGCGCTATCATCGCTTACGAACCAATCTGGGCTATCGGTACTGGTAAAGCAGCTACAGCTGAAGATGCACAACGCATTCACGCTCAAATCCGTGCTCACATTGCTGAGAAATCTGAAGAAGTTGCTAAGAACGTTGTTATCCAATACGGCGGTTCTGTTAAACCTGAAAACGCAGCAGCATACTTCGCACAACCAGACATCGATGGTGCTCTAGTTGGCGGCGCAGCTCTTGACGCGAAAAGCTTTGCAGCTATCGCTAAAGCAGCAGCTGAAGCAAAAGCTTAATTTTTTAAATTCTCGTATTAGAATTTAAATTGTAAAAAGGTCAACTTCGGTTGTAATGCCGATCATTTAAGGTAAATATGATCGGTTGACCGATCCTTTTTAGATGTCAAAATCCAAGTGTATTTTATGCACTTGGATTTTTTTATGGATGTTTCTCAAGCTCTAAACATAATCAATG
>Ga0316197_10000809_pt1 | contig 22017 bp, 17 predicted proteins | sample OudBiesiAoxic_MG_FD_204939 | JGI IMG/M metagenome (GOLD analysis project Ga0316197, IMG submission 204939) | Coastal sediment microbial communities from Oude Bieten Haven, Netherlands - site A oxic | ecosystem: Environmental > Aquatic > Marine > Coastal > Sediment | place: Netherlands... | reverse complement strand
TGCAGGACGATGCAGCCGCTCCATCGCGCGCCCGCCTGTTCCTATCTCCGCCGGCGACGTTCGCCAAGCTGTACGTGCTGCGACTGGGGTTCCTGGACGGGGTGCGTGGGCTGGTCGTCGCCGCCGGCTCGGCCTTCTACGTCTTGCTGAAGTACGCAAAGCTGTGGGAGGCACACCGGCCAGTTTCACCCGAACTGATCGCCTCGGCGGGATCGACGCCGGAGGATCCGGACCCGGGCTAGTCGTACAGCAGAAACTCGTTGCGCGTCGTGCGGAACGACTCCGTTCCGGCGTGCCACGTCGCTTCCATCTCGTCCTCGGTGGCACCGCGCTCGAGCATCTCGCGGAGTCCGTCGATCCCCAGCAGGTAATCGATCGCCGGACGTTCGGTCTCGAATTCGTATGTTTCGGTTCGCCAGGCGAATCGTCTCGCATCGAGGGCGCGGGCCTCGCGAATGAGTACGAGGTAGGTAGAAAAGGGACGGAACGCGCGGTGGTCCGTGACGATCACGTGGACCCCCCCGCAGGCTTCTCCGGCGTGCTTCTGGAACATCGGTCGGAACGAGGTCGGGCGGAAGAGCACACCGGCCAGCCTCGCGTCCGAGGCGCGGGCGGCGAGGTCGCGACCGTCGATCCAAGGCGCGCCGACGAACTCGAAGGGCAACGTCGTACCGCGGCCCTCGGAGAGGTTGGTTCCCTCGACGAGACACCCGCCGGGATAGACGCGCGCCGTCGCGGTCGTCGGCATGTTCGGAGACGGCGGAACCCAGGGAAGGCCGGTCTCTTCGAATTGCATCGAACGACGCCATCCCTTCATCGGAACGACGTTGAGGTCGCAACTCGCGCCGTGCCGGCTCCGGAACAGTCCGGCCAGTTCGGCGATCGTCATGCCGTGTCGTACCGGCAGGGGATAACGACCGACGAACGAAGACAGGGCCGGGTCGAGCACGGGACCTTCGACGGTCTCGCCCCCGATCGGGTTGGGACGGTCGAGGACGATCACCGGCACCCCCGCCTCTGCGGCCGCGTTCATCACGTAGGACAGGGTGTAGATGAAGGTGTAGTAGCGGCTTCCCACGTCCTGGAGGTCCACGACGATCGCGTCGAGACCGGTCAGGTGTTCGGGGCGCGGGCGAAGAGACGCTCGATCCGTCCCGTAGAGGCTGACCACGGGCAATCCCGTCCAGGCGTCCATGCTCTCGGAGACGGGCTCCATGTCTTGCTCGTGTCCCCACAGTCCATGTTCCGGGGCAAAGATGCGCGCGATACGGTAGTCCCGGGACGCGTTGAGCCAATCGATGATGTGACGTCCACCCCGGTCGACCGAGGCCGGGTGGGCGACCACTCCCAGCCGTGATCCGGTCCCGAGATCGACGGTCGATCCGCCGTCCGCGATCCACCGATCCAGACCTGATAGCACCGTCGGCATCCTCTTCAGTGTCTCTCCGGGTCCGCCGAGGGCGGCGTCCCTGAGCGTCGGGCTTGACGGCGACGATACCATGAACGACACTCGGTCGCTCCGGCATGCGCCGGACGATTCACCCGGTGAGGGACGGAAAGGGACCATGGTTTACTTCTCGCTTGATCTCGAAGCCTCGGGGCAGGTACCGCCCTGGTACAACCTTCTTTCGATCGGCGTCACTGCGGTGCGCCCCGAGGGAGACCACCACGTGCTGGGCGATTCGTTCTACGCCGAGTTGCGGCCGATCTTTCCCGGCTTCGACCCGGCGGCGGTTGCCGTGACCGGGTTGGACGTCGACCGCCTGCGCCGGGACGGTGAGGAACCGAAGGCGGCGCTGGAGCGCCTGATCGAGTGGGTGCGCAAGCAGAATCGGGGTTCGAAGGACTGGCCGGTCTTCGTCGGCCACAACGCGGTGTTCGACTGGTCGTACATGGCCTACTACTTCGCCCACTTCGACCTGCGCAATCCGTTTGGATACAAGGGCATCGATACCAAGAGCCTGGCCATGGGGCGGCTTCGCGTCTCCTGGATGGACACGTCGAAAGAGCGTCTCGAACGTCTGCTCGGGCTCCCGCCGCAAGACCCCGCACAGATCCACCGTGCCGACTACGACGCCTGGTATCAGGCGTTGATTCTCAAGGCGCTGCTGGACCTGCCCGAAGGGTTTCGCCCTGCTTGACAGCCCCCGAGGGCGAGTCTAACTTGATTCCCTTGTTCTCTCGGATCCCGGGATACGCGGGTATTCCACCTTCATCGGAGCAGGCCGGCCGTTGATCTCGCAGGATTTCATCCGACGTTTTCGCGAGCGTTGCGACGCCGCGAGCGACTTCGTGCTCGTGACCCACATCAATCCCGACGGTGATGCGGTCGGGTCCGAGTACGCGCTGGCGAGGTTCCTGCTGGAGCGTGGAAAGACGGTGCGCATCGTCAACCAGGATCCCGTGCCGGACTATCTCGGGTTCATCGACTTTGCCGATCCGCAGGTCGAACTCTACGACCCGGCCACGCACGGCCCGTTGCTGCGACGTACCGGCCAGGTCGTGCTCGTCGACAACTCGGCCCCCGATCGTCTGGGTCGCATGGAAGCGACGATGCGCTCGGTCGCATCGCAGACCCTCTGCATCGATCACCATCCGATGCGTGATGCTCCGTGGGCGACCAACCTCGTCGACTCGGATTACTGCGCGACGACCGCGATGATCTACGACCTCACGAAGGCCTGCGGCTGGCAGCCGGATCTGATCGCTGCCTGGGGCCTCTACGTCGGTCTGGTGACCGACACCGGTTTCTTCCGTTTCAATTCGACGAACGCACGAACGCACGAGATCGCTGCCGAGTTGTTGAAGCTCGGCGTCGAGCCCGCCCGCGCTTACGAGGCGATCCACGAACGAAATCCCGTGGCCTACGTCAGGTTGCTCGGTCACGCTTTGTCGGGGCTGAGACTCGACGCGGACGGAGCCGTCGTCTCGGTCAAGATCACGCGCGAGACGGTTCGATCGTTGCGGGCCGAAGAGGTCGACCCGACCGAGATCACGACACCGCTGCTGGCCATGGACGGCGTCAAGGTCGCGATCCTGTTTCGCGAACTCGAGGACGGCCGGATCAAGGTGTCGTTGCGCTCGAAGGGATCCCTCGACGTGCATCTCCTGGCCATCGAGTTCGGCGGTGGCGGCCATCGCAACGCGTCGGGCATCGTCATGAACGGGTCGCTGGACCAGGCGGTCGAGACCGTCGCGGGGCGCGCGGCCGCACTGCTCGGCCCGGATCAAGCGCGGCAATCAGGATAGATGAAAGTCGAGGTCCGCTACTTCGCGTCGCTGGTCGAACTGACCGGCCGGGCGTCAGAGACGCTCGACGTCGACGAGGGTGCTGACGTGCGCACGGTGTGGTCGGTACTGGTGACACGCCATCCGGCCCTTTCGGGCCTGTCCTACCGGCCGCTCGTCGCCTGTGACATGGACTACGCGGACTGGGACACGCCGGTGGGCGGAGTGCGAGAGGTCGCCTTCTTGCCGCCGGTCAGCGGAGGTTGATCGTGGTCCGGATTCAAGCCGAAGCGATCATCCCCGACGAGGTGCTCGCCGCCGTGCGGGGTGACCGGGACGGCGCGGAGGTGCTGTTCGTCGGCGCCGTGCGCAACCACAACGAAGGCCGCCGCGTGCAGTACCTCGAGTACCATGCCTATCCGGCGATGGCCGAACAGGAGATGTCGAAACTGCGCGACCAGGCGTTCGAGCGTTTCGAGATCTCGGAAGTCGCGATCGTGCACCGCACCGGACGGATGGAGATCGGCGACGCTGCGGTCGCCATCGCCGTCGCCGCGCCGCATCGCGCTCCGGCGTTCGATGCTTGCCGCTGGATCATCGATACCCTGAAACAGACCGTGCCGATCTGGAAGAAGGAGTTCTTCGAGGGTGGCGAGGTCTGGGTCGACGGGGAGATCGATCCCGGCTCGTCGTAGCCCCTCGCTTCGCGACGACCCATGCCGCCCCGTACTCGCCGCCCGCTTTTGCCCTCCCGATCGCTGGTAGTTCGCCCATCCCATCACGGTTCACGCACTCGCGTGCTCTTGGCGCGGTAGACACGGGCGGGCGACTGCGTGCGGGACGCATGGGTGCCCCGCCGACTACGCAAAGGGAACCGAAGGGCCACGTCAGGTAGCGGGAACCGAGACGCGCTCCGATCGAGGGAGGAACGAGCCGGCTCAGGCGTGGCCGGCTTCTTCTATCTCTTCTTCGTCGAGCCCCAGGTAGTGGGCCAGCTCGTGTCTCAGCGTGACTGCAATTTCGTCTCTCAGCTCGTCTTCGTCGAGGGCGTTGCGTTCGAGATTTCGCTGGAACAGCAAGATGCGGGGCGGCAGATCGTTGCCACCGAAGACGCTTTCCTCGGTGCGCGGTGTTCCGACGAACAGGCCGAGTAACTCGGGGTCGAGCGGCGGGTCGTCGAGGCGCAAGATCTCCTCGCTCGGGACAGCCTCGACCGTCACGGCGACCTCGTCGAGGTGCTTACGAAATCGATCGGGCAGTTCGTCCATGGCCACCCGGAGGTGTTCCTCGAAACGGACACGCTCCAGGCGCACGGGCGGCAGGAAATCATCGGGGGCCAGTTCCGACGCCGCGCCATATTCCTTGTCGGCCTCGTCGGGGCCCGCGGTGTACTCGAGCGCCAGGGCCAGAGTCCAGTGCGCTTGCGGCAATCCCGGCTCCGCGGTGACCGCACGCCGCGCCTCGCGCTCGGCATCTTCGAACCGGCAAGCCCGGAACAGCGCCTCGGCCAGTCCCGCGCGAGACTCGGCATCGTCCGGATCCAGTTCGCAGGCCCTCTCGAGCCAGCGCAGGGCCTCGCTCGTCAGCTCCAGTTCCAGCGCCGCCACGCCGGCCAGGAAGTGCAGGACCGGATCGTCCTTGCCGCCCTTGTCGATCGCGACCTGAGCCAGTTCCAGCGCTTCGAACGCTTTCTCGCCGTCCAGAGCGTCAAAGATCGCCTCGAGCGGCTCGAGGTCGGGGTCTCGCATCCCGTCGTCGTTCGTCATTTCGCCTCTAGGTCTTGGATCGGTTGCCGCGCGGGTCGATTGTGGCACCCGGCGATGGGAAGGGCAAGCCGGGGCGAAACCCAAAGCAGTCTTGTTGAGACGCCGCGGCGCGGCGTGGTATCGTTCGCCTCTACCGTCGGGTACGAACGAGATAGGTCTGTTTTTGGCAGTGTTTTGTGGAAATCGTCGCCGTTCGCCAACGGCGGCGAAGACGGTGGTGTGCCCGTCGCACGAGGAGCCGAGCCATGGCGCAGCAGCAGCGCAACGACGTCCGGAATCTGGCGATCATCGCCCACGTGGATCACGGAAAGACCACGCTGGCCGACGCCATGCTGTGGCAGAGCGAGATCTTTCGTGAGAACGAGGACGTTGCCGATCGCGTGATGGACTCGATCGATCTCGAAAGAGAAAAGAGCATCACGGTGATGGCCAAGAATACCTCGGTCGTCTACCGGGGTACGCGCATCAATCTGGTCGACATTCCGGGTCACGCCGATTTCGGCGGTGCCGTCGAACGTACGTTGAGCATGGTCGACGGGGTGATGCTCGTCGTCGATGCGTGCGAGGGTCCGCTGCCCCAGACCCGCTTCGTGCTGCGTAAGGCGCTGGAGCAGGGACGGGCGCCAATCGTCGTGATCAACAAGATCGATCTGCCGCGCGCCCGCCCGCAGGAAGTCCTCGACGAGATCCGGGGACTGTTCGAGGATCTCGACGCCACCGAGGCGCAGAAGGAATTCCCGGTTCTGTACTGCAATGCGAGGCGCGGTCTATGTCGCCGCGAGTTCGACGGTGAGGATCACCCGCTGTTGCCGTTGTTCGAGCAGATTCTCGAGTCCGTTCCGGCGCCGGAGCACGACCCCGAGCGGCCGATGCAGTTTCGAGTCACGACACTGGACTACGACGATTTCCTCGGACGTCTGGCTCTGGGGCGCGTGGCCAACGGTGTGCTCAAGCGCGGCGACGAGGTCACGCAGTGCCACACCGACGGAACCCGTTCGGTCGGCCGGGTCACGGGGTTGTTCGGCTACGACGGGACTCGACGGGTCGAGGTCGAAGAGGCCGGGCCTGGCGACATCGTGGCCGTGGGCGGGCTGGAGTCGGTCGGGATCGGCGAGACGCTCTCGGATCGGGATCGGCCGGAGGCGTTGGGCCTGCTGAGGGCCGATGAACCGACGCTTTCGATGGTCATCTCGGTCAACGACTCGCCGATGGCCGGCATCGAGGGACGTTTCGTCACGGGAAACAGCCTGCGCGAGAGGTTGTTCCGAGAATTGCTGACGAACGCATCGATCAAAGTCGAGGAAACCGACTCGCCCGACGCGTTCAGGATCTCGGGGTGCAGCGAACTTCAGCTGGCGATCCTGATCGAGATGATGCGCCGTGAAGGATACGAACTGTCCGTGAGCAAGCCCCGGATACTGACCCGGACGATCGACGACCAGGTGCACGAACCGGTGGAGAGCCTCGTCGTGGACTGCCCGGAGGATTACGTCGGGGTCGTCACCGAGAAGGTCGGCGCCCGCAAGGGCCGCATGACCAAGATGATCAACCACGGCAGCGGCCGCGTACGCATGGAATTCCGCATCCCGTCCCGAGGACTGATCGGCTTCCGGACGGAGTTTCTGCGGGACACGCGGGGCAGCGGCATCATGAATCACCTGTACGGCGAGTACGAGCCCTGGCACGGCGAGATCCCCGTACGTGCCGCGGGCGCCCTGATCGCCGACCGTCCGGGGCGTTGTACGGCATTCGCCATCGAGCACCTGCAGCCGAGGGGAACGATCTTCGTCGCCCCGGGCGAGCAGGTCTACGAGGGCATGATCGTCGGCGAGAATTCGCGATCCAACGACCTCGAGGTGAACATCACCAAGGAGAAGAAACCCGTCGCCCCCATGGACACCATCGTGGCCGGCGACCCGACGGTGCGTTTGATTCCGCCCAGGTCGATGAGTCTGGAGCAGGCGCTAGAGTTCATTCGTGACGACGAGCTGGTCGAGGTGACTCCCAGGGCCTTTCGGCTGCGAAAGCAGGTGCTTCAGGCGTCGCGCAGAGACCGTAACGCCTGAATTTTCAGTGGGTTGCTTGACGCTGTTTCGTGGCGGGTGCTAGTTTGGAAGAACCTGCCGTCCGCGGAGCAACGTCATGGCCGACACGATCCAGATCGACCGATTCACGGTCGGGCCGTTCGAAGAGAACTGCTATCTGCTCGTCGGTCCGTCCGGCCGGAGCGCCGCCCTGGTCGATCCGGGCCTGGGGAGCGAGTCCATTCTCGACACGCTCCGCGAACGCAACCTGAACCTGCAGTGGATCATCAATACCCACGGCCACGTCGACCACGTGGCCGGTAACAAATTCTTCAAGGACAACACCGACGCCAGGCTGATCATGCACCCTGACGACGTGGAACTGGCCTCGAGGGCATCGCAGCAGATGCAATCCCTGCAATTGATGGGATTCGGGCCGGGCCTCGAAGTGCCGGATTCACCGCCTCCGGACGAACTGTTCGTCGAAGGGGTGCCGCTGGAGTTCGACGGCCTGAAATTCGACGTCATCCACACGCCGGGCCATTCGCCGGGCGGCACGTGCCTGTACCACCAGGGTATCCTGATCTGCGGCGACACCCTGTTCATGGGGTCCATCGGACGCACGGACCTTCCGGGTGGGTCTGGGAACCAGCTGATCGAGTCGATTCGCGACAAGCTGTTTCGGCTGCCCGGTGAGACCGTCTGTTATCCGGGCCACGGGCCGGAGACCACGCTGGACCACGAGCGGCGCACGAACATGTTCGTTTCCGACAGCGCCGTGGGTGCGGTTCCTTGAAACGTCTGCCATCGAGGAAACGATGAACGGTTCAAGCACAATTATTTTCGCGATCGTCGTCGCCGTCATCGCGGGCTTCGGCATCGGTTGGCTGCTCAACAACCGCTTCGGGGCCAAGAGTCTCGAAGCGATGAAGAATCGCTCCGACGAGGCTGTCCGCGCAGCCCGACGAGAGGCCGAGAAATCCAAGCGCAAGATGCTGCTCGAGGCCAAGGAGCAGATCCTGAGTCAGCGGAACAAGGCCGAGCGTGACATTCGCTCTCGGCGCGGCCAGCTTCAAAAGATCGAACGCGACATGAAGTCGGTCACCAAGGCCCAGCAGGACACCGAAAACCAGCTGGCCAGTCGCGAGGAATCGCTTAACGAGGCCGAGAAGTCGATCGCGGCCAAGGAAGAAGAGACCCGCCAGGCCCACGCCGAGGCCGAGAGTCTGATCGAGCGACAGAACGAACGCCTGCGCGAGGTCGCCGAGATGTCGCGGGACGAGGCGCGACGCCAGCTGCTGGCCAATCTCAAGGCCCAGACCCGACTCGAAGCGGCGCAGATGATCCGGGAGATCAAGGACGAGGCGCAGCGCACGGCCGAAGGCGAGTCGGTCAAGATCCTCTCGCTCACGCTCGAACGCATGGCCTCGGACATCAGCGCCGAGAAGACGATCAGTATCTTCGAGCTTCCGGAAGGCACGGACCTGATGGGCCGCATCATCGGCCAGGAGGGAAAGAACATCCGGGCCTTCGAGCGTGCCACGGGGATTCAGCTCTTGCTGGACGAGGAGGCCCGGACGGTCACCCTGTCGGGCTACCACCCGGTCAAGCGCGAGATCGCGCGACGGGTTCTCGAGACTCTCGTCGGCGACGGGAACATCCACCCGCGACGGATCGAGGAGCTGACGCGCAGGAACCGGCGGCGGCTCGAGGAAGAGATGAAACGGGCCGGCATCGAGGCGCTCAAGGAGCTCGGAATCAAGGGCGTGCATCCCGAGATTGCCAAGCTGCTCGGTCGTTTGAAGTACCGCTCCTCGTACGCCCAGAACGTGCTCCAGCATTCCAAGGAGGTCGCCTACCTGACGGGAATGCTCGCCTCCGAGTTGCGATTGGACGAACAGCTCGCCCGCCGCGCGGGACTGCTGCACGACATCGGCAAGGCCGTCGACTACGAGCGAGAGGGAACGCACCCGGAGATCGGCGCGGAAGTGGGAGCCAAGTACGGCGAGTCCGACGTGGTGATCAACGCCATCGCCTCGCACCACGAGGACTGCGAGGTCATCTCGCCGATCTCGGTGCTGGTGTCGGCCGCCGACTCGCTCTCCGGCGCGCGGCCCGGCGCGCGGCGCAAGACCGTCGCCGAGTACATCAAGCGCATCGAGAAGCTCGAGGAACTCGCCAATTCCATGAAGGGCGTAGACCAGTCCTACGCGATCCAGGCCGGTCGCGAGATCCGCGTGATCGCGAAGTCGAGAGAAATCGACGACGCGAGGGTGGATCTGCTGGCCTCGGATCTGGCGACGCGGATTCAGTCCGAGATGGACTACCCGGGCAAGATCAAGGTCACCGTGATTCGAGAGTTGCGCGCGTCCGAGACCGCACGCCAGCGCAGCTGAAGAGCGCCGCGGTAAATCGTGTTCGACACCACCGGCTACGCACTGTTGACCGTCGCCGTGGCCACGGCGTTGTTCCACACATTGATTCCGGATCACTGGTTGCCGTTCGTCCTGATCGGCAACGCGCGCGGGTGGCGTGCCGGAACGACCGTGGCCGTGTCAGGGGTGTCGGCATTGATCCACGTCGCGCTGTCGATCGTTCTGGGAATCCTGGCCCTGAGCATCGGTGAGGTGGCCGCCTCGGCGGTCGGCGAGACCCTGGAACGGTCGGGCGCTGTGCTGCTGATTGTGTTCGGTGTGGGCTATGCGCTGTGGTCCTGGCGCAAGGGGGGGCACTTTCATCCGGGCGGTGCCAAGGTTCACCTGGAAATCGAAGACGTCCACTGCGACGGCCACGAGGGCGACCGCAACCCCGAGCACTTGCACTACCACGCCGACGATCGTTTGATCGCCGGCAGGGCAGGGCCCAATGCGTGGTGGCTGGCATTCATCATCGGGATCAATCCGTGTGTGCTGATTCTACCGGTGATCATGGCCAGTGCCGCTCAGGGGTCGAAGGCTGTCGCCGCGGTTTGTGTGGCCTATGCCATCCCGAGCGTCGTGCTGATGGTCGGCCTCTCCACGCTCGGTGTCTCGGGCGGCCGCCGCTTCAAGCTTCCTCTTGCGGCACGGCACATGGAGTTGATCAGTGGGTTGCTGATCGCCGCGCTGGGCGTGTTGATCCTGCTGCTCGAGCATCACTGACGGCGGACGGAGGCGACTAGGACCCGGTCCCTGCCTTCTTGCGGATGACCGCCACAACGGTCTGGTCGTCAAGGGGTGGATCCGTGTCCGAGAACTCTCGAACGGCTCGGAACACCTCTCCGACCAGCTCCTTGGCCGAGGTCCACTCCCGCGAGCGGAGAATATCCCGCAGACGGTCCGTTTCGAACATCTCGTCGTTCTGGTTCGCGGCCTCGACGATGCCGTCGGTGTACAGCAGCAGCACGGCGCCCGGCGACATCTGCGTGTAGCCCCGCTCGTACTGCGCATCGGGGTTGGGCCCCAGGATCAAGCCTCCCATGCCCAGCTCGCTGATCTCCCCGTCACGGTAGAGCATGGGCAGGGGATGGCCCGCGTTGCAGTAGACAAAGTTGCCGTTCGGCTCGATCTCGCCGTAGACGAGAGAGATGAACTTCGTCGCCAGGGCCGAGCGGCCCACGACCCGGTTCAGCTTCTCGATCGTCGCCGTGATGCGTAGCCGTTCCTCGACGCCCATCCGCAGACCGATGATCGCGTCGCGGGCCTGCAGCGCGGCTGGCAGGCCGTGGCCTGCCGAGTCTGCGATCGCGATACCCATCGAGCGCTCGGAGATCGGGATGTAGTCGAACAGGTCGCCGCCGACCTCTTCGGCGGGAACGCTCTCGCCCCACAGGTCGTAGTCGTGAAACTGCGGCGCCGAGGTCGGCAGCAGGGACATCTGGATCTCTCTCGCCTCGGCCAGCCGGGTCTCCAGGTGCCGCTTGCGCAGTTTCAGATTCACGCCGTGGCGAATCGTGTTGAGCATGGAGATCACGTGCTCGCGGTCGGAGCTGTCGCGCAGGCTGAAGGCGATGATCTGCTGTCGCGTCAATCCCACCAGGATCGCGGCGAAGGTGCGCACTCCGAGCGGGTCTTCGATCCTGGTGTCGAAGCCGGGATCGCCCGGGGCGTGAAGCACGAATCCGTGATGCAGCAACTCCTGGATCGGCGGATAGCTCGCCGGGATCTCGTAGCCCAGCTTGTCGCTTGCCGAGGGGTACTCGACCTCGAGCACGAAGTGGTCGTCTTCGCGCACGTACAGGCGGCCGCGTTCGATACCCAGGTCGTCGTGGAAGTCCTCGACGACCCGTTCGAGGATGAGCGACAACAGCGCAACCACGTCGTCGGTGCGCTCGATCTGTGCGAGGTTCTCCTCGAGCTTGCGGAACAGGTTGCGGTAGTTCACGGCGTTCTCTTGGGCGGCCGTCGGAGGCCGGAAATGCGAAACGCGGTTGCTTGCCAAACCTATCAGAGCGGTCCGGGCCGGGCAACGTGACGGGGGTTTTGAATCGATGATCGGCAGTGGTAGAGTTGCCGTCCTGGCCGGGTTCAATTCAGAAGGAAATCTTGATCGAGTGGGGAGACGAGGACGATGACCAACCAAATGCTGACCCCCGAGAACATGGAGTTCGTCGAACGCGCGCGCGAGGTCGCCAACAAGGCGATGCGACCGGTGGCCGCCAAGTACGACGCCGAGCAGACCTATCCCTGGGAGGTCCAGCGCGCGATCAAGGAATCCGGTCTGGCGGGGGTGTGGATTCCCAAGGAATACGGCGGCTCGGGCGGGGGTGTGCTCGACCTGTGTCTGGTCGTCGAGGAATTCTCACGGGCCTGCGGTGGAATGGGCGTCGGGTACGCGGTCAATGCGCTGGGCTCGTTTCCGATCGTCCTGTCCGGAACCGAGGAGCAGAAGCAACGTTGGCTGCCCGACATCGCGGCCGGCGAAAAGATGATCTCGTTCGGCCTGTCCGAAAAAGACGCAGGTTCCGACGCCGGCTCGATGCAAACCATGGCCGTACGCGACGGCGATCATTACGTGATCAACGGTGAGAAGAAGTGGAACACCGGCGGTGCCGTGGCCTCGCTGAACACGATCTTCGCCGTCACGAATCCGGATCGTGGGGCGCGTGGCGTCTCCGGAATCGTCGTCGAGAAGGACGCGCCGGGCTACCGTGTGGGCAAGCACGAGGACAAGATGGGCATCCGCTGCGTGCCCGTCGTGGAGATTCACCTCGAGGATTGTCGCGTGCCCGCTGACAACCTGCTGGGCGGAACCGAAGGCCTGGGGTTCAAGCAAGCGATGATGACCCTGGATCGCGCGCGCCCCGGCGTTGCCGCGCAGGCCGTCGGACTGGCCCAGGGAGCCTTCGACCTGGCTGTCGAGTACACCGGTAACCGCAAGCAGTTCGGGCAGTCGATCAGCGCGTTCCAGGGCGTGCAGTGGATGCTCGCCGACATGGGGACGCAGATCGAGGCCGCGCGACAGCTGGTCTACGCCGCGGCCCGGGCGGCGGATTCTGGCCAGAAGAACATCAGCAAGCTGTCGGCGATGTGCAAGCTGTTCGCGACCGACATGGCCATGAAGGTCACCACCGACGCGGTCCAGCTGTTCGGCGGCTACGGCTACGTCAAGGACTATCCGATCGAGAAATACATGCGCGACGCCAAGATCACGCAGATCTACGAGGGGACGAATCAGATCCAGCGCCTGGTCATCGCGCGGACGATCCTGCGCGAAGCGGCGAGCAAGGGTTGATCGACGTCGGGACGTTTCGAAGGGGGTTCCCCGTCAGATCGGCGCGTCGAGTGTCACCATGCGTCAGCATGGCGTCCACTCTGCGGCACACCAGGGCAGGTTTGAATAACGACACTTGCAGTCAAAACCAGTGATTTACAGACCTTTCCATCAAGTACCGGGGCTGGCACCACGCTTGCTATATACCGGGGCAGGACATGACCTCCTCCTGGTCAGTGTCAAACCCCCTCCGGGCCTGATGGTCATGCCCCCCCGCAGGCCCGGAGGGGGTTGACTTTTTTTGGACCCATGAACGAACGCGGTCCACTCTCCGTCGAACAACTGGACGCCGTCGTCGACCTGATGGGTCGAACGGGCGGAGGCGCCGTTCTGCCGATGCAGGGCGAGAGCATGGTTCCCGTGTTGCGGGAAGGGCAACTGGTTGCGGTCGATCTGTCACCGCTCGATCCGGAGATCGGGGACCTGTTGCTCTATCGGCAACTGGACTATCTGGTCGTCCACCGCTGTCTCGGCCCAGCCACGCGCGAGGACGGTCATCCGACGTTGAGGACGCGTGGGGACGCCTGCCTGGGCCTCGATCCGCCGCTCGAGCGAGCACGAGTCCGTGGAAGGGTCGTGGCCATCGAGGAGCGAGGGCGCTGGTGGTACCTCGATGGCGGCGGTGCGCGGGCCTGGGCGCTCGCCGTCGCCCTTCACGATTTGTTCTGGGCCGGGATGGGCGTGCTTGCCCGGCGTTTCGACCGGTTTCCGGCACGTCTGGGCATCCCGGTACGCACCGAACCCTGGGCGGCGAGGATCGATCAGCTCACGCTGCGCCTTTCGTACCGGTTGCTGTTCCGTCGCCTTCACCGGAGTGGCGCGGCCTGCCCGCCGGGCTACACGATCGCCCGATAATCGGCTGCTATACTCTGTTTTTGTAAGTTCTCCGCTCCGGGGAACCAAACAGGCTGTATACCCATGCTCAATTCGTTGCTGACAAAGATCGTCGGGTCGAAAAACGATCGGATGCTCAAGAAGCTGCAGCCCATGGTGCAGCACATCAATTCGCTCGAACCCGGCGTCCAATCCCTGTCCGAAGCCCAGCTCCAGGCCAAGCCGAACGAATTCCGCGAGCGCCTCGACCGCGGGGAGAGTCTGGACGAGTTACTCCCCGAGGCGTTTGCCGTCGTGCGCGAGGCCGGCCGCCGCGTGCTGGAAATGCGCCACTTCGACGTCCAGTTGGTCGGCGGGATCATCCTCCATCAGGGCACCATCGCGGAGATGAAGACGGGAGAAGGCAAGACGCTCGTCGCCACCCTACCGGTCTTCCTCAACGCTCTCCCGGGTAAGGGCGCCCACGTCGTGACGGTCAACGACTATCTGGCCCGTCGCGACTCGGACTGGATGGGACAGATCTATCGCTACTTCGGGTTGAGCGTCGGTGTGGTGCAGCACGACATGACCGACAAGCAGCGGCAGGACGCCTACGCGGCCGACGTGACCTACGGCACGAACAACGAATTCGGCTTCGACTATCTACGAGACAACATGAAGTTCAACCTGGACTCGATGGTCCAGCGCGGTCATCACTTCGCGATCGTGGACGAAGTGGACTCGATTCTGATCGACGAGGCGCGGACACCCCTGATCATCAGCGGTCCGGCCGAGGAGTCGACCGACAAGTACTACAAGATCAATCGGATCATTCCGCGCCTGAAGAAGGGCGCGGTCACGCAAGGCGGGAAGGACTACGAGGTCGAGCACACCGGCGACTACGTCGTCGACGAGAAGGCCAAGACCGTCACGCTGACCGAGCAAGGTGTCGAGCGTTGCCAGGAATTGCTCGGCGTGGACAACCTGTACGATCCGGCTCACATGGAACTCGTGCATCACGTCAACCAGGCGCTGAAGGCCCACGTGCTGTTCAATCGCGACGTGGACTACATGATCAAGGACGGCCAGGTGGTCATCGTGGACGAGTTCACCGGCCGCCTGATGCCGGGCCGACGCTGGAGCGACGGTCTGCACCAGGCCGTCGAGGCCAAGGAAGGGGTCAAGATCGAGCGCGAGAACCAGACGCTGGCGACGATCACCTTCCAGAACTACTTCCGGATGTACGACAAGCTCGGTGGCATGACCGGCACGGCCGACACCGAGGCCATCGAGTTCGACAAGATCTACGAACTCGAGGTCGGGGTGATCCCCACCAACCAGGACCTGATCCGCATCGAGAACCCGGACGTGATCTACCGCACCGAGGCGGAGAAGTGGCACGCCGTGGTCGAGGACATCGCCGAGTCCCAGCAGCGCGGCCAGCCCGTTCTGGTCGGTACGATCTCGATCGAGAACTCGGAGAAGCTTTCTACCCTGTTACGCAAACGCGGCATCAAGCACGTCGTGCTCAACGCCAAGTACCACGAGATGGAAGCCGAGATCGTGGCTCAGGCCGGGCGCATCGGTGCCGTGATGATCGCGACCAACATGGCGGGTCGCGGAACGGACATCCTGCTCGGTGGCAATCCCGACTTCCTTGCGCGTCGTGCTCTGGCCGAGCGCGACGTCAAGCAGGGTGAGACGCCGGCCGAGGAATGGGATCGCGAGTTCGAGGTCGAACTGGAGAAGTGGAAGGCGCACTGCAAGGAAGAGCACGACCAGGTCGTAGCGCTGGGTGGCCTGTACATCATCGGTACCGAGCGTCACGAGTCGCGGCGCATCGACAACCAGCTACGCGGCCGGGCCGGTCGTCAAGGCGACCCGGGAGAGTCGCGCTTCTACCTGTCGCTCGACGACGACCTGATGCGGATCTTCGCCGGCGACAAGTTCAAATCGGCCATGAAGAGTCTGGGCATGGAGCAGGGCGTACCCATCGAGTCCAAGATGGTCTCGCGGGCGATCGAGCGGGCCCAGAAGCAGGTCGAACAGCGCAACTTCGAGATCCGCAAGCACCTGCTGGAATACGACGACGTCAACAACAAACAGCGGAACGAGATCTACAATCTGCGCCGCGAGCTGTTCGAGGGTAAAGAGGAAAAAGAGTACGTCATGGAGAAGGCGCGGGACATCCTCGACTACCTCGTCGACGATTACCTCGCCGTACACAAGTCTCCCGCCGACTGGGACGTGCAGGGTTTGACCCAGCAGATGAGACATTTCTTCGGCACCGACCCGGTCGCGCTCGGCGTGGACCTGGGCTCGCTGAAGCTGGACGACGTCGGCGATGCCTTGTGGACCTCGCTGGCCGCGAAGTACGACACCAAGGAAGAGAAGGTCGGCCCGGAGATCATGCGGCACTACGAACGCCACATCCTGCTGCAGATCATCGACAGTTCGTGGAAGGACCACCTGCTGGCGATGGATCACCTGAAGGACGGCATCGGGCTGCGGGCCTACGGCCAGCGCGACCCGTTGGTCGAGTACAAGAAAGAATCGTTCGAGATGTTCGGCCAGACCAAGGAGCGTATCGAGAACGACGCGGTTCGGTTCCTGTTCCTGCTCGAACCGATGACCGATGAGGATCGCCAGCGCGAAGAGGAACGCCGCCGGGCCGAGCAGCAGCAGATCTTCTCCTCCGCGTCGCGCTCGGCCGCGGGAGTGACCGCCAAGGGTGGGGTGCAGCAGGTCAAGCGTTCGGTGGCCAAGGTCGGTCGCAACGACCCCTGTTCGTGTGGCTCGGGCAAGAAATACAAGAAGTGCCACGGCGCGGGCGCCTGATCCACGCCTTGACTGACCCGCTCCGGGCAAAGGGGCCGGCGTGTCGGCGATCTCGGCAGTCCTGATCTGTTTCGCCGCCTACGTGGCGGGCTACGTGGTCTACTCGAAGTGGCTCAGCCGGCGCGTCTTCGCCCTGCGCCCCGAAGCGACGACCCCGGCGCACTCGATGGAAGACGGGGTGGACTACGTTCCCACGCACCGCGTGGTCCTGTTCGGTCATCACTACGCGTCGATCACCGGGTTGTCACCGATGCTCGGGCCGGCGATCGCGGTGATCTGGGGCTGGCTGCCGGCGATGATCTGGGTCGTGGCCGGCTCGTTGTTGATCGGCTGCGTCCACGATTTCGGCGCGCTGGTCGTCTCGACGCGCGCCAAGGGAAAGTCGATCGGCGTCGTCGCCGAGGGTCTGATGGGGCGTCGGGCCAAGTCCTTGCTTCATGCCATCATCTTCTTCGGCGTGTCGCTGGCCATGGGCGTGTTCGCCTACGTCATCGCCACCCTGTTCACGACGCGCTTTTACCCCGAGGCCGTCCTGCCCTCGGCGACGATTCTCATTCTGGCACTGGCCATCGGGTGGCTCGTGCGGCGTCGCGGAGTCAACCTGTGGCGGGCGATCGCCCTCGCCTTCGTCGTCGTGCTTGCGGTGATCGTGGTCTCGCCGTCGGTGGGCTGGTCCTGGGACTCGCTCGGCGGTTGGATCTGGGTGCTGCTGGCCTACGCCTGGCTGGCCTCGGTCTTGCCGGTCTGGTCGCTGCTGCAGCCGCGCGATTTTCTGAATTCGCTGCTGCTGTATCTCGGCCTCGGTCTGACCTACGTGGGCTTCTTCGTGCTGGCGCCCGAGTTCGCGGCGCCGGCTTTCGATCCGCGGCCGGAGGGCGCGCCGCCGATCTTCCCCTTCGTGTTCATCGTCATCGCCTGTGGAGCGGCTTCGGGTTTCCATTCGCTGGTCTCGTCGGGTACGACGGCCAAACAACTCGACCGCGAGCCCGATGCGAGGTTGATCGGCTACGGCGGGATGATCGGCGAGTCGCTGCTGGGGCTGGCGGCGGTCATCGCCTGCACGGCCGGATTCGCCTCCAGCGCGTCCTGGCATCAGCACTACGCGTCGTGGGGTGCGTTGAGTGGGCTCGGCAGCAAGATGCAGGCCTTCATCGACGGTGCGGGGCGTTTCGTCGCCACACTGGGAATCCCGGTCGAACTGGCCTGCTCGCTGATCGCCGTGATGGTCGTCAGTTTCGCGCTGACCACGTTGGACTCGGCGACACGCCTACTGAGGTACAACATCGAAGAAATCGGTCAGACGATCCGCGTCAAGCCGCTGACCAATCGTTACCTGTCGACCACGATCGCGGTGGCATCGATCGCGTTCTTCGCGTTCTACAAGATCGACGGCGAGTCTGCCGGCCTGGCTCTGTGGCAGTTGTTCGGCTCGACGAACCAGTTGCTGGCCGGTCTCGCGTTGCTCGTCGTCTCGCTCTACCTGGTGCAGCGTGGCCGCCCGGCGTTGCCGTACCTGCTGCCGATGCTGTTCATGATGGGTAGTACCCTCGTCGCGATGTTCCTCAAGCTGCGCGATTATGCGAACGACGGGCAGAACCTGTTGCTGTCCGTCGGTAGCTGCATCACGTTGATCGCTCTTTGGCTGATGGTCGAGGCGGTCCTTGCGCTGCGACGCTTTCGACGGGGGCAAACCACCCGCGATCTCGATATCCCGTTACCCGGGCATTGACGGATCCGTTCGATGTCGCTACTGCGCGGCCCGTTTCGTCGGGGTCAACTCGACCAGGGAAGAGATGGCCTGGCCGGCGCTCAGCACGCGCGGCCACTGCGTCAACGCGAGGTCGCGATTGCCGGCGCGTTTCTCGCCCAATCGTGCGCGCTGCTCGAAGTAGCGTTCGCACGCTGTAAGGCAACTGACCAGTCGTAGCGGCCACTCTTCGTCGTCCAGGTCCGGCGCGTGACCGCGCTGGAGCAGGGACAGCAACTGGTCGAGTTCGTCCTCGACGGGGCGAATCTTCCTCGTGCGCAACTTGAGCCAGGCGTTCCGCATCGCCGTGTCGCCGGGAGCCGGACCGTTGACCAGCGGATCTTTCGAGCGGCGCATCTCATCGACCGAATCGATTGCGGCGGCCAAGTGTGCCAGGAATTCGCCGGTCGTCTCCGACGGCCGGGTCGAATTGGAGAGCATGGATGCGCGCGACTCGGCAAGGTACTGCATCAGCGGTGCCTGCCACTGGCAAACGTCGTGCGGGGCTTCGTAGTCTGTCCCGAACAGGTTTGCGCGATAGCGCTCGGTGGCCTCGAGAAACGGGACCAGGTCGGTCCTCACAGGTGACGAGGGGTGGAACGGTCGCATCCACGGTTCGGGTTCCGGGCGATGGATCGTTTCCGCTTCGAGTTTGTCGACTTCCGGGACCTTCGGCAGCGGGCCGGGTAACTCGATGACGAGGGACCCCTCGCCGAGACCCTTGCCCGAGAGCGCAAAAATCCTCAAAATCCAGACGCCGGCCGTGAACCCCTCGGCCTTGATCGTCGTCTCCATTTCCTGCGGGGAGGGCCCCGAGCGCAGCAGCGCACCGTAGGCTCGGTCCGGGGGCGTCAGCTTGAACGACAGATTCCTCGGGCCGGTCCAATCGGCCTTGACTGTCAGCTCCCCGGGGTGGCGGACGTCGAGATCCAGCAGGTAGGTTACCGAATCCCCGTCGGGAATCTGGAGACCGTAGCGCAGCGTCTCGGCCGCAACCGGAGCACAGCAAATCCAGGCCAGCCCTGAGAAGAACAGTGCCGACCGACAGCCTGCGAGCAGTCGTTTCATGGGTTCCAACGGACATCTCCCCGGCGGTTCGGGCGGACCTCGTGTCCGGCCAGTCGCCCGACGGCCAGGGGCGAATATAATGCTCGCTTTTCAAAGGGACAAAGACCGTGGCCACAGCCCCACTTCGCGTCGGAACTTCCTCGTGGTCCGAGGACGATTGGCGCGGTCCGTTCTATCCCCCGAATGCCCGGCCGAGAGACCTTTTGGCCCATTATTCCCAGGTTTTCGACACGGTCGAGTGCGACGCGACCTTCTACGCCATCCCTTCCGACCGCACGGTCGACGGCTGGCGCGACCGTACCCCCGAGGGCTTCCTGCTGTCCTCGAAGCTACCCCGAGAGATCACCCACGAGCGGGGCATGGTCGATTGCGGAGAGGTGGCGCGGCGCTACCTCGAGGTGATGGAACGTCTCGGCGACCGCCAGGGACCCGTCGTGGCGCAGTTCGCCTACGTAGCCAAGGGTCGAGACGCGCAGGAGTACGAGACCGGCGACGACTTCCGCCGCCGCCTCGAGCCGTTCCTCGAACAGTGGCCGGCGGATCGGGAACTCGCGGTCGAGGTGCGCAACGCGAAGTGGATCGCGGCACCGTTGCTCGATCTGTTGAGGGAACGCGGAGTGGCCCTGGTACTTCCCGTGTACTACACGATGCCCGGTCCGGAGCGGCTGTTCGCCGGCCCCGACCCGCTGACGACCGATCTGATCTACCTTCGGTTCCTCGGCCACCACCGCAAGATGGACGAACTCGTCGAGAGGCTGCGTCGGGAGGGCAAGCGCACCGGAGACTGGAACGAGTTGGCGCTCGACCGGTCGGAGGAAATGCGTCGCTGGGTCGCCCCGCTCAGAGAACGTGCCGAGAGCGGGGCGCGGGTGCTGGCTTACTTCAACAACCACTATGCCGGCTACGCGCCGGGATCGGCTGAACAGTTCGTGCGCATGTGGATCGAAGGCTGAGCGGCGTCGATGATCCGATTGGACAACATCCAGAGACAGTTCGGTGCGCAGGTGCTGTTCCGCAACCTGTCGTGGATGATCCCCGACGGGGCTCGGCTGGGCCTCGTCGGGCCCAACGGCGTCGGCAAGACCACGTTGCTCCAGATCCTCTGTGATCGCGATCACCCCGATGCAGGATCGGTCCACCGTCCGCAGCAAATGCAGATAGGCTTCCTTCCCCAGGAGGTCGAGGTCGTGGAGGGCGACACCGTCCTGGGGGTGGCACTGGCCGGCTTCGACGCGGTGGCGAGACTGGAGGAACAACTCCAGGAGATCGAGCGGCGGCTGGCCGGCGTCGCGGCCGGCGATCCGGAGGCGGACCGGCTCGGCGCGCGCTACGGCGAGCTGCGCCACCGCTTCGAGGCCCTGGACGGCGACCGCCTCGAGGTGCGGGCCAAGGCGATCCTCTCCGGCCTGGGGATACCGGAGTCGAGTTTCGACCGTTCCCCGGAGACGCTCAGCGGCGGCTGGCGCATGCGCGTCGTGCTCGCCCGCCTGCTCGTCGGCTCCCCGGACCTGCTCCTGCTCGACGAGCCCACCAACCACCTCGACCTCGAGGCCATCGACTGGCTCGAGCAATTCCTCGATTCCTACGACGGATCGTTCGTCGTCGTTTCGCACGATCGTTACTTTCTCAACCGCATGGTCCGCGGTGTCGTCGAACTGGAGCGAGGGCAGCTGACCACCTACACGGGCACGTACGACGACTACCTGCAGGCCAAGCAAGTGGCCGAGGCTGCACGAGATAAAGCGGCCAGACAACAGGCGAGGGAGATCGCGAAGGTCGAGCGTTTCGTCGAGCGATTCCGTTACAAGAACACCAAGGCCCGGCAGGTGCAGTCGAGGATTCGCGCGCTGGAGAAGATCGACCGCGTAGAGACGAACCGCGGGTCGAGGACGATTCGTTTCGGCTTCCCTCCGGCGCCGAGGTCGGGCGATGTCGTCGCGCGGGCCGAGGGTGTGAGCAAGCGCTTCGGCGACGTCGTGGTCTACGAAGATCTGGATTTCATGTTGCGCCGAGGCGACCGTGTGGCGCTGATCGGCCCCAATGGCTCCGGCAAATCGACGCTGCTGAAGATGCTGGCCGGATCGCTCGAACCGGAGCAGGGGACGATCGAACTGGGCCACGGCGTGCAGAGGCACTACTACGCACAACACCAGCTGGACGCGTTGCACCCGGGACGGACCGTCCTGGAGGAGCTGGAGACGGTCGTTCTGCCGGACGATCGGCCGCGCATCAGAAAGCTCGCCGCGGGGTTCTTGTTCATCGGCGAGGATGTGGACAAGCCGGTAGGGGTCTTGTCGGGCGGCGAGAAGGCGCGCCTCGCACTGGCCAAGATGCTCACCCGACCGGCCAACCTGTTGTTGCTGGACGAGCCGACGAACCACCTGGACCTACGGAGCCGTGAGGTCCTCGAGGATGCCCTCAACGAGTACGAGGGCACCCTGGTGCTGATCTCGCACGACCGCTACTTCATCAACCGTGTCGTGACCGGTGTGGCCGCGGTGGGCGGCGGGAGATTGACCCGCTTCGAGGGGGACTACGACGCATTCCAGCAATGGCAGCAGGATCGCGAGCGCGAGCGGGAAGAGCGGTCCCCGGAGCCGGTCGAAGGAGCTACCGCCGACGGTCGCCGCCAGCGGCAAGACGAAAGGCGTCGTGAGGCCGAGGAACGCAACCGCCGCTACCGCGAGCGCAAACAGGTCGAGGACCGCCTGGCGCCGATCGAAGGCGAGGTGGCCCGGCTCGAACTTCGCGCTCGCGAGCTCGAGGCGGCCCAGGGCGACCC
>Ga0316197_10000808_pt1 | contig 22030 bp, 18 predicted proteins | sample OudBiesiAoxic_MG_FD_204939 | JGI IMG/M metagenome (GOLD analysis project Ga0316197, IMG submission 204939) | Coastal sediment microbial communities from Oude Bieten Haven, Netherlands - site A oxic | ecosystem: Environmental > Aquatic > Marine > Coastal > Sediment | place: Netherlands... | reverse complement strand
TTCTTAAGGCTTGCTTGACATGCTTAAATTTTAAAATTATACTTAAATTAATAAAAAACATAAATTTTTTATCGTATTAAAAATTATCATAGGAACTATTTTTCTATTTGCAGACTTTTCTAGACACCTTTTATTTTATTTAGCTCGCCCTACTTTTATTTATATCCTATCCTAATTTAAGAAAGAAGACTTAAGTTAAATTTATTCCCCCATAAATAATTTGATATCTTCATCTACAGATCCTATTCCTGCTATTCCAAAATTCTTAACCAGTAGATCTGTAACATTTGGAGATAAGAATGCAGGAAGAGTAGGTCCTACATGAATATTTTTTATACCTAAATGTAGGAGTGCTAATAGTACAAGAACTGCTTTTTGTTCATACCATCCAATATTAAACACAATAGGTAGGTCATTGATATCATCTAGTTCAAAAACTTCTTGTAATTTCATAGCTACAACTGCTAGAGAATAAGAGTCATTACATTGACCAGCATCAAGGACCCTAGGGATTCCTCCAATATCTCCTAAATCCAATTTATTGTATCTATATTTTGCACATCCAGCAGTTAAAATTACAGTATCCTTCGGTAATTTTTCAGCAAACTCAGTATAATATTTTCTATCTTGCATTCTAGCATCACAACCACCCATAACGAAGAATTTTTTGATTGCACCAGACTTAATTGCTTCAACTACTTTATCAGCAACAGCTAATATTTGATTATGAGCAAAACCACCAGTAACAGTACCAGTTTCTATTTCAATAGGAGGAGCACATTTTTTAGCATGTTCTATTATTACAGAAAAATCTTTTTTTCCATTCTTATCTTTAAGGATATGTTTAGCACCTGTTAATCCAGCAGAATTGGTAGTATAAATTCTACCAATATATTCTGAAACTTGTCCTCTAGGAGGTACTATACAGTTACTTGTAAATAAAACTGGACCATTAAATGAAACAAATTCTTTAGTTTGATGCCACCAAGAACCACCATAGTTTCCGGCTAAATTATCATACTTCTTAAATGCAGGATAAGAGTTAGCAGGTAACATCTCAGAATGTGTATATACATCCACACCTGTTCCCTTTGTTTGCTCTAATAGTTGCTCCAAATCTTTTAAATCATGACCTGATATTAATATACCTGAGTTATTTTTCACACCAATATTTACTTGTGTTGCCTCAGGGTTACCATAGGTACTAGTATTTGCACCATCAAGAAGAACCATAGCTTCTACACCATATTTTCCCGTTTCTAAAGTAAGAGCGACTAATTCATCTACAGATAAATCATCATTATCTAATTCTGCTAGTGCTCTAGTTATAAAGCTATATATTTCGCAATTTTCAGAACCAAGGTTCATAGCATGTTCAACATAGGCACTCATACCTTTTAGACCATAGGTAATAAGTTCTCTTAAAGACCTAACATCTTCATTTTCAGTTCGAAGTACTCCGACTTTTTCTCCAAATTCAATCATATTTTCTTTAGAAGAAATATTACAAGCACGGTCTAAGAGTGGATTATTCTCGTTTGGTGTGGCAATTCCTTTTTCATAAAAATCGATACTATCATCTTCAGAAGTTATATGATAAGTACATTCAGAGAATTGAAGATATTTACTAGGAATAGGTATGCTTAATTCAGTAATCTTTCCTTCTAATTCTTTTTTTAAAGAATTACCTTTTTTTATTTCAGCCATAATAGCTTCATCATCAAAATTTGAATTAGTGATAGTCATAAACAAAGAATTAACAACCCATTTATATTTGTCTCCCGATACTTCAGTTTTACCTTCTAGTAAATTGCAGTATGATGAAACTCCTTTAGCCATATAGATAAGTAAATCCTGTAATTTAGCAGTTTCAGGAGTTTTTCCACAGACTCCTCTAACAGTACAACCTTTATTCATTGCAGTTTCTTGACATTGGTAACAAAACATTGACATATAGCAACTCCTCCTTGATATTTACAATAAATTATTTTACTGAGGTTATAGATTCTATGGAACAAACTGTTTCATAAGTACCACATGCAATACACTTATCTTCATTGATTCTATAAGCCATTTTTTATTCCTCCTTTTTTTATAAATTTACATAAAAAATATACTGTAATTTCAAATTAATCCTTTATTTAAGTTCAAACAAAATTAAAAAAATTTGATTTAGGTAGTAATTTTAAAATGGAAAGAGATAGAAGAGTCTACTAAAATTGATGTATTTTTTAGCAATCCTGGATCACCAGGGCAAAGAGGGTTAAATGAAAATTCAAATGGCATTGTTAAGAAGGAATTTCTAAGAGGATAAGTCCATTTAAATTGATAATTCAGTAATAAAAAATAGGACACCCTCAATTTAGGATCTCCTTTTTAATATATCAACATATGTTAGTTTAGTAACATATAGATCCATTAATCATTCTGCCACCCATATGTCCTTTCATGCCTTTATACCCATCCTCTATATTCTTTCTAAATTTTATACTATCCAACCTTTGTTTAAATCTCATATATTTAAAATTTTGTTATTTATAAATTAAAAATCTTATCTGCTTCCTCTTAAAGAGGAAAGAGTATGAAAGTTTAGTAAATAATAATGAAGTAAGTAGTAACAACGTTGCCACCTCAACAGATAGGCCAGCAATCGAATATCAGCCTCAAAAAATTAGTATAAGTACATTTAAAAAAAATCGAAGGTTAAAGAATAAAAATTAATAAATAAAAGGAGGAAACTATGAAAATAATGGTTCTATTATTAATATGTCTATTTAAAATAAGCAGTGGGAAAGTACTACCAATTCCACCACTTTTAGAAAAAAAAGAAGGAGTATTTAACCTGAAGGTTATGGAAGGGGAACATGAATTTTTTAAGGGTACAAAGGAATTAACATTAGGATACAACGGAAATATACTAGGTCCCACAATAAGAGTTAAAGAGGGAGAGGTGGCAGAAATTCATGTTAACAACTCTCTACTAGAGAACACTACAGTTCACTGGCATGGATTAAGAGTAATAGGAGTGATGGATGGAGGACCCCATCAGGTGATTCCTTCTGGAACTACATGGAAAGTACAATTTCCAATAGAGCAAGGGGCAGCAACACTATGGTATCATCCTCATTTACTTCACAAGACAGGAATTCAAGTATATAAAGGACTAGCAGGACTGCTTATAATAGATGATGAAAAATCAGATACTTTGAATTTGCCTAAAAATTATGGGATTGATGATATTCCTCTTATCATTCAAGATAAAAGATTTAATTCTCAAATGAAACTTGAATACCTCACAAAACATGAAGATATCATTGATGGAATGCTTGGAGATGTGGGGATAGTAAACGGTGTTGTATCTCCTACTTTTCAACCGTTATTAGGAGTTACTAGGTTCAGAATATTAAACGGAGCAAATGCAAGGACTTTCAATTTGACGTTTAGTGATAAAAGATCATTTTATCAGGTAGCTACAGATGGGGGGTTTTTAGAAAAACCAATAAGAAGAAAAAAACTTTTGTTGGCACCAGGAGAGAGAGCAGAGATTGTGGTAAATTTTGAATCTTTAAATGAAAATGTTCAATTAAGAGATGGAGACTATACCTTACTGACCTTTATACCTAAAGATAAAAAAGGTAAGGTGGTAAAAGTCCCTAAAATTCTCAACAAAAAGTTCAAACTACCAGATATCTCTAAAATGAAGAGAAGATATTTTGTTATGCAGGGATCGGGAAGAAATGTTAATATAAATGGAAAACAAATGGATATGGATAGAATAGACGAATATATAAAGTTAAATGAGCCAGAGGTTTGGGTTGTTAGTAACTCTTCACATCATATGGGAATGAGAATGGGAGGAAATATGGGAATGATGAGTATGATGGGAGATGTCCCTCACCCTTTCCACATTCATAATACACAGTTTAGAATACTTAATCGTAATGGTAGATTGCCTAATAAATGGGAACAGGGAGATAAGGATACGGTCTTAGTCGCTCCTGGAGAAACTGTAGAACTCTTAGTAGAATTCAAACATGCAGGTTTATTTATGTATCACTGCCATATCCTTGAACATGAAGATATGGGAATGATGGGACAATTTAATGTGAGTAAGTAAACAGTAGTATCCTGTATTAGGAGTATTACCATGATAATAGTTTTTGGATATCCTCTAAACTATTTAAGGAAGCTCTAATATGTTTCAATGTTCAGGCATTTTAAAGAATATAGTTATTAACACTTGAGAAAAAATTGAAAAATAGAAGGATTTTTATTTGTTCCTTGTAGATATAGTTTATAATCTTATTAAAAAATTACCTATTTTAAAAACCCATATTAGCCGACAAAAGGAGCCGATTATGAAGGAATTAATGCCTCTCTTTGAAATGGATAAAGTTATTAACATACTTACTAAAATCTCTATCTTTGGAGGTCTTAGCGATACTCAACTCTATAAAATTTTTAAGATGTTAAAAAAAGTAACATATAAAGATAAAGAGTTTATCTTTAAACAAGGTGAATCCCCTACTTATATCTATATAATACTCAAGGGAAAGATCAAGCTAGTTGAAGATATAAATTATAGCAGTTACCAACTCTTTGAATTTGTAGAGGGAAGTTGTATAGGTGAAGAATCCGTGATTGGAATCCAACCCCATACACTATCTGCAGTAGCTATAGGAGATATAGAATTAGCTGTACTCTCTAAAAATTCATTTTTGAACTTATATCATACTGATAAGGATCTTTTTTGTTTATTGATACTCAACCTAGCCAGAGATATTTCTCGAAGACTTAAACAGACAGATAATCTACTTCTCCATTACATAGATAAATATAGATAAATTTTCTTAACCTGATTAATATCTTATTTAAGATTAAATTTTTTATTTAGTACCTAGATTGTCAAATTAAATGCAACATTTGGTTCTCCCCAGAATTTTTCTTGCAGACTTTTCTGGACACCCTCGAATTATAATTAAAAGAATTACCTTTATATTTGAATAAATTTTTTTAATCTTTTCAGACGTTTTATCGAAGGTATTTTATTGTATATAAGCTTTGACTAATAATTAGGTGGTGATTCATTTCAAGCACACCACCATATATTTTCAAGTATCCAGTTTTATGGTTTCAGTTTATATCCTTCTTCTTTTGATTTATATATCAAGACTAAATCTAATTTTCATCTTTTATTTCAATAAGATTTTCAGGATAACTTATCCAATCTGAGTAACTTCCTATATATACCTTTCCATTGGAGAAAAATTCATTATAAATTGCGTAGTCTAAAGAAGCATTTACTGCAGATCCACATGAAAATATTACATCTTTATATTCTTCTAATCTTTTAAAAATTTCTTTTAATTCTTTAACTGATTTTACCTTTCCATCCTCACTTAACAATGATTTTGAATCAATGGATAAAGCTGTTGGTATATGACCAGGTTTAGAATAAAAAGGCTCATTTTTTCCTAGATATCTTTCATATGATCTGCATTCTATCAATGATACATCTTTATCTTCTATGGCCTCTTTAACTTTATCTATATCAACATATATATCATTTTTGATCTCAAAATTATAGGTACTATTTTTAGGTAATAAAGTTTTTTCCTTAGTTATTAATCCCTCTTTTTTTATCCACTCATTATATCCACCATCTAATATCTTAATATCTCTATGACCAATATATTTAAACATCCAAAAAGCTCTGGCTGCTGCAACAATCTCTTCATCATATACAACGATAGAACTATCCTTTGTTATTCCTAATTTTTCTATTTTTTTAATAAATTTATCCATTTCAGGAAGGGGTCTAGATCCTCCATGTGTTTTTTTCTCTCCTGCTAAATCTTTGTTTAAATCAATAAAAAAAGAACCATCAATATGTCCTTCATTATATACTTTTTTTCCATATTCCGGATCATGTAGATCAAACCGTATGTCTAAGACTACTATATCTTTTAAATTTTCTTTTAATTGATCAACACTTATAAAGTTTTTCATTTTAAAGCCTCCTCTAAATCTTTGTATTTAGTTTATATAAGTTATTACATAACTACTTAATAGTACACTATGAAATAAGAAAAATGAATTTATTTTTTTTAATAGTAATTATATTCTATTTAGAAGTTTATTTGATTAAGGGTTCTCTTTTTTTTGATACAGATTAATGGTATACTTAAGTAAGATAAAATTTTATTAAAAAAGGAGAGGTCAGTGAATATAAATAGTAATACAAATTTTAAAGTATATACACCAGATTATATAGCTAAAGAGATGATAGACAAAAGTTTAGATTTATATTTTAATGGGGACTATAGTAGACTTAAATTTGAAAATCTTAGATGTGCTGATCTTTCATGTGGGACTGGAAACCTTTTGTTACCACTTTTAGAAACTATTATAGAGTTGTCTAAGGTAAAGTTAGGAAATTATATTTATAACAAACTATGGATTACAGGCTATGATATAGATAAAGAAGCACTCTTAATGTGTAAAAAAAAAAATTTAAAGTTACTAAAAAAATATGATATCAAAGGGAAAATAATTAATTTAATAGAAACTAATTCTCTTTTAGAGGAGATAGATAAAACTTATGATCTTATTTTAGGAAATCCCCCTTACTTTGGAGAAAAAAATAATAAAGAGATATTTGAAGATATGAAAAAATATAAATTTGGAAGGGAAAATTATGAAGGGAAGATGGATTACTCCTACTTCTTTATTGAAAAGGGGATAGATGCTCTAAGAGATGGGGGAGTATTGACCTATATAACCACAAATTATTGGTTTAAAGCAGACCATGCTAAAAAATTAAGGGAGAAGGTAAAAAAATATACTACATTTAGATATATAAATAATTATAATAGATCTGTTTTTGAAGATGCTCTAGGACAGCATAATGTTGTTTTTACATTGGTAAAAGAAAAAAAAAAATGCCGATTAGAAGTAATAGATAACAGGGAAAAATATTGTATAGACAGTAATAAAATTTATAATCATAAAGACAAAATTATCTTAACTAATGAGAAAAATTTAGAGCAACTAAATAAAATTTATAATAAAAGAACACATTTTTTAGGGGAACTTTTAAATATAAATCAAGGTATAGTCAGTGGATATGATAAGGCTTTTATTTTTGACTCCTATAAAAAAGAATACAGTGAATATCTAAAACCATTTTATAAAAATAAAGATATAGATCAATATTCTTATAGTACCAATAAATACTGGATCCTTTATTTAGATGATAAGGTTACTCTAGAGGAAAGATTATCTAAACATTTAAATCCTTTTAAAGAACGACTTAGCAAAAGAAGAGAAGTTTTAAAATCAATTATAAATTGGTGGGAACTTCAGTGGGCTAGGAATGAAAAAATATTTAATATTCCTAAGATAATAGGTAGACAGAGATCTAAGATAAATAAATTTTCATATTCAGAGAAAGAGTTTTATGGGAGTGCAGATATATATTATCTAACTCCTAAGGATAAAGATATAAATTTGTTTTATATTCTAGGTTACTTAAATTCTAAAGTTTTTTATGACTGGTTTAAATATAATGGAAAGATGAAGGGAGATAATTTAGAACTCTATGCAACTCCTTTAAAGGAAACACCAATATATTATACGAAAGATAAGAGTGAGATAGTTTATATTGAGAGGCTAGTAAAAAATCAGATTAAAAATTATGAGGAGAAAACTCAAAAATTGATAGATATATATTTTTCTGATCTGAAACATAAAAAATAAAGGCTTAAGCTAAATTTAGCTTAAACCTTTATTTTTAGTTTACAAAAAAATTATTTTTCATGTTTATATGTGTAATTCATGACTAGATTTTTAATTATCCTCTCTTATTTGCCCTCTAAGGTACCTCTAAAATTTTTCCCTTGTGTTTATACCTATAGAAGAAATCAACCCCCTAGAATAAAGCCTTCTAACCCTTGGTACTACTGGGATTGAGAGGCAAAAAAATAAAAAGTCCCATAAAGAGCCTTAAGGGTATCAGAAATAGCCTTAAAGGGTCACTGGTGACCCTTATTTTGCTTAAAAATTACAATAATTTACAAATTTTTAATATAAAGACTCCTTGACAAAGAGTATAGTAGAGTTTAATTTTACATCTCTTTTTTTTCTTTATTCAAAATAAATTCATTTTTTATTTCTTTTATTAAATCTAAATTTTTTATCATATCTAAACTTGAAGCTGCTATTATTTTTGAAGCAATAATTATAGCTTCATGGGCTTCTTTACTCTTTCCTGCTTTTATATATTCTTCTGAATGAGATGATGTTCCTACAGGAACAAATGCTACTCTTATACAAGATCCTGGAACTTGATACATAACATTTCCAAAATCTGATGATCCTGTTTTTTCCCTAGGTAAAGTAATTCTAGGAGCGTTTAATTCTTTTGCATTTTCCATGAGTACTTTATTTAATTTTAAAACTGGAATTTTATTATCTAAAGATTTTGTTATAATTACTTCTCCTATTGTTTCTGTCATCAAGGCAGCTCCTTGAACTACTTTTTTAAATCTTTCTATAACAGTATCAAGATAAGCTCTATCATAAGAACGTAAACTAAACTTTGCTTCTGCTCTTTTAGGAATTACATTTGCTGGTCCTCCAGCATTAGTAATAGTATAGTGCATTCGAGTATCCTCTTTAACATGTTCCCTCATAAATTCAATTCCTTGAAATAGTATAAGAAGACCATCTAAAGCACTTCTACCTTTTTCTGGAGCTAGTGCTGCATGGGCACTGGTACCATGGAAGATTACATTAAAGTTTGACATTGCTAAAGATTTTACATCTGTTGTAGTTGTTGGTGAAGCATGCATCATAAGTGCAACATCTATATCTTGAAAGTATCCTTCTTTTATCATATCTATTTTCCCACCGATAGTTTCTTCCGCAGGAGTTCCATAAACAACTAATTTATATGGCATATCATTAAAATTTTCTTTAATGACTTTTGCTGCTCCTACTATTGCTGGTCCTTGCATATGGTGGCCACATGCGTGTCCCATTCCTTCAATAGCATCATATTCACATAAAAGACCTATCGAAGGTCCTCCTACTTTATTTTCATAAACTGCTCTAAAAGCTGTTTTCATCCCAGCTAAGTTTTTTTCTATTTTAAATCCACAGTCTTCTAGGTAACTCATTATAGCCTGTGAACTTTTAATTTCCTCTAGCCCTATTTCAGGATTATCAAAAATATAGTCTGCCATTGTAGTAAGCTCTTCTTTTATTTTATCTATATGATTATAAATTTCTTTTTTCATTTTTAACTCCTTTATTTTTCTTTTATTTAAAATGGTCCAAATCCTATTATATTAGCAATAACTACTAAGATAGAAGCAGTTATAACCCAAATTATAAATAATTTACCCATATATTTCATCCACTTATCATAACCTATATTAGCTATTGCCAAAAATCCCATCAGTGCCGATGATGTTGGAAGTATATAATTACTAAATCCATCGCCAAAGTTAAATGCTAGTATTGCAGTTTGTCTAGTCATACCAATCATATCTGCTACTGGTAACATAATTGGCATTGTTACAGCTGCTTGTCCACTTCCTGAAGTCAATAGTCCATTTATAAAAAACTGCATAATTAACATTCCTATAGATTGTAAATGTACAGGTAGTGAAGATAACAATCCTCCTAAATAAAATACTGTGGTATCTAGTATTTGACCGTCTGTAAGAATTATAGATATTGCCCTTGCAAGTCCTATAATAAGGGCACCAAAAACTAATTTTTTAGCTCCCTCTACAAATGATGTAGCAATTTTATTGGGTGAAAACCCATATGCAAGTCCTCCAATAATAGCCATCCAAAGGAATATAGCTCCACTTTCATTTAATTTCCAGTGCCAATGAGATCCCCCATAAATTAAAAGCCCAAAATGAAAAAGTACTATACCTAAAACAATATAATGTCTTTTTTCCAAATTAGGAAATTCATTATCTGCTCCTGTTAAACCCTTTTCACGAAGTTCTAGATCTCTAACATAACTAAGCTCAGGATTCTTCTTTATTTTTTTTGCATAGCTTATAATATAAAGATTAGTAATTATTAAAAATACCATCATACAAAATACTCTATAAGCCACTCCTGAAAACATAGGAAGACCAGCAAGAGCTTGAGCAACTCCTGTAGTAAAAGGGTTAAAAGTACCAGTACTAAATCCAATTGCTCCTCCTAATGCAACCATTGATACACCAACGATGGCATCATACCCCATAGATCGAGCGAGCATTATTGCAATTGGTGCGAAACCTATAAAGGTATTAACACCCATACTCATACAGGCTAAAGCAAATATTGTTGTGAAAGCTGGGATAATTAAAGTCTCTCTTTTGCCAAAAACTTTGGTTACCTTAGAAGTTAGTGCCTGAAACATTCCTGTTTTTAAAATAACATTAAATGCTCCTCCTACAATAAGAACAACAAATACAATACTGCTGGCTTTATCAAGTCCTTTCATAATTTTAAGTGGTATTGAAAAGATACTTACTGGCTTGCTTTCAATAAACTTAAATGTATCTGCTAATATAACATTTTTTCCTGTAGTAACATCTTTTACCCTTTCAAATGAACCTGCTGGCACTATCCAAGTTAGTAATACCGCCGTTAAAACTAAACTAAAAATAATGACATAAGTGTGTGGAAATTCAAATTTCTTTTTTTCTTTAATAGATTTTGCTGATATAAAACTCATTATTATCCCCCTAAAAATAAAATATAATTTTTTAAAAACTTTTTTTTAAAAATTGTTTATGTATAAACATATTGATGTATTATATCTTTAGAATATAGTGTTTGTCAATCTTTTTCAAAAAAAATGTTTCAAAAGAAACTATTTGTTCTTATCTATGAACAATTATAACATCACTTAAGACAAAGACAGAAAGTTGAAAAAACACTTACTTTTTTATTTTGTTTTTTTTACAAACTTATGTTACATTTACTGTAGGTAAATACAATACAAATTGGAGGACAATAAATGTTAATGTCTTTAGAAAAAAAAATAAAACAAAAAAAATTAACTAAAACAGAAAAAAAAATAGTGAATTTTTTCTTAGATAATGGTACCAAAATTCCTTTTATGACTTCTGGGGAAATATCTAAGGAACTCGAGATAAGTGATACTTCTGTTATAAGGTTTGTTAAATCTTTAGGATATGATAATTATAGCCATTTCAAAACTTTTATCCAAAAAGAAATTAGTAAAAAAGTTTTAACTCCAGCTCAAAAATTAACAAGAAATAAAAATATCCTTGATTCAGAAAAAATAATGGAAACCTTTATAAATAATATTAGTAAACAGATAGATACAGTTTGCTCAGAAGATTCACTAGAAAAAATATATAACATTTCAAAGATCCTAAGGACTAGTAAAAAAAAATATATTGTTGGTTTTAAAAGTGTATCAGGAATTATATCATTTTTTGGTTTAAGATTAGGATTTATAATGGAAGATGTCTATACTCATCCAGAAAATAACTCTGAATTATTAAAAAATATTATTGATATAAAAAAAAATGATTGTTTATTACTTATTGCTTATCCTAAATATTCTAAAACATATAACTTAATAATAGAAATTGCAAAGCAAGCAGGTGCAAAAATTATAATTGTAACAGATAAAATTTCTTCTCCTGTTGCTTATAAAGGAGACTTAACTCTCTTTGTAAATACCGAAGGGATAAGTTATTTTAATTCTCTCATCCCTACACAAATTATTTTTGAATATATCCTTACAGATCTAAGTAAAAAAATAGAGGATAAAGGTGTTGAAAGGCTAAAATTAATCAATAGTTTTTTAGATAAAAATGTTAAATAAAAATTTAAAAGATTTATATAAATAAAAAGATGACTTCTATAGGAATAGAAGTCATCTTTTTATTGTTTAAATTTTATTTTATAAAAATATATGTGCCCTGTACCTTTAACTAACAGTGTCGCTAAAAACATCTCAGCAATTTCAAGAAAAATAGCTTTTGATGCGATCATAGGATCAGGAATTTTGATTAGGACTGTAAAAGAATAATAAAAATATTCTTAATTATCAAAGGATTTTAGAAAAATATTTGAAAATAGTAGTGATAAATATTTTTTTTAAAGGGGTGATTTTATGAGTAAAAAAGGTTTACTTTTAGGTTCGATATTAGCTGATGCTTTTTCCTTAGGAGCACACTGGATATATGATTGTGATAAAATAAAGAAAAATTTTGGAGAGTACGACCAACTTCATAATCCATTGTCTGATAGTTTTCATACCAATAGAAAAAAGGGGGAACATACCCATTATGGGGATCAGTCCCTTCTTCTTTTGGAATTTCTTGCTCAAAAAGGTGATTTTAACAAATCTGAGTTCCAAAAATTTTGGGCAGAACGAATGAGCCACTATGATGGTTATATTGATCATGCTACAAAAGCTACACTTTCTGCTATCAAGAAAGGTGAAAAGTGGGGATCTAATTCTTCAGATCTTTCAGGAGCTTCTAGGATAGCTCCAATTATTTATTGTACTTCTGATAAGGAAAAAGGAATAAAAGACTCTATTAGTCAGACAAAAGTAACCCATAACAATGAAAAAGTTATTGCTGCAACAGAATTTTTTGCCCGTACTGCCTATGCTATTCTAGATGGTGAAAAACCTGAGAGTGCGATGGATAAAGTCGATAAAGAGATGAAAAATTCCTATGTCACACAAAAATTAAAAACTGCTCGAAAACATTTGGATCTTTCTTCAGAAAAAGCAATTAAAGAGATGGGGCAAGCTTGTACTGTGGGAGGAGCTTTTCCCGCTACAATATATATTATATTAAAATATTCAGAAGATTATAGAAAAGCTATGATTGCCAATGTTATGGCAGGTGGAGATTCAGCAGCTCGAGGACTTCTTGTGGGAATGATATTAGGTGCTTACAGGGAAGATACTATTCCTAAAGAATGGATGAATGAGATGTGTAGCCTTGAGAGAGTACATTTCTAATCTTTAAATAAATCTATTTAAAATATTAGGATTTTTTTAAATTAAGTAAGAATAGTTTTTTCTTATATATTTTTGAAAAATCATTAAAGTTTATTTCCTTATTGTAATTTAATATAATAGGGTGTATACTTTCTTGATTTGAATTGATATAATTTTTTATTTCTTATCTAAATTTTGTTATTTAAAATCCTAATATTAAAAAAAGGATTTATTATATTGTAAGGACTATAGATGTCCATATTATAGAAAAGAGGTTTTATGAGATGGTTGGAGTTTAAAACAATGAAAAAAGAGGTGAAAATATATTTTTTTATTTTAGCTTTTGCAGCCTTGGCAAATGGTATGAGTATGGGAATACTTTCTAATTATTTTAAAGATACATATAATATTACTGCATTTCAAAGGGGAATTATTGAATTTCCTAGAGAGACACCGGGAATGATAGGTATACTAGTTATTGCACTACTAGCATCAATGAACGACATACGGATGGCTATTTTTGCACAAACATTAAGTATTGTTGGGATTATTGTCTTAGGATTTTTTACTCCTAAATTTTCAGTGATGCTTATATTTTTATTTATCAATTCTTTAGGAGCACATATATTTATGCCCCTTGCTGATGGTATTGGAATGTCACTTGTAGAACAAAATAAATTAGGTATGCGTATGGGACAGTTTAAAGGTACATCTGTTACTTTTTTGATGCTGTCATCATCTATTGTTTTTGTCTGTTTTAAACTAAATATATTTAGTTTTATAACTACAATTAAATGGCCATTTATATTGGCAGGTATATTTTTAATAGTAGTGTTAGGTTTATTAATCTTATTAGACCGATTAGTAGATAATCCAGTGACTTATGATAAAAAGACAAAATTTGTTTTTAGAAAAGAATATAAATTTTACTATATACTAGTTATTTTATATGGCGTTCAAAAACAGATTATGTTAGTCTATGGTCCTTGGGTGCTTATTTCTATATTGGGGAAAAAAGCAGATACCCTTGCACTGTTATCAATTGTAGGAGCGTTTATTGGGATATTTTTTATCCCAGCCTTAGGAAGATGGTTAGATAGATTTGGTGTAAAAAAATTATTATATGCAGATGGAATCTCTTTTGTAGGAGTCTACTTATTATTTGGGCTACTGACAACTGGTTATGTCACTGGTACATTATCAACAGTAGGATGGCCAGTATTATTAGGTTATCTTATGGTTATCCTCGATAAGATTTCTACACAAATGACTTTTATTAGAACGGTATATCTAAAAAATATAGTAGTTGATTCTTCTGAAATTATTCCTACACTCTCCCTTGGAATGAGTATGGATCATTTTGTCTCTATTACTTGTGCTATCTTAAGTGGAATTGTTTGGAGCCTTTGGGGGCCTCAGTATATATTTTATTTTGCTGCTGTTATCTCTCTTGGAAATGTTTATGTAGCACATAAAGTAAAAGTATAGAAAATATAAAAAAACAATATAAATATTTTTATATTGTTTTTTTATTTATATTTAAATATCTTTTAAGAGTACATCATATTTAAAATTTTCTTGAATTTTAACTATTTTTTCTAAGATCTCCTTGGACTCATCTCCTATTTTTTGACTATAACCTACCTCTGTAATCTCAGAGATAATATATCCAATAGATAAAATTTCTACATTTTTAGAAAGTTTATATTTTCTTTCATCACTAGGTGTAACAATCTCTACTATAAAGTTTAATTTTGATAGCATATTAAGGATATCTTGGGTTATTCCAATAGCTATTCCTAGTTTATGGGATAATTTATTAGTACTGAGAGATGATTTATTTTCCTCATAATTTTTTATAAAATAATACATACATATAATAGATATATCTCTTTTAGATGAAAAACTCAAACTTATCTCGTTTATAGTATAGGAATATTTATAGGAGTTTTGTATTATAAAGGATAGATGAGCTCCTAATAAGATAATAAACCATACTATTTTTTGCCACAATATAAATATAGGTATAAGGGAAAAACTTCCATAGATAGCATTATAGTTTAATAAGCTAAGTTGTAGATAGATAAAAATAGACTGTGTTAGATGAAATACTATTCCAGAAAATAATCCTGCTATAAATGCTGTAGATAGTTTAACTTTTGTATTTGGAATAATTAAATATATAAGGGTAAAAAATATTATAATTAAAACCTGTGGGATAAAATTTAAGATCCCTATCAATCCCGGATGTATTTTTAATATGAAAACTTTAAGAATTGCTGAAAACCCATTAGATAATACTATAATCAATGGAAATAAAAAGATCAATGACATATAATCTGTTAATTTTCTGACAAAACTTCTAGATTCCTCTACCTTCCATATTTCATTAAATGATTTTTCTACTGCTGAAAATATTTTTATAACAGACCAAATTAAAAATAAAATACCTGTACCTGCAATCAACTCTCCCTTGGCATTCTCTAGAGTTCTATGGGAGAAAATTAAAATTTGATCTAAAATTTCATCCTGTAAAAAAAAGGTTTTATATAGCTCCTCTTTTATTAATTTTTCTATCCCAAAGCCTCTAGTAACAACAAAGGCTATAGCTATTACAGGAACAATTGTTAGAAGAGAATAAAATGTCAATGCAGAGGACCAAAGATCGGATCTACTTTTTTTATAGTTTTCAAATGTAAATAAAATTAACTTTAATATTTTAAAGATTAATTTATTACTTTGACTGATTTGATTTCTTATGTTTTTTATAAATTTATTTATATCTATTAATTCCACTTTAACCAGCTCCCTATAAAGGTATTATTTTTTCTAAAATAAACTTATCTATACTGTGTATTTACAATTTAAAATAATATATTCCTATATTAGGTATATATTATTTTAGACTTCATCTTTTATTATAAACAACTTAATGATTTTTTTCTAATAAGTGGTTGAATAAGTAGTTCTAACTCTCCTTAAAATTAATAAAGGTAAATATTTAAGAAAAAAACTTCTATTTATAGGAGTTTGGTTATAAGATTAATATTAATTATTGAGCTAGAATGGTAATTCAATGAAATAGGTATTATAAATTATCTTGTAAATATACTAAATATTATGATAAACTAATCAGACGGAGGTGTTTTAAAAACATGATAATTAAACCAAGAGTAAGAGGAAGTTTAGCTCTAAACTGTCATCCCATAGGATGTAAAAAAATAATTGAAGATCAAATTGAAATTGCAAAAACAAACAAACAATATAAAGGTGCAAAAAAAGTTTTAATTTTAGGAGCGTCCTCAGGTTATGGATTAGCTACTAGAATTTCATTGGCATTTGGTGGAAGTAAATCTGATACAATTGGAGTTTCATTTGAAAAAGAAGGAACAGAAACAAAAGTTGGAAGTGCTGGTTGGTACAACAATATATGGTTTAAAGAAGAAGCTGAAAAAGAAGGTTTAATCGCAAAAAACTTTATTGGAGATGCATTTTCCCATGAGATGAGAAAAGAAGTTGTTGAATATATAAAAAATGAATTTGGTGGGAAGATAGACCTTTTAATATATAGTGTTGCTTCTGGTGTAAGACAAGATCCTGATACTGGAATTATTCATAGATCTGCTATCAAACCTATAGACGAAGAATTTAGTGGTTATACATTAAATATTCAAAAAGAAAAGATTGAGTATATGAGTGTTGATCCTGCAACAGAGGAAGAGATTGTAAATACTGTTAAAGTAATGGGTGGAGAAGATTGGAGTCACTGGGTAAAAACTTTGGTAGATGAAGATGTTTGTAATGAAGGATTTAAAAGTTTAGCTTATTCATATATTGGTGGAGATATTACTCGTGCCGTATATAGAGATGGAACTATTGGTAAAGCAAAAGAGCATTTAGAAAAAAGTGCTATTGAATTAAATACTTTAGTTAGTAAAAAATTAGGTGGACAGGTATATACCTCTGTTAATAGAGCTATTACTACAAAAGCCAGTGCATTTATCCCATGTTTCTCTATCTATGCTTCTGTTCTATTTAAAGTCATGGCAGAACAAGGAAAAGAAGAATCATGTATGGAACATACTCATAGGCTCCTTGCTGATATGGTCTATGGAGACACTCCTAATTTTGATACATGTGGTAGAATGAGACCAGATTCTTGGGAATTAAGCGATGATATTCAAGAAAAAAGTATAAATATATATAATGAGATTACAGAAAAAAACTTTAAAGAACTATGTGATTTTAAATTATATAAAAAATATTTTATGAACTTAAATGGTTTTGAAGCCGATGGAATTGATTATGATAAAGAAATAGATTTAGAATGGTTATCAACTTTAAGACCTTAAGTTCTATTCCTAGATAATATGGGGCTTATGGATATATTTTAATGAAATTATTTGCACTTTTTTTTGAATTATGATATTCTGGATTTGTAGAAACATTTATTCAAATTATTAGGAGGATTAAATATGGCATCTAAAACAGTAGAAATAACAAATGATACAGGCTTACATACAAGACCAGGAAATGAATTTGTAACTGTAGCTAAAACTTTTGAATCAAAAATAGAAGTTGAGAATGAAACTGGTAAAAAAGTTAAAGGAACATCATTATTAAAATTATTATCTTTGGGAATAAAAAAAGGAACTAAGGTAACTGTTCATGCAGAAGGGTCAGACTCTGAGACTGCTGTTGAAAAATTAACAGATCTTTTAGCAAACTTAAGAGACTAATCACTTAAGATAGAAGGTTTGACCTTCTATCTTTTTTTTAATTATGGAGGTTCTCAAATGAGAAAGTTAATACAAGGTATAGATGCTTCTCCAGGGATTGTTGTTGGAAAAGTATTTTTATATAAAGAAACAGAATTAGTTATCAATAAAGGTAAAGTATTAAATTCAAAAAAAGAAAAAGAAAAACTATTAGATGGTAGGGATCAATCGAGAGAACAATTATTTGAGATAAGAAAGATGACTGCTAAAAAATTAGGAGAGGATAAGGCAACTATTTTTGATGGTCATATCACTCTTTTAGAGGATGAAGATCTATTTGAAGAAGTAGTTGAATTAATTGAAGATAATCAAATCTCAGCAGAATATGCTCTAACTCAAGGGATAGAAGTATACTGCGATATGTTAGCAAACTTAGATGATCCATACTTAAGGGAAAGGGTAGCAGATCTTAAAGATATCTCTAAAAGATGGTTATATAATATCACAGGAACTCCAATCATAGATCTAGGAAACCTTCCTGCTGAGACTGTTATAGTCGCTAATGATCTAACTCCATCTGATACAGCTCAAATAGATCTTAAAAATGTTGTAGCTTTTGTTACACAAATAGGTGGTAAGACTGCTCATTCTTCTATTATGGCTAGATCTCTTGAACTCCCTGCTGTTGTAGGAACAAAAACTATTTTAAAAGATGCAAAAAATGAGGAAACAATTATTGTTGATGCATTGGCTGGAAAAGTTATTTTAAATCCTGACAACGATGAGATTGTAGAAGCAATTAAAGCAAAAGAGAAATTTAATATTGAAAAAGAAGAGTTAAAACAATTAAAAGATAAAAAAGCTACATCTAAAGATGGAATAACTGTAGGAACTTGGGCTAATATCGGTGGACCTTCTGATGTTGAAGGTGTTCTTAGAAATGGAGCTAATGGAATTGGTCTTTACAGAACTGAGTTTTTATTTATGAACTCTGATAAGTTTCCAACTGAGGAAGAACAACTTCAAGCATATAAGCAAGTTGTAGAAAGAATGAATAAACTTCCTGTAACTATTAGAACGATGGATATCGGTGGAGATAAAGCACTTTCTTATATGGAACTTCCTGAGGAAGAAAATCCATTTTTAGGATGGAGAGCAATTAGAGTTTGTTTAGATAGACCTGAGATTTTAAAAACACAATTTAGGGCCTTACTTAGAGCCTCTGGATTTGGATATGTTAAGATCATGCTTCCTATGATTATTTCATTAGATGAAGTTAGAAGATCAAAAATATTATTAGAAGAGTGTAAAGAGGAATTAAGAAATCAAGGTATTAATTTTGATGAAAAAATTCAATTAGGTATAATGGTTGAAACTCCATCTGTAGCATTTAGAGCAAAATATTTTGCTGAAGAAGTAGACTTCTTTTCAATTGGGACAAATGATCTTACTCAATACACATTGGCTGTTGATAGAGGAAATGAAAAGATTGCAGGGTTATATGATTCATTTAATCCTGGTGTTTTAGCGGCTATTAAGTTATCTATTGAGGGAGCTCACTCAGTTGGAATCCCTATCTCAATGTGTGGGGAATTTGCAGGAGATCCACTAGCTACACCAATATTATTTGGTATGGGATTAGATGCATTTTCAATGTCTGCTATCTCTGTATTAGGTATCAAGAGAAATATCATTCATTTAGATAAAAAAGAATGTGAAGCATTGGTTGAAAGGGTAATGGCTATGGCTACTGCTGAAGAGATTAAAGCTGAAATAAGAAAGTTTAATGAAAATTTATAAATTATATATGTAAATAGGAGGGGAGCTCATAAGTAGATTTTTTACTTGAGTTAACCTCTTTTTTTTTATGATTTTTCTAATTCACCCTTTATAAGATTAGTGTAGAGATATATATAGGTTTAATTTATAAGACCTTTTAATCTTTTTTATACTATATTTATAGAAATTAAATTTAGTCTTAAAGGAAAAACTGATTTTTAATTGAATAAGGTAAAAAAAGTTAAGGAGGTTATTCTATGATTGACAAATTAAATGCAATTAAAAACTTGAGAATAAAAAGGAAATCACTTGCTGAAGAAGAGCTAAGAGTTTTACAAAAAGAATCTAATGCTAAAAATAGAAATGAAAAAATAGATTTAAAAATCAAAAAAATTAAAATTAAAATAAATCAACTGGAAAAAGATTTAGAAGATTTAAAGAATCTTGAAAACAAATTTAAAGAAAATTAAAATTAATTTTATTTATGTAAAGTATTAAAGCAGATCAGGATTTGTCCTATCTGCTTTTTATATATATTATATAGTATATTTTTCAATATGAGAGTTACCAAAATATCTTTATGAATGAAATATATATTTATTGTTAATTGTTTTCATCAAACTTTCATTAAAAGGTAGTATATTAGTAGAGAGATCAAATATGAAAAAAATAAAGGGAGAAATTAAATATGAAAAAAAAATATATAAGTCAAGATCTAAAAAAGTCATATTTTATAATTATAGTTGTTATATTAGCTGTATTTATTCAAATTACTATATTTAGTTGGAATTATAGTAAAAGAAATGGGAAAAGAGAAGTTGAAATTGTCCTTAGTTTTTTAAAACAAGAGATATCTGAATTAGATGAAGCAAGTTTGAAGGACAAAGTTGAAGATGCTTTAGATGAAATTCCTAGATTTAAAAATCTTTCTATTGTTGCAAAAAACAATGATTTTATGTTAAAAAACAATGAGATTTTTTTAGAAGATATCCCTAAAGTAGAGGATATAATTTTATATAAAAATTATAGATACTATATCTATAACAATACCATCTATGATGATAAAAATAATCCTGTTCAAATAATTATTGTTAAAAATTTAGAGGACAACATTGAATTTGTTGTTGATATATTTTTAATATTTATAGGTATTTTTATTCTTTTAAATCTGACAGTTTTATTTCTTTATAAGTATTTTTATAAAAATATGATCTCTCAAATTAAAAATATAGAGTCAGAAGTTAATAAATTAGATATATATGGGGAAAATTTTAAACTCATAGAAAGTAATGATTATTATTATGAGGAAAATAAAAATATAATTAAAGCTACAAATAATATGTTAATAAGATTAAATAATCAGAGAAATCAGCAGATAAACTTTATACATAGTGCATCCCATGAGATGAAAACACCTCTAACGGTAATGAAAGGCTATACAGGAATGTTAGAAAGATGGGCTATAGACGATGGAGATAAAGATGTTATAAAGGAATATGTAAAAGTAATTTCTAATACCATCAATGAAAGTGCACAATTGATTGAAAAACTATTATTTTTAGTTCAAGATAATATAGAACTCACTCTAGAGCCTCTCAATTTAAAAAAATTAATAGAAGATATCTATATGAATTTATTAATAAAATATCCTAATAGTAAAGTTGTAATAGTGGGAGACAAAGATATAACTACAGATAAAGTTTTAATCAAGTTATTATTACACAACTTGATAGAAAATGCCGTTAAATATGGCAATAATAAAAAAGTAGAGATAGAGATCAGTGATACTTGTTTATCAATTTCAAATTATGGTGAACATATTGAAGAGGAAAATTTAAATAAGATCTTTGATAGATTTTATAGGGAAGATCAATCTCGAAACAATGATATTGAAGGCCATGGATTGGGATTATCTATTGTAAAAGTAATCTCAGAGCAGCTAGGGTTTCAAGTAGAAATAAAAAATAAAGAAACAATAGGAGTCGTTTCAAAACTTTATATGGAACTTAAATAAATACTCAGTATATGTAAATAAGAAGGAGTTAAACTAATGAAAATACTAATAATAGAAGATGAAAAAAGAATAAGTAAGTTTTTAGAAATAGAATTTTTAAGGGAAGGTTATAATGTAGAAGTGGCTTTTGATGGTAAGAGTGCCTTAGAAAAAGTAAATAATAATTTTTTTAATATTATCCTTTTAGATCTTATGATTCCAAATATACCAGGGGAAGATCTATGTAAAAAAATGAGAGAAACTTCAGATGTTCCTATAATTGTACTTACAGCAAAAAATAGTTTGATCTCAAAAATTCAATTGCTTGATATAGGAGCTGATGACTATGTCACTAAACCATTTGAGATTGAAGAACTTTTTGCAAGGATTAGGGTGATTTTAAGAAATAAGAGTCATTTTCTTAAAGATGGATTTGAAACATATGGTGAAATTGGATTAAAAAGAGATTCAAATGAAATAACTGTAAGAGGTAAAACTGTGTCTTTAAGTAAAAAAGAATATAACTTAATTGAG
>Ga0316197_10000807_pt1 | contig 22037 bp, 19 predicted proteins | sample OudBiesiAoxic_MG_FD_204939 | JGI IMG/M metagenome (GOLD analysis project Ga0316197, IMG submission 204939) | Coastal sediment microbial communities from Oude Bieten Haven, Netherlands - site A oxic | ecosystem: Environmental > Aquatic > Marine > Coastal > Sediment | place: Netherlands... | reverse complement strand
ACTGCGTAATATCTTCTTTACTGGTTTCAAAGTTATTCCAGTCTAAGTAGTAACTTCGTAACCCAACGTCTTCATCGTATACCAACCTATGATTTGCAGGTAACTGCTTTAATAACTTAATATCCAGAGCTTGCACTTGTAACCAGTTATCCGGAAGCAATAAGTCTTGTAACTGGTACAGTGCGTTCATCAGTAAAAAATTACGTTTAAACAGATTTATATTAACATCTGTATCTAAATCCATTAGTAACCCCTGCTGTTGAAGTTCAAAGGCTAAAAGGTGAACTTTAAGGCTCTGTGAAGATGTTTTAATAATGCTCAGCAAAGGCCAAATTAATGGATTATCAACAATAATTTCACTTTTTTTATTTAACAAAATGCCTCCTATAAATTCAATCTATATAACAGTATGACGAGCAATGCCGCGCTATAACTAGTAAAAATTGTCGCGTTTTAAATTTTGAAGCGTAATATAATGACATTAAAAGGTTAAACTTGTTTAATCAATTTTGTTGCTCGTTTTATGGCTAAAACATAAAAGAACAAATATCAGCGGTAATATAATCTGGGACGCATTAACCGAGATTATTCCATTGCTATGTTATTGGAGAGACCATGATTAAAATTGAAAAATCTATTACAGCTTGTTTTGATGTTGACCCGCAATGTGGCTTTACGCCACTTTGCCCTGATGAATTACCCGTTAATGATGGTCACCTGATTGCTGATGAGCTAAATACACAAGCGCAATTTGCTAAATACAGGCTAGTAAGTAAAGATAGCCATCCTGCCAAAGCCCCTTGGATAGCACAATCTGCAGATGAAATAATGACCCCTATTAAAGGCGATTACGAGAACTTGGATATTAAGTGGCCTGCACATTGTGTAGTAGGTACCAAAGGTAACACTTTAATACCAGGCCTTCCAAGTGAAGCCAACTACGATTTAGTAATTGAAAAAGGTGTCGATCCCCTCAAGCACCCCTACGGTGCTTGTTACCATGATCTTCTCGAGACTGAAGAAACGGGTATCATTGAATGGTTACATAAGCATCAAATAAACGTCCTTATCGTTGGTGGGCTAGCGACTGATTACTGTGTAAAAATTACTGTACTGCAACTCTGCAGGGCCGGTTTTAATGTTATTGTCAATTTGTCAGCCTGTCGTGGCATTAATACTGATACAACTGAAGAAGCCTGTTTATTGATGCTCAATGCCGGCGCCCAACTCATCGAAAATAGTAATGAGTTGGAACTAATATGAGCGATAATAAAACACAACATTGGCTTATTGATAGCTTATTAGACACTGATTTTTATAAGATAACTATGCTTCAAGCTTTTTATCATGCGTCTGAGTTTCGTTTGGTAAACGTACAATGGAAATTTGCGTGTCGTAACCAAAAAGGCCGTGATTTAACGCCGTTGATTCCTGAAATACAACGCCAATTAGAACATCTTTGTACATTATCATTTACAGATAAAGAATTGGAATACCTCGCAAAATTCCCCTATATAAAACCCGATTTCATTGAGTTTTTACGAATGTTTAAACTTAATATGAAATTCATCCACTTACATTCCGATGGAAACAATATAAGCCTTCGTTTTGACGGACCATTATTACATGTCAGCCTCTTTGAGATATATGCACTATCTATTATTAGCGAACTGCATACGGTCATTAATTGTGATGGATTTGACATTTTTTACGCGCGCGAAAAACTCGCGGCTAAAATCGCACTACTTCAGGCAGAAGATGATTTATCAGGTTTCAATTTCGCGGATTTTGGTACACGCCGACGCGCTAGCAAAGCATGGCAAGAAGAGGTCTTACTGACATTAAAAGGACAATGTACAAATACTTTTTCTGGTACTAGTAGCGTGCATTTTGCGCGAACATTAGACTTACCCGTAGTAGGCACAATGGCACATGAATGGTTTCAAAGTTGGCAAGCTGTAACACGACTGGCCGATGCGCAAAAAGCGGCATTAGAGGGCTGGGTTCAAGAATACAGAGGACGATTAGGGATCGCTTTAACGGATTGTTATTCAATGGATTCGTTTATACGTGACTTTTCTGACCCCTATTTTGGGAAATTATATGATGGATTACGCCATGATAGTGGTTGCCCTTTTATCTGGGGTGAAAAAGCAATTCGCCTATATCAGGATATGGAAATTGACCCTCTCAATAAAACCTTAGTATTCAGTGACTCGCTGGATATGCCGCGCATGATCGAAATTTGGAAACGTTTTAAAGGACGTATCAAAGTTTCCTTTGGTATCGGTACAAATTTAATGAATGATGTTGGCAATGATGCCCTTAGTATTGTTATCAAAATGGTGACGGTTAACGGGAAACCGGTAGCCAAAATATCTGATGAGCCGGGTAAAAGTATGTGTGAAGATTTAGGTTTTTTGCAATATTTGGCAAGCCAATATGGTATCGACCCTACAACAGTTAAGGTTTAAAGATGATCATTCACAAGCTACATTTTACCCTATAAAAAACAACCACAAAATTTGCAATTGCTAATTTTGATCAGACAGCCATTAATATAAACAACTGATTAATAACTTATATTTCCTTTCTGATAGCCATTTAAAATCTAATTTTGGACATCAATATCTAAATTTAAACGAGTAATGATAATCATAATTGATTGCTGTAAACTACACGCATATTTTCACGATTTTATAAGAACCGCCAAATCTATGCCACAGCTCAATAATAACTTGACCATTATGCAGACTAATTCCAATCAGGAAGTTGCCGTTACTAATAGGGTAATCAACACACCTAAAATAGTGCTTGCAACGCTTAATGCAAAATATATCCATGCAAGTTTAGGTTTACGTTATCTATACGCTAATCTAAAAGACCTTCAAGACTGCTGTGAAATCAAAGAGTTTGTCATTCAAAGCCGCCCTCTTGATATCGTTGAAAAGATATTAGAGTCAAAACCAGATATTGTTGGATTAGGCGTTTATATATGGAATATCGTAGAGACTACAAATGTCGTTAACTTACTAAAAGTAATCGCACCAGAAGTTAAGGTCATATTGGGAGGTCCCGAAGTCAGCTATGAATCTGAACAGCAAGAAATTGTTAAGATTTCTGACTATGTATTAACGGGTCCAGGAGAGGTTAGTTTTTATGAATTATGCCAAGATATTATTAACAATACAGCGCCTACCCGAAAGGTCATAAAATCTAAACCTGTTGAGTTAAAAAATATTGAGATGCCCTATCAATATTATAGTGATGAAGATTTATCTAAACGTATATTATATGTTGAAGCATCACGAGGTTGCCCTTTTAAATGTGAGTTTTGTTTATCCTCACTAGATACTAAATCTGATCCATATGAACTTCAGGTTTTCCTTAAAGAGATGGATATTTTACACCAACGTGGCGCGCGCAACTTTAAATTTATTGATAGAACCTTTAATTTAGATATCAATACTTCATTGCAAATTATGCAATTTTTCTTAGACAGAATGAGCGATGATCTTTACTTGCATTTTGAAGTGGTACCAGATCACCTACCAAGGAAATTAAAGGAAATTCTAACTAAATTCCCAGAGGGAAGTTTACAATTTGAAGTGGGTATACAAACCTTCAATCAAGAAGTACAGGAAAACATTAGCCGTAAGCAGAATAATCCCAAATCAAAGAAAAATTTATTATGGTTAAAAGAAAATACAACGGCACATATACACGCAGATCTAATATTTGGATTGCCAGGAGAAACACTAGAAACCTTTAAAGATAGTTTTGATGAACTCTATTTATGTCAACCCCATGAAATCCAAATGGGTATTTTAAAACGTTTAAGAGGGACTCCTGTTATTCGACATACAGAGGCTTTTGATCTTAGATTTAGTCCATTACCCCCTTTTAACATATTAAGTACTGATCGCATTGACTTTGCAACAATGCAATTGATCAACCGATTCGCCCGTTACTGGGATATGATCGGCAATTCAGGTCGTTTCAAACATTCATTACCTGAAATCTTATCTGACAAATCCTTTAAAGATTTTTTAGCAATTACAAATTGGTTATTCGAAAAAACAGATCAAACCCATAAAATCAATTTAAAAAGATTATATGAACTCGTGGCACAAGCAGTTGAAGCCTTATTTCCCGAAAGACACCAGTTAGTCATCGCTAAAATTGAATTAGATTACGCGGCAACAAAGTCTAAAAGTTTATTTAGTACACTCAATCTTTATGCGGGCCAACAAAAAGTAACCACCAGTAAAAGTAAATTATTACAGCGACAAAAACAGCATATGCAATAAAATCATTTACACTAAAATACCCACTTAATAATTTAACCAATAGAGATAAGATATGCGCGCTGATACGGTTGTTATATTAGACTTCGAAACAACTGGATTATCGCCAGAACAAGGTGATAGAGCGATTGAAATAGGCGCAGTTCGCCTTGTAAATGGTGTAATAAAAGATCAATTTCAAGCATTAATGGATCCTGGTTTTCGTGTAACAAACTTCATAGAAAATTACACAGGCATAAGTAATAACATGTTATCTCAAGCTGATTCCTGCCAACATGTAATGAGTGATTTTGCTGATTTTATAGCAGGAGACAACCTAATTGCACATAATGCTTGCTTTGATAAACGTTTCTTAAACGCAGAGTTTTCGCGTATTGGACTCCAATATCCCGGCGAATTTTCATGTTCATTATTATTGTCTCGTCGTATTTTTCAGAATGCCAATAGCCACAAATTGGGAGACTTGATTCAGTTGGCTAACATTCCAAGTTCAGGAGACTTTCATCGTGCATTATACGATGCTCAAATGACAAGTCAGCTATGGTTAGCAATGTTAAAAAATATCGAGGCGTGTTACGGGCTAAGTAATCTGACTTTTCAACAGATACAAAAAATTTGTAAAACACCTAAAAAGTCAGTTAATAAATTATTACAAAGTTGGGCAATTTAGACTGCATATGCCTTGCTTAAAAGAGACTTTAAAACTGTCATCTACAATTAGCTATTTCAATAGATTTACAGAAATCACGACTAACCAGGAATAAACAGCATGTTGATTACATTTTCTCAAGGGAAAATAATTGCCAATAACCGTGAAATCATGGTCAAACTTTTAGGCGAAGCAAGTGTAACACTACAAGCGCAAGTTGATGAGATTGAACTCATAGGTAATGCAAACGTTATCTGCGCAGTGGGAAGTGGAATAAACTGGTCTTTACGACTGGATAGCAGTGAGCAATTAAAAGCTTTAGCCTGTGAAACTGGCATTGCTATTAAAGATCGATAATTAACAAATAATAACAGCCTAAGGCTGTTGTTATTTTCCGTTTTAATTTTGTTCAACTCAACGCATTTTGATGGAGACATCCGATATGTGCTCTAGTCAATTTAGTCCAACAAAGAGCATTACGTGTTGAGCTGAACCCGCAACATTTTCCACAACTTTTCAAACACTTACGTACAAAAACAACACTACATAGGCTCAGCATTTATAGGAGCCAGTAAAAATACTGCAAAAAAATCAAAAAGTTCAATAGCCCTTAGTTATTTTATACTACTCATTTTTCCCTTTGCTCTTATCTTCTCTTACAGTGCTATAGTTAAACTAAACACAAGGGGCTGCTTATGACTTATATACAATCATTCGGTGCTACTGAAACGGTTACTGGTTCATGTCATTTTTTACACGTTAAACATGGACCTAATATTTTAATCGATTGTGGTTATTTTCAAGGTAAAAATGAAAAAAAAACACTCGACACCTTTGATTTCAATCCTAAAGATGTTGATGTTGTTCTATTGACACATGCACATTTAGATCATATTGGACGTCTTCCAAAACTGGTAAAAGAAGGCTTTAATGGTAAAGTCATCGCCCTTCGCTCTACTCTTGATCTAGCAGAGATCATTTTATTTGATAGTGCAAAAATAGCTGAGGAAGATTACAAATGCGCTTTAAAAAAAGCCAAACGTTCAGGTAATCAGAAACAAGTTCTACCTCCTATTTATAGTACCGATGATGCACAAGCTGTTTTTGACCTGATCATTCAATATGCAGACTATAATAAATCGATTAGACTATCCCCCAAAGTACAAGTTACCTTCCATAATGCGGGACATATTCTTGGCTCTGCGGCTATTGAGTTAGAAATAAAGGGAGATGATTCCAATAAAACAATCGTTTTCAGCGGAGACCTTGGCGGTACTGACGATATGATCATGCCTACGCCAAGTTTCATCAATAAAGCAGATACACTTTATATAGAATCAACCTATGGCGATCGTGATCATCGTCCCTTAGAAGAGACTATTAATGAGTGCAAACAGATCATTATCGATACCTTAACAAACCAGGGTAATGTTTTGATCCCCTCCTTTGCGATTGAGCGTTCCCAAGAGATATTATTACTGCTTAAACAGATGTATTACGACAATGAATTACCAACTTGTAAGGTATATCTAGACTCACCAATGGCTATCCGCGCAACACAGATTTATAATAATTACCCTAATGAATTAAATAAAAATGCAAATAGACTGTTACAACGTGATGGTTCAGTTTTTGAGTTTCCCTATTTGCAATATGCGCTGAAAGAGAAAGACTCTATGCGCATTAATGAACAAGAGAGTGGCTGCATTATTATAGCAGGGAGTGGCATGTGCACTGGAGGGCGTATTCTACATCACTTTAAACATCGTTTATGGGATAAAAAAAATGCCGTCATTTTTATTGGCTATCAAGTACAAGGGACGTTAGGAAGACAACTGATAGATGGAGCCGAGCTTATTCACTTATACCATGAAAGCATAAGTGTTAATGCTAAAATACATATGCTCAATGGTTTTTCAGCCCATGCAGGACAAACTGATCTTATTGCTTGGATGAAGCAATTCAACCAACTGGATAAAATCTATTTAATACATGGCGAACCAAATGTACAAGATGAGTTTAAAAAGGTGATTAAAGAGAAACTGCATAAACCGGTACATATTGTTAAATATGCCGAAAAAATTTACCCTTAGCTTAAAAGTGTAAATTTTTACACTGTGATTATTATAGCCTGTTGTTTTGAATTCATTGGCCGGCATTGTTAGCAATTTACGCAGTATTCTCATATATTTTACATAGACAACTGATTATTGATCCGCTGGAAATACGATCCCCGTTTGACGTCGTATCTCTGTTGTGATCTCTGAGACCGCTAAAGAGCGCTCTACTGCATGAGAATCCATGACCCCTTTTTCAATTTGCTTAGCAAAAGCAATCGCTTCATAGAGCATCGAATTTTCTCCTTGCTCAACACTGAGAGTTTCTGAAATAGCCCCTCTTTTTTGAATGCTAAAACCGTTACATTCCGAAATTTGATTGATTAGAATAACTCCATCCTCTCCCTGAATTTCGCTCGGTATTTTACCATCAGATACCTTAGAGTGCTGTATCGTTAGTAAAAAATCAGGATACTCAAAAATAACTGTTCCATGTGCATCAACACCTGAATCAAGTAACTTTGCACTTGCTTTAACACCTTCAGGTTTACCAAACAGTGCAATAGCAGAAGAAACACAGTAAAAACCAATATCCATAATTGAGCCATTTGAGTAGGCAGGATTAAAAGTATTAGGATTTTCACCCTGTAAATACTTTTGATAACGAGACGAATACTGGCAATAACTTATATAAACATTACGTAGCCTGCCGATTGTATCTATATTTCTTTTAAGTAGTTGGAAGTTAGGTAAAAATTCTGTTTTAAAAGCTTCAAAAAGAATAACGTTATGCATTTCAGCACTGCGATACATTTCCTCTGCCTGCGTAATATTCGATGCAATAGGTTTCTCACAAATAACATGCTTACCAAATTCCATCATCAATAGTGCTTGCTCACAATGTAAGCTATTAGGTGATGCTATATATACTGCGTCTATTGTTTTATCCTGCCCAAGTGCTGATAGGTCATTATAAAAATTGCAGTTTTTACTTTGATGTTGAGCGGCAAACCCACAGGCACTTTCTAGTTGACGAGAGTAGACCGCACTTAATTGAAATTCTTTGCACTGCAGTGCTGCTTCCACAAATTTTTCTGATATCCAGTTAGTGCCAATAACGGCTAAATTGATCATGCGATCGTTTCTCCTGATTAAATTATGGATTATTCACTATTATTAGTGATCTAAAAGTTTATGTCGAAATAGCAGGTTGTTTTCTTAAATCCAGATTAGATTGTATTAATAACTCTGCATTATTCATCGCTTCTCTGGTCCCTACATCGATAGTGAGGATATCAGTAAAACGTTGTAAATCTTTAATTGCAACATCATGGGCCAAAATCAATAAATCGGCATTCGCTACGTCTTTGGCGTTTATACGATTATTAATGCCATTGGCTCCTTGGGTTTCAATTTTAATGTGAACCCCCAATTTATTGGCTGCATTCTCTAAGCTTTTTGCTGCTAGAAATGTATGTGCAACGCCTGAAGGGCAGGCAGTTATCGCTAAAACTTGCGCTTTTACTTCACCTATCAGAATTTCATCGTGTTCTATTTTACATACGCAATGAAGATCACTCTCTATCACCTTTTTTTTCAAAATAGAGACAAGAATGGCAGTTGTTAGTGCTCCCGCAAGAGTACCTACAACATACGCTATTTTTCCATCAACAACAGGTAATACAATCCAACCTCCCCACGGAGCATGGTTTACCACATTAAATGTAAAGCCAACAACATTACCGATAATCCCCCCTGCGACGATAGAAGGAATTACCCTTATAGGATCAGCAGCAGCAAAAGGAATAGCACCTTCAGATATACCAATCAACCCCATAAGCCCTGCGGCTTTACCCGCTTCTTTTTCATCCCGTTTAAATTTTTTGGGTGCAATTAAGGTAGCAAGAAACAAACCTAAGGGGGGCGTACAGATAGCAATGCCTACACCGCCCATTATCCAAGGTTGTGTATCTACTTGAGTTTGAGCAAAAAGTGTCGCTATTTTGTTGACCGGCCCGCCCATATCAAAAGCGGTCATTGCACCTAAGATGGCTCCAAGTACCACTTTACTGCTACCCGCCATCGATGATAACCACTCATTCATACTCAGCATTACACTTGCTATCGGATCACCAATCACCCACATAATCATGCCACATACGATAAAAGTGCCCATTATCGGATAAATAAAGATGGCACCAAGTGAAATTAAGGAATCAGGTAGTTTAATTTTTTTTAATTGTAATACGACAAAGCCGGCCATGAAACCGACGACAATAACTCCCAAAAAACCTGTCTGATAATTCTGTACAGCAATCCAAGAACCAATCATACCTGGTGCAAGACCTGGTTTATCAGCAATAGAATAAGAAATATACCCTCCCAACACAACAGTGAACAGCGTTAATCCTGCAATCCCCATTAACGCAATATCTTTCAAAATCCCCTCTTCAGGCACAGCACCTTTACCTAAAAACATCACAGAAAGTGAAAGCAAGACCCCACCAGCAACAATAAAAGGGATCATATGTGATGTTCCAAAAAGGAGATGCAGTTTTGCATTATTGAAATTCTGTTGCCAAGCGATTTTTTTTCCTGATGAATTATCTTTTATTATCGAATTAATAGGTTCATCACAGGGCTGGTTGCACAGCAAATCAAGTACATGTTGCTTAGAATTAGCGAGCTTTATATTGTCAATAAAGCCATCTTCTATAAGTTTATTAGATATTTTTACTAATACTTCAATATGGTCATCATCGACATGATTTGGTGAAGCGATCATAAAAAAAACGCAAGATTTTTGACCATCTTCAGCACCATAATCAATGCCTTGTTTGCTTATACCAACTGCAACTGCGGGAGTGATCACTGCATCGCTTTTAGCATGTGGTATTGCAATGCCATCCTCAAAACCAGTATTACCGATTGCTTCTCTTGCATAAACATCTGATAAATAATTCTTTTTGCTTGATAATTTACCGGCGCTTTCAAGCATTCCAGCCATCTCTTCAAGTAACTCTATTTTACTGTTTGCTTTAAGTTCTAAACAAACTAATTGTGAGTTTATTAACGAATTGATGTCCATCAGAGTCACCTAATTATTATGGATTATTATATTGTATTGTATTGTTTTCATTACCAATTAAAACAGCATAGCTAGTTTATGTACTGGATTATCGTAACCGGATCATTACAGTGTGAACTACCGCAGGCTATATCAACGAGTCATTTTATAAGAAAGCGATAAATTGAATATCCATATTCACGCTAGTAATTAAGTAAGGCGACTTAATACAAAATAAAGTAGCAATAGCCATTTGTGCAAGTGATTGTACTCTAAATTGAGTATTTTCATTTAATGCTTGAATTTTTAATAATGCGGCAGGAGATAATGCATTTTCATTGAGATGGATTTAATACTCTCTCGCCGATCTTAAGTTCTCAGAAATACCAGTTAAATACTGATTAGACAGCAGTGCCTGTGCCAAGGGTGAAAGAACAATAGAATCAACAATGGAGTGCCTATGTAAAGCGCTTTATCTCAACGAACAATATAATCTAAAACTTGCATGGTTTCTTTAATACTCGTTTCATGATCCATACAATGAGAATAAAAAAACATAGAAATATTCTAAACCAGTGCGTTGCAGACTATGATCACAACTGGAAACTAAATATTTTCTAGACCCGCCCTATCCAGAAGGTCCAGGCCACATATCAAAGCCGGCTTTACTTGTAATACCAAAGGAATTTAATAGGTGATCAGAGTTTGCGTAGGAAAAATTATTACTAATAAGGCGTGAGTTGCAGGAGATAGTTGTTCTCACTTCAAAACTCACAACGCAGTTAGGGATAATTTTAACTAGCAAGAATGATCACTTTATTAATTCCTTTGGTATAATACTACGCCACTATTTCCACAGCATTGATATCGCATTTTTTGGTGCGATAGGAATCTTCCAAATATAAAGGGATAAGCTCATGTTGAATCATATTCGATCCAAAGTAGTAAAGTTGATCTGTCGAATAAATATATGATAGAAAAAATTTAACGTAACGATCAAAAATAGTCTGAAAATGAATACTTAAATCAGAGATAGTCTACAACTCAAATATATTTAATAGGAGAGAAGTAGCTTCTACTAAATAATTGTAACAAACTTCATCTATTGTGATCGGTAACTTTCATTTATTCTTTAATATCAATAACATTACGATATTTGTGCTAATATTTACAAAAAATATAAGAAGGAAAAAAATGAAAATTGTAGCGGTTACCGCTTGCCCAACAGGTATTGCTCATACCTATATGGCAGCAGATGCACTGATAAAAACAGCTCGTAAACACAACGTTCACATTAAAGTTGAAACGCAAGGAGCAATGGGTATAGAAAATCAGCTGACAACCCACGATATTGCACAGGCTGAAAAAGTTTTTATTGTTTCTGATATAGAAATAGAGCAATTTTCACGGTTCGAGTGTATTGATATTATTCATCTCTCCATAGAAGATGTTTTATTGGACGTAGAAAAGTTATTTATTATGCATTGTAGAAATAATTAAAACTATGAATGAATATCAAGTCACATTTATAGTTAAAGATACAGATGCTAGTGCACGCGTTGTAAAGCCACTTTATCAACTCGCCAAAAAATTTAAAAGTAACCTGAGCATTATAAACATAACCCGAAACCGACAAGCCTGCCTTTCAAATTCTCTTGCAATACTTCAGGTAGGCTTAGTAAAAGGCGATCTATGTCAACTATGTACGGTAGGTATTGATGCAGAATTAGCCTGCTTTGTCCTTAAGAATATCATTTCAGAACACTACCATTTAATCGGTGCAAATATAAATTATCAATTTTGTAATAACCTAGCCGATAGATTACCAGAACTAATAACCCCAAGCAGAGCAAACTGGTATTACGCAAAAGCACATACTCAATTAACAAAAAGAGAATGCTTAAACGGGTTAGCTCAATTGATAATAGCTGATAATCCAGATAAATTAATAAAGGCTTTCATAGCACGTGAAAAGTATTCATCTACCTATATTAAGCCCGGAGTTGCAGTTCCTCACGTAATGATAGAAAACCTTCAAAATCTAGCGGTTGCCGTCATTGTAAGTGATACGCCAATCGATTGGACCTTGAAAAGTGGCAATGTCAATCTTATAATTGCATTAGCTATACCGAGTAAACCAACCCGCGAACAGATAATCTCAACGACAAACCTAACAAGAAATTTATTGTTTGGTCAGGTCTCTGAGCGCCTACTTAAAACAAAGAACAGCATAGACCTTCAAGCTTTACTGATGTATTTCATGACAAGAGTATTAACTTAGTTTATCTCCTTAATAGTAAATGACATTTTCCAAGAAAATATCACTACGGTTAAGTTGAAATTCGATAAGTGGATGGAGTACTTCCGGTTCTATTTTTGAATACTCGGCAAAAATAATTTACATCTTTAAACCCACAACGTACAGAAACTTCATTTAGCTTGAAGTTGTATTTTTTTAACATAAATTTTGCTCTTTCTATTCTAACCCAAGTAATATAATCAGCTAAGGTCATGTGACCTTGTTGTCTAAAAAGACGGGACAAATGATTAGCAGAAATACTAAAGCGCTCTGCAATATTATCTCGCGTTATTGAACGCTGGAAGTTCTCCTGAATATAGATACATATTCCTTGATAAAGATCTTGTACTCGATTTTGAGATCTATCTTTTGGAGATTCAAGCATCACTTTACTATATTGTAATAATGCTTGAAGTAATAATTCATCCATCGGTTTTTTAGTACTTTCCCGCGCAAGTGAGCTTAATGCTTCTAATATATTATCTAGGGCAAAACCTGAACGTGTTTGTATACTGTGCTTCTGAACATCAAAAAAAGTCCCCTCTCCTTTGCGCTTACTGACCAGGCTAAGTCCTAATTGTCTTCTTCCAAAAAGCATGCTTAGGACCGAGCAGTCGGTGTCCCAATTAGGTTTATTCCAACAATTAGGCGAGATAAATATCGCATCACCGGGTTTAGCTATTACCGTGATAATGGCATGTTCATGGTTTTCCATTTCGTTTATATACTCACCGTCCAACACCAACTCTAATCGAGGAAAGTTTACTTGATAACTAAATTCTGGTGGCTTATGAAAATCGCCTGCAAACCATATGTTATGAAATGGTTCACGTTCACTCAGTAACGAAGAAATTAGATCCAGGAATATCATATTTAGCACCGTAAATGTATCGTATTTTCAATTATTATAAAGATACAATAAGCGTTCGCATTTCTTAGCGACCAAGATCACAGAGAATAAATTAGGTTACAAAAATCTAGTATTAACCACAAATAACTAGTCCTTTACAGCTCCCTAATGACATCAATCACACTCTATCAAGTTCGCTACAATTTTAGAGTAAATGCATTTTTTGTTCTCTATACCCCCTCTTCTTCATAGCTAACAATACTCTTAACAAAATAGTGATGGATAGCTATCTATCCTCCTTCGATATAAACAATAATTAGGGTGGTTTAATGCCAAAAAATAGATCCAATCTAAAAAGCATACACGCCATGTTTTTACCTATGAACAATGAAATTAAACACTTTTCTTGGGGCAGTTACTCCTCTTTAAGTAATTTATTTGGCATAGATAATTCATCTCACCAACCACAAGCAGAAATTTGGATGGGTGCACATCCGAATGGTTGTTCAACAGTCCTTATAAATGGACAAATCACTAATATATCGACTCTTATTGAACAGGACAAAGCATTATTCTTGGGTGAAAACATTGCTAAAATTTTTGGACAATTACCTTATTTATTCAAAGTACTAGCGGCAGATAAAGCATTATCAATTCAGGTACATCCTAACAAATTACAAGCACAACAAGGATTTGAACGCGAAAATACGCTAGGTATTAATTTAACCGCAAAAAATAGAAACTTTAAAGATAAAAACCATAAACCAGAATTAGTATATGCATTAACAGAATATCAGGCTATGAATGGCTTTAGACCAATTAGTGATATTATTCGGAATTTTTTACTATTGGAAATTGCCGAATTATCAGAATTGATATATGACTTAGTTACAAATCAAACATCTCAAGGATTGGCAATTTTCTGCACTGCCCTGCTCTCTCTAGATGGACAACAAAAAAGCACAGTTTTAGCTAAGTTATTACATTCAGTAAATAAAACTTCAGAATCCACCTGCTTAGTTATCCTTGATTTAGCTAAACAACACTCTGATGATTTGGGGCTATTTACACCACTGCTACTAAACGTAATAACATTAAATCCGGGTGAGGCTATGTACTTAGATGCACAAACGCCACATGCCTATTTAAAAGGCACGGGACTTGAAATCATGGCCAATTCTGACAATGTGCTGCGAGCAGGCTTAACAGACAAATACATTGACATTAAGGAGCTTATCGCTTGTACTCTTTTTGATAAAAAACCTGTCGATAGCTTATTACTGACACCAATAATAGATAATAATATACTGCATTACCCCATTCCTGTTGCTGATTTTAAGTTTGCTATCATCCAACACGCCAATCAACACGACATATCGATCCAAGGAGCTGAAATTTTACTTGCTCTTGATCATTCAATGCTGTTAACACATAAGAATGGAGAGTCATGCAAAATTAAAAAAGGACAATCTGTTTTTGTACCAGCTTATGCTGAACACTATGCCATTTCCAGTAAAGGAAGAGTCGCTCGCGCTTATAACTAATCCCCCCTTAAACATCATTTTATCATTTAGTCTTAGTTCACTGCTCACATTAGACATAGCTGTAGTGAACATTTTAGACAATCAAAGAGTTTAATTTATTAAGTTTCGTTAATACAGCTCCCCTACCACCTTTCACAAAAAGACAAATCGCCAATAAAATCATGAGCCTTAATATCACATTAAATGGTAGTTCATAAAAACGAACTGGAGATATATCACATAAAATATTTATAGTTACAAAATTATAGTAACCGGCGTTTTATTACTATTTCACAATTTTCTTTAAGACCCAATAATTAACTCATAACTTGAGTACATATAACGAGCATAAAATGATTACAAATCTTACCAATATCAATTTAATTAATGGCAATCTACAAGCAAATTCAAAAGATGAAATATTTGATGAATTGGCACAAATGCTATTTGAAAATAATCGTATAAATAATAAAGAGAGTTTTTTATTTGATGTAAAAGCAAGAGAAGCAGTGAGTGTTACATCAACTGATGGTATTGCTTACCCACATTCAAAAAGTAAAGCAGTCATTGAACCAGCAATTGCTATCGGCGTAAAACGCGGAGGCATTGAATACGGCGATGAAGACGGCATTAAACCTAGCCTGTTTTTTATGATCGCATCGCCTGACAATGGAGGTGACCATCATATCTATGTTTTACAAGATCTATTTGGAAAATTCAGTGAAAAATTTATAACTGATATACACAACGCAAAAAATGAACCACAAATTCTTAATATTTTAATCAACTCATAGGGATAATGTATGACGACAATAACAGCACAACCTACTAATGATAGTAGTATGAATTTAAAGAAAATTCTTAGCTCCTTAAAAGGACACCTTTTATTTGGTACTTCGCATATGCTGCCATTTATCGTCGCAGGCGGTGTATTACTTGCTCTTGCCGTAATGGCATCAGGTAAAGGCGCAGTACCAGCAACAGGGATGCTAGCTGATATATCGAACATTGGGATAAAAGGTCTTATTTTATTTCCAATTATTTTAGGTGGTTTTATTGGTTATTCAATCGCAGACAAACCAGCGCTTGCCCCTGCTATGATAGCATCAGCGATTATGTCAGATATTGGTGGTGGTTTCCTTGGTTGTATCGTTGCAGGTTTCATTGCGGGGGGGGTAGTACTTCAACTTAAAAAAATCCCACTTTCTCCTAACATGACAGCCTTAGGGGCATATTTTATCTACCCATTAATTGGCACATTAGTATCTGCAGGTATTGTGCTTTGGGGAATTGGTGAACCAATAAAATTCTTTATGGTTTCAATGAATGAATTTCTGGCCTCTATGGCTGGTGCTTCAAAAATTGTACTGGGTACAATTCTTGGAGGTATGACAGCATTTGACATGGGCGGTCCTATCAATAAAGTAGCAACTTTATTTGCACAAACTCAAGTCGACACACAACCATGGTTAATGGGTGGTGTTGGTATCGCTATCTGTACCCCACCACTTGGCATGGCACTAGCAACATTCTTATTTAAGAAAAAATTTACTAAAGAAGAGCAAGAAGCAGGCAAAGCAGCTGCAATTATGGGCTCTATCGGTATCTCTGAAGGTGCAATACCATTTGCAGCAAATGATCCGCTTCGCGTATTACCTTCTATCGTAGCGGGCGGTATTGTTGGTTGTGTCTTTGGTTTCCTTACCGACACATTGTTACACGCGCCATGGGGTGGATTAATTACAGCACCTGTTTCGAGTAATATTCCTATGTATGTGGTTGGTATTTTATTAGGTTCAGTAACAACTGCGCTTATTGTTGGTTTTTGGAAACCTGTTGCGTCTGAAATTGCTGATGTTAAACCACAACAAGCATCTAACAATGTGCAAGTGAATGCAGCTTCAATTAACGAAGGCGAATATGATATCGTGGCAGTAACTTGTTGCCCATCAGGTGTGGCACATACCTTTATGGCAGCAAATGCACTCGAAAAGGCAGGTTTAGCAGCGGGCCTTAAAATAAAGGTTGAAACACAGGGGCAAAACGGTATTCAGAACCGAATTACTGATTTAGATGTAAAAAATGCCCAGCTAGTAATATTAGCGCATGATATAAAAGTAACAGATCTACATCGTTTTGCGAATGCAAATGTTCGTGAATGTACAACAAAAGAAGCAATGCGTAATGCAGTAAACCTTGTTAAAGTTTAACCACGATTAGCAAGTAAACCAAACAATACTAGGTAGATTAGCTACCTAGTATTAAAAGCTCTACCCCCCCCAAATATGCAAGAAAGCACTCTCAATGCTGCAATTATTAGTGAAAAGTAGGTAATAGAGCGCGAATTCCATCAATAAACATCTGCACTGACATGATTAAAAGTAACATGCCCATCAACCTTTCTAATGCAGTCAATCCCTTCACTTTTAATAACTTGTATAAATTTGGCGAAAAAAGTAAGACAAGTGCAGAAAGTCCCCACGCTAATAACAGTGAAATAAACAAACCACCGGAATGTTCCGCATTGGTTTTCGCTAGAACGAGTAATGTCGCTAAAGCGGCAGGACCAGCAATCATCGGCATAGCAATTGGCACTACCAATGGTTCATCTCCGGCTTTAGTCGCAAACATATCCCCACCATTAGGATTTGGAAATATCATTTTTAAAGAAATGACAAAAAAGATTATCCCACCAGCAATGGTTATGGATTGTGTTTCGAGATGAAATAAACTTAAAAACTGTTCTCCAAAAAAAAGAAAAACCACTAAAATTAAAAGCCCAATTAACATCTCGCGAATTATTATTTTTGAATGCCTCTGCTTATCGATATTTTTCAAAATACTAAGTAACAAAGGTACATTACCAAAAGGATCAAGAATAAAAAAAAGTAAAACGGCCGTTGAAAATATTGGAAATGAAGTCTCCATGTAAATGTTCCCATCAATAAATTTAAAATGACTTATACCACTATCCGGTATTGTAAGTTTTTAAAAGCAAAGGGCAATTAATTTTCTCATTGGTTGCTTATTCATTTCAAAGGTTGTTACTGCGCTCTTAGATATCTTCATTGACATCATATAATTAAACTGTTTAAGTCAAATATAGCTAAAAGCTCAACACTAAGCGTATTAAAAATAATTCAGCTTATATGGCTGCTTTAGTTTGGTCTTTTTAGCAAAATTGTATATAAATTACTTTTACCATAATCAAAAGGGAATACAAATGATCAGCTATGCAACTATCGGTGTCTCCGATTTAGAAAAATCAGAAGCTTTTTATAATGAACTATTGGCTCCATTAGGCGCAACAACACTCGTAAAAATGGAACGTATAATTTTTATTGGTAAAAGCATGGCAGAGCCTATGCTAGCAATTTGCATTCCGTATGATGAAGAAGTACAACACTGTGGTAACGGAAACATGCTAGCAATTGCACCGGGGTCAAAGGAGCAATGTGATGAGCTTTATCATAAAGCAATTGCTTTAGGCGCAACTTGCGATGGTAAGCCAGGTCAACGTATCCCAGATGTTTTCTATGGGGCATATTTCCGTGATTTTGATGGAAATAAAATTGCTTTTAACCATTTTGGTTAATGAAAATTGAAGTAAATAAGTGATTAATAGTTACTTTGATGGCAAAGTTAAGCTCATTTCAGTACCTCAAATTAATCACTTTTTGTATTTATCAATTCGATAGCAAGATAAAAATGCCTAATATGCATCTATTTTATTATTACAATACAGCTAATGTAAAGTTCGAATATTGTAAATATGAATGCCGTTTTTTGATTTATACATTGATATAAAGGTTGTTTTTTAGTTTGAGTAAGGGCTTACGACAATATAATTAAACCCGGTCACCAATATCATTCTAAGTAGGTTGATACACCACAAATTCGCCTTATGAGTAACAAAATATAGGGGTTCCCTATTTATTTTTGTTTAGAGTATCGTTTAAATTTCACTTAATAGTGATTATATCTGTTACAAGAAATGACCTAAACCTATATTAAAAGTGTTTTAACTATCGAAAAATCAATCTATTAGTGTATATTTCCTTATATTAAGTGTACTTATTGTATTGTTACTTTTTTAGGTGGTTCTATGTCTGTTCTTTCCCCCAATAGTGTTTTTACTTCTTTACAACAGTATGGCCCCTTTGCCGTTTGTGATAACTCTCTGAATGCTCGACGTTTTTCCATCCAAACTCGAGAGTGGGTGAAATGCTTACAGAAAGATCCAAACAATATTACTAAATATCGTGCGTTACGTAGTCAGATATTCGAGTTTTTGGCAGTAGATAGCTTTGAACAGATTCAATCTCTCATTACAGACAACACGTTACGTGAGCAGCGCACTGAGCGTGCACTTTGTTTATTAGGCAATATGTTTGGCATTAACGGTAATTTTAATGAGATAAAAAGCCGTGTAGATGACTATGCCCGTACTGCAGATGCGGTCATCCACTCTATTATTGGAAAAATACTTTCTCCTTATGCCTCACATATTGAAGCAACTAATGAGATAGAAGTAACAAACAACCCTGTTGAGTTACTGTTGATTATGTTTAATGATGTTTACCACAAAAAAGCACGTTTTGAAGCGCGACGTAAGCTGATCTTAATGACATTGGCAGGTAGTATTGATCAACGAGAACGGGAAACTAAAATTGAAAGTAAATTTTCCGCTTTTTTAGAGTTTTTGAATGGCTATGTCTGGAGTCCTAATCTTAAAATTGGAGAGTTAGATCCTGTATATCTTCATTCAACACATCGCAAAGAAGATTATCGTTGCAATTCAGTTAATGTTTTAACACCTCAGCAAGCAAAGTTATTCCAACCCACCTTAGGTGAGAAATTAACACTTGTTAAACGACGCAGCTTCACAGCTGGTGATAAAAAAACACCTATCTATGTGTCGATTAGAAAAAAACCACCAGAAGCGAAAGTATTAAAGTTATTGCGTAAAAATCAAAAAAATCCTGCGGTTGCGGTTGATGATGAGCTTGGATTAATGGCAGTACTTGATTCAGTCAGTGACGTAAAAGCTTTTCAGCAACACCTTACTCGTAGCGCTTCAAAAGCGAACTCTTTAATGGTACTCGAAGATATCTCTGATACTTTAAGTGATCATACACAATATCGTGGCACAGCTGTCGGTTCGAGTGATAAAACGGCAATGATGAAATTTTTTGCTCGTTTAGGTGGTATGCGTGTTGAGTTTATTATCCATACTAATAGGTCATGGTTAAACTATATCTATCAACAAGACGTAGCGCATAATGAGTATGAAGTAAAACGTATGTTTGACACGGGGGTTATCGAGTTACTGTTTCCTATGGATATTTTTCATCTTAAACATCTTAATACTCGCGACGAAATGTTACAATTTTTTCGAAAACAGATTGAAACGTAAATCCTTAATGTATTCAACGTGCTCAATAATTTATATATAGCACTTAGTTAGCCCTGCGAGTATTGGCAAGCGCTTTTAAAGTGTAACAAGAATTAAAATCTCGTTGAATAAATTATTAATATCTCATATAAAGCTAATTGAACGCGGTGTAATTTAGCCTGCAGCTAGTGCTACAAGTTCAGAAATCCTTTCCGTTGCCCAACTTTCAAACTTCCAGTTTTTAATAAATGCACAGTGTCCGCCATACTGCTGTGTTTCTATCGTTAACCATGAGGAATTAAATAAGCATGCGAGCTGATTAGCTGGAATAATAGGGTCATCTAGAGAGGTGATAATAGTGGTGCTAATAGAGAGGGATTTTAAACCATCACCTAGAATTGAATAAGCTTCAAAATAATCATTTGTGGTGGAGAAATTAGTATAATCAGGCACAAAAAAATCGTTCATCTGATCTAATGTTTTTAATTTTTTTAGTTTATCACCATAATCCAAGTGACTGTGATGTTGTAACTTTTTAAACAGTGAGCGCTTCCATTTTTTTACAAAATATTTTTCATAAACAGGAAAGCCGTTATTCAACATATCCATTGTTGTTGGTGGGTGTAATAATGGACAAATAGCAATCGCTTGATGAATCGCTACTTGCTCTTTCTTAGCAACATTAGCCACGCGTAAACAAAAATTCCCACCGAGTGAATAGCCACATAATACGTTATGTTCACCCCCCAATTTATTACAAAGATACTTAACTGCCTCGACGACCTCTTGTAAACGTGTTGAATTAAAAAGGCCTTTGTTAAGATGATGCGTTTCTCCATGGTCTCGAAAATTTAATCGAAACACATCAAAACCATCATCTAATAGTTTCTGTCCACTTGAAAGCACATACAAGGAATCAGCACAGCCTTCCCAACCGTGTAAAATAATTGCTAAGCCTTTCGACTTTTTTTCTGTATTGGCAAAAAAACCAAGTAAATTTACACCTTGAGGCGTAGTGATAAGGTATTCTTTAGAGCTCTCTAATAGTTTTTTTGCACGTTTTTTTTCGAGTAACTTACGTGGTCCAGTACTCGACAAAATTGATTGTAAGTGCCTGTTACTAAGACCTCTCGGCGGTTTAAATTGATTCACTTGTACCTGTAATATTATATTTAAAAATAATTATTTACTTTGCCACACTAAATTACTTTTCAGCTAATAATTTAGTTACTTTTTTAAAAAACATTTCTAGTGTTTTGTCATCTTTATAATCAAAGTCATAGGAACCATGAAACAATAAACTAATGGTAAGATCCTGATAGGCTAACCAACAAGTATATCCATCAAAATCGTGAGAGGCACGAATTCCTGCAAGCTCATAAAAGCCCTGTTCCTTATTACCATGAGTTATTACTAGGTTAAATACTTGCAGCATGTTTTGTTTTTTTAATCTATCGAGATACATTGCTTCTTCTCCGATTATTACTTTTACCTAATAAATAATTACGAGTTGGAAGCAAAAAAAGATCAATAACCAACTCTCATTCTATTGAAGAGTTATACACTTTTTGTACACTTTCACAGGTCCCATCGTCTTTATAAAGAGCACATTGCCACTCTTCATTATTCCACACAATTTTTTCTGGATTCCACATTCTATTTTTATTGAAGACACAGTTACAGGGCGCGTCATCTTCACTTGTACCTATTTTACTTGTACTTTTCGCACTTTTTTTCGTAACATTTTTAGGGGTATTAGCATTATGTAACGCGACATTTGCTCGCATCAAATCTGCTTCAGCTTGCTTAACTTTTTGATTCGCATTTTCAAGTAATTCTGTCGCCACTTTTTTTTCAGCAAGCGCCGTGTTAAGCAACTCTTTGTTGAAC
>Ga0316197_10000805_pt1 | contig 22070 bp, 26 predicted proteins | sample OudBiesiAoxic_MG_FD_204939 | JGI IMG/M metagenome (GOLD analysis project Ga0316197, IMG submission 204939) | Coastal sediment microbial communities from Oude Bieten Haven, Netherlands - site A oxic | ecosystem: Environmental > Aquatic > Marine > Coastal > Sediment | place: Netherlands... | reverse complement strand
TTCATACCTTGATTATCAAAGTCCCAATGAATTCGAGCGTATGGATAAACCGTTAAAAGAAGTAGCTTAACGAACTTAACTAGGGTGACCGAATTCAGTTGACCAGGTCACCGTAATAGTTTTTCATTAATTTTTGCTGATTTAGTATATCAAAAAGCACATTAAATAAAGACCAAATTCAGGTGAATCATTATTTTTATTACGTTGGTTATGTTGATTAGTGTTAATTTATTTTTAATGGGTTTATTAAGTTGTTGTTTATTAATAGAATTTTAATTTTAAGGTTAAGTTTATTAGTGTTTTTAGCCAGAATAAGTGTGAACTTATAAATTTTATTAGAATTGATACGTGATTGGTTTTTTTCGGTAAAAACTTTAAAAAAAACGCCCTACTGTTATATACAGTAAGACGTTTTTATAATGAGATTATGAGTTTAGAGCTGCTTTTTTTAACCAAGGATTTAAATGTGGAGTGTTTTGCTCTATAAACTCCAAACGATCTTTTTTTGAAAGGTTCATTACATCAATAAATAATGCTTTTGTACCTTTAGTTTCTCTCGTGGTAATATCCACTTTCATATTTTTCTCCAATTGTGATAGGTTGTGATTAGTATGTGTTTATAGCTAAATGAGGTTGCCGCCTCATTTAGCTATCTCCTCCCTTTAGAACAAATCGTCCTCCTCTTTTAGTCTCTCTATCTCTTTCATTGCTTCTTCTATTTTCTTATCGATAATGTTATTAGCTTTGCCACCTAATTGTTTAAATTTATACTGAACGTATTTATATTTAGAGTTAACTACTTTTTCTGCTCGTTGTTTAGTGCTTTTATCGAAATTAATAAGATCAAATATTTCACTGTTTTTATTGCTATTTTTTTCGCTCTTAACTTCGCCAGTTAAATCAAATAGTTTCTTAATGATTTCTTTTGTCTTTAAATCTTTTACATCGCCCAGTTCAACTTCTTGCTCTGTCGGTAGTTTAGGAGCTAATTTTATCAATTCTAAATAGTTCTCCCAGGTTAAATTATTTACATTAGGAAATAACATCACAACCCACAATGGGATAGCTCTAGTTCTTAGTGCATAACTTACTTTTCTCTGGCTAATATCTAGTATTTCAGCAATTTCCATTTGAGTTTTATTTTCTTTTTCATAAATTTCAGCATGTTCGCCTAATTCATAAAGGTTTAATTCCAATGCAGAACGGATTTCTTTCGCTAATTGTTTAGCATCTGATTTAGAAATAGGCTCATCTGCTAGCATTATTCTAAATTCAGGAATTTCACCATTTTTGTTTAATACATACGCTCGACGACTAGAACCATCTAGTATTTCTATTCGCCCATCTTCATGTTTAAAACCAATTGCAGGATAATACTGTTGTTTATCTAATGAAGATAAACGTTTTAATATTTCAGGTGTTAATAGTGATTGATTTCTTCCATTGTTTTCAAAATCAACAAATGTATTATTTTTAAGTTGATCATAATCAATCGTTATTTCAGTGAAATTAACTGTAACACCTGATTTCAGCGTCCATTTACTTTGTGCAGTTGAAACTTGTTTTAAACCTCTTCGGAAGTTTGTTGATGAACGGTTTATCCCAGACAAGGTTATCTTGTTAGTAGGTCCCATGGTTTACCTCTTCTTGCTCTTCATTCCTTAATTGTTCTTCAGTCTTAATACTGATTTTTTTTATTATCTGCAGTAACTCTCTTTTAACTGCATTTGCAGATAGAATTGCCGTTTCGTAAGAAGACCTTGATGCATATCGTTGTTCCATACACTCTTGTCTTTGGATATCATAAATAGTTCTGTGAATTGCATCGGCGGCTACAAACAGTTCAGAGCTGTCAATTCGGTTGTTCATTAACATATCTGTAAAAGTACGAACTAACCGATCCATTTGGTATGATTGCTGCCTACTATTTTCATCTACAATAACCGGTAATATTTTCCATTCTTTTATTGTGTCAATGCCAAGTTGATTAATTCTATCTCTTGTGAAGGTAATAAAGTTTCTAGTTGATAGGTAATCCAACTCTTTCGGCACTACTGGAGTTACAATTAAGTCTGAAGCTAAAAGAATCGACCATGTGATTGGCGAGTCTTGAGGAGGAGTATCTATCAGAATCAAATCAAATTCAGACTTTAAAATAGGAACTACAAAGTCTTTAAACTCTCTCAACAAATTATTTTTTTCATCTTCAGGTAATGTGTGATAAAAATCTGTAAAGCGTTCATCATCTGGAAAACTCGACATAATTCTTAAGTTAGGCAAATGTGTTGGGATCGTAGAAAGTAAAACGACTTCTTCAGGTTCTAAGTTATATTTCTTCATATAATCATAAAAATACAACCTTCTATTGTCTGTAGAATTTTTATCTGATTCTCTTAAAACGATATCTGCCATTGTTAAGTATATATCGTTATCTTCTTTTGGCTGTCCCTGTAATCCGCAACTACCTTGCGGATCAAAATCGCACAAAGCAATTTGCATTCTTAATGAGGTATCAAGTGCAAACGCTGTAGCCATTGTTCTTACGGTTGTCGATTTAGCTACTCCTCCTTTATGATTTATAACTGTGGCCACTATGGGATTGTAATTATCAGAATATTTTGGTGCGCCAGCTTCCTTCATAAAGACTTCAGCATCAAATCGGTTATACATTTTCGATTTGCCTTGCATTATAAAATCACCGATTTTTTTTTCTGCTTGTAATTTTTTCTCTAAACTATTTAATGTAGGCATACTAACTTTACATGCTAATGCCAGTTGAGTTTTATTCATTGCATGATTATAAATAAGCCTATCAACCCCTGTTTTCGAATCTACATTTGTAATTTCTTTTACACCGTTACTTTCAATGTATTGTTGTAAAGTTATCTCTTCTTCGTCCATCCTAGCTATACAATCATCAAGCTTGCTTAGTAGTTCCATATTTTCTCTCCTGAATTTTATAATTCTTTAAAATATCAATTATAGCGTGATGCTAACAGTTGAATTTTAATATATCAATGGGATTTAATGCTTTTATATTAAAATTCAGTATTCATCTATATTTTTCTCGTTATTCTGTAATTTTCTTATTTATGTCTATAATTTGTTTATGGGCAATTATTCAGCTGAATAATTAAAAGTAAGATGCTGAAAGGCAATTATTCAGCTGAATAATTAAAAGTAAGATACTGAAAGGCAATTATTCAGCTGAATAATTAAAAGTAAGATACTGAAAGGCAATTATTCAGCTGAATAATTCACGGTTTAAAAGAATAGTTTCTGAAATAGTTAATTGACTATGCATCTCTCCGTTGAGATGATACTTGCCCATTACTACCTTGTAGTATGTATGCTATATCCTTTTAAATAGCAGCGCGTTGCGTAAAGGAATTATCGAATTTAATTCGATCCATTAATAGATAAACATCTATTCTCCGAAATACAATGGACATTGAGCGTTACCCCTTTGTATATTCACTAATCATTTATAGAGCCTAGCTCTTAACTTTAAAACAAACTGAAAAGTTTTTTGTAAGAGGAAACAACATGAAATTTATAAATTTGACCTTTAAAAGTAATGACTCCTTACTGGAAATGGTTACTAAACTAGTAACCGATAATGGCCGGTACCAAATTTCCTTCATTGATAAAAATTACAGTTATAAAGGCGGTTTCCGTCCTTATTATGTGACTGTAGAAAAAACAAATGAGGGTTATATTCTTGATGGCATTATGGAATACCAGCAGGACAGCAAAGAAAGTAAATTAAAATTATCCAATATATTCAACTTTATTACTAATACTCATAGTTTTGAGTTTGTCGGTGATGTAGACATTGAAAGTGTTGGTGCAGAAGAATTATATGAAGTTTATAAGTTGTTCTCTTCTAATATAGTAAAATACCATTCTCTTGGTGCTTATACTGTAGAAGTTGGACGTTTATCGCCAAGACCAATCTTATAATATTAACCGTTTCTGTGTCTTAAAACACAGAAACAATAACTGAAAAGTTTTCTTATAGGAGAAAAAACATGACTACATTGGTAGGTATTAATGATTTTTAAATTATTTTAAAATGAAATTAAAAACAACCATTTAAATATTTTAAATAAAAAAACCAACAAATAAATTTGTTGGTTTTTTTTTGGTTATTTTATAAGTTTCATCATTCTCCGATAGTTTGTATTACCTTGGACTAACTTTTCATGGTAATGACTTATTGGTAAAATGTGCTCATAAATTTCTAGGTCTTTTACGTGGTTAGTAATAATTTCTTTAAAACGAAACCACTGAAGTAATCGGACTCGTTCATTTTGTATAGGATCAAAATACTGATACAAAATTTTAGTTTCTAACTCCGATTTTTCTTTTGTTATTAAATACACTTTATGTTTTGCTTTGTAGTCTAATAACTTAGCCTCGTAATACTCCATTGGTTGAATGTCGTCATTACTTTCTAGCTCGTGAGCGTGGTTAGTAATTATTTCCTTAAAGCGAAACCAGTCAATTATTGAGATTCTTTCATTTCTCAATATAGGTTTTAACTTACAGCCTGGTAACTTAGAAGTGTATCTAAAAAACAATTTTGATTGTAATTTTGATTTCTCTTTTGAAAGCTCTGCAGCTTTTTGTTTGGCCTCATAATTTAATAACTCTTTCTGGTAATGATCTATTGTGAAAACTTTGTCATCACTTTCTAGCTCGTGAGCATGGTTAGTAATTATTTCCTTAAATCTAAACCAGTCGAGTAAGCGTAACTTTCTATCTTCCTCTCTTAATAAATGAGGCTTAAATAGTTGTAACTCTAAATAGAATTTTTCTTCTGAAAGAATTTTACTTTTAGAGTATTCCTTACCTTCTTCTATAGCGTTTAAAGGGCATATATCATCATTACATCGATGAAATTTACAATTAAAACAAAACTCACAGTTAAACGTTTCAAACCAGCTAAAATCAGCTCGCTCGTATTCGTTGCTATTTATTACAGATTTACAAGTCGGGCACAATATTAATTTAAGATCTGAAGTTTCAATTTTTGTTTTATTTTCCATGTTATTTCTCTCATAAAGTTAAGCTTTTCAGCAGTTGAAATTTTTATTTTTTTATTTTTAATAAATAAATTAAAACCTAAAAAAACATTCCTATCAGTCCGATAATACCTAATATAGTCCCCAATATACCCCAATAATTACCGTACCTAGAATTAAGTTCTGGTGATCGAAGGAGCCATTTTTGAATTTCCCAAAAAGTAGCTTTTTGGAGAGTTAGGTTTACATCGCTTCTATCTTTGATTTTTAGATCGTGTTGAGCATCGTAATCAATACCTAAACTATCTAGAGTTAATCCTTTTAGTCGATTGGCACCAATTACATAACGAATAATCCATGTGCCATTTTCCTTGTTTGTAATACAAACAGGCATCCATCGACGGAAGTAGGGCATATGGTTATTATTAACTCTAACGATGTTATTACTAGGTCCTGAATCAGAGTTCAGGAGTCTTACTGTAGATGTTGCATGTACAACGTGGTTTGTTTTTGTGTTAAACATATATATCCTCATAAAATTTAGCTTTTCAGCTTGGGCTCTAAACATTGAGCTAGATGATTTAATCGAAAACGATTGAATGGATTAATCATATGTTTTTACAATTATATTTACAAGCTTGCTCTTATTTAATCTATCCCTTTAGAGCATTTGGCTGAGCCAAATAAAAGATGGAAAAAGTTAAGCTTTAATCGTTTCTTTCTATATTGAGGGGGAATAGGGTAGGGGGCTATTGTTTTAGTTTTTAAGTTATATGAAACTCCTTTACCGTGTAATATTTTATTATAACTAAGCGAAATCAATTTAATGTTCCAACCTGCATCGTTTAATTTTTTAATTTCTTTTTTTATTCGATTTCTAACCCATTGAGAATAAGTGTATTGGTAACCACCATCCAAGTAACAAGTGATCAATTTGTTTTTTGATATATTGTTTTTATTTATTAACTCAAATATATCTAACAATGCTTTTTTTTCACTTCCTGGCAAGTCAAAATGACACATAAAAGCAATATTGTTATCTTCATCCGATCCATAAAAAGCGGTGCATATATTGACGTTTGAAGTAGTTATTCTTGTTTTCGATTCTCCTTTTTTTATGTAAGACCATTCTTTTTGAAGAACCTCTTCGGTTAACTCTTTATCTGTGAGTTTACTTGCCATAAAGTTTCTTTCCTTTTTCAAACTCAACAACATAAATTAGCTTTTTTTAAAAAGTTAATTACTAGGGAATAAATAATAACATCCATCTTTAGGTGCGCCTTTTTTTAGGCAATTTAACACCTCCGTCGCGCTAATTGCCGTCATGTTTTTAAAAACTAATCTGTATCCTTTTAGATTTTTTGCTTCTGCTTTATCTTTAGGAACAATCGCTTGAAAAGGCAACCATGAAATAATAAAAAGGTCTGGTTTTGGTTGGGTTTTCTTTTTCATTTTTTCATCCTGTATGGTTTTCTGACTTGCTTTGTTTTACTACAACAAACAAATTTTGCTGGCACCCTTGCCAATCATCCTCGTCAAAATCAGAAGACCAGCTCAATTTAGATTCATTTGTTATCGGTGCATTAGATTGATGGCAAATACTAAGGTCGCTCAAGCTTTCATTTAAGAAAAATGGTAGGTCTCGCTCTATGCTTGGCTCAATACTTTGAATAACGAGTGTATCACCCTCTTCAGCCGTTTCATTGAACTGCTTCAACGATCTGCGTAATAAAATAAATGCTGTCGGGCATCGCTGTGCTTTCAAATCAAATGTTTTCATTGGTAACGCTCCTTTTATGCTCTTAGGTCAGAACAAGGGTATATGTCTAATCGCTCACAAATGTGACTTGCAATTCGTCTTTCACAGCGCTTAACAATGATGTACTCGGCTCCACTGCCTTTCTTTTTAACTGTGTTTTCTTCAGTGATTTTCGCATCAATCCAGTGCTGATCTGAAAAATCAGCTAAAGGCATGGCTGAAAGCTTATCAAATTTACTTAAGTCTAACGTGCCTCCTGCAATTGAACGGTCTATAAAAGATCGAACTACATAACCTAATCCAGATAAAAACAGTGCTTTACCAAACAAGGTAGGTTTATGCACTACGTTTGGTTTCTCTTTATCACCAACAAGCAACACATCCAAGGGTAAATTACTCAAGACTGTAGGGATGATTTTCTGCATTACAGCAAGCGTTTCATTAAATGTACTTTCTAGCTTCAAATCATTATTTAGTGCTGATTTACTTTTATTTAAGCAAGTGTGAACAAATTGTGAGAATTGAAATAACGTCCACGCTTGGCCGTACTTAAGGTTTCCGTTTAGTGAAATCCAACTTTCGAGTGGTCTATCTAAAACAGTGGTAGTCTCAATTAAATTCCGCATAAAATTACTGTAGGGACTTTTACCATCAAAATACATACTTAGAGAAGTTGTTGGTTTTTTTAAAAAAAGGTGATATGAGGAGAACACTCCACGAATAATCGCCTTATCAATCACATCGGTATTAGTAACAATGAGCTTCACACCAAAAGTTTGATTTTCTATTTTTTCAGCTCCTTCGATATACCCTGCCTCACGAAGTTCATCTATCACGTATTTATTACCTGAGTATCGGCCTTGTCCATCACAAATAAATCGCATGCTACATTTATCTATTTTAGCAAGTACCATTTCTCTACCGCCAAATACTATTTTTTCTAATGAATCTAGGCGATTAACAACAAGCGTTATGTTTGGGTATACCGTTTCACCCTCTTTAACATATTCTCTATGCCCTTTAACTCTAGAAGCATCAACGTCACGTTGCATTTTTTCTCGTTCTTCTAACTCGTTTGAATTCGCTTCTACTGCGAAGTGAGAAATTAAATCTTTCGTTGTGATAATACCCTCAAAAACCTCAACGTCAGGGTAAGCATTAGTTAAGCCCTCATTTGCAACAAATAAAGGTAATGTTAAATCTGCATTAGCAGGAGAAGTCATATCATTTTTCATATTAGCTCACTTAGTTTTTGATTTGTTATCTTGATGTAACTGATCATATTACATAACATTTAAAATAGCAACATAGATAATAAATTAATTAAAAGGCTTGATATATTAGTTAAATTAAAGCAATATAGATAATGAAAAACAAATTAGACAAAAGAGAAAGGTGGCATCATGGATTTACTTAGCACTTACTTAAATAGCAATACTCAGGTAGAAACTAAAGTAATTGATATTACAAACGCAGTACAACAAGAAGATGTTTCCATGAAAACGTCTATCTACAATGATTTTACGCGTGTAGTAAGTGATATCAGAGTGTTGATTGAATCAAACCACCAGCCTATTGTTTCTTGCAAGGCTTCTCTAGGTAAAGACTCTCTTATTGTTGTTATTGCATCTATCGCGGCTTATAAGGCTTCTATAGAGGCAGGGAAAATTGAGGCTTCAAGACCGTTATTAATAACAACGGTCTCAACATTAGTAGAATCAATAGTCATGGATATGTTTGTCCGATACACAAAAAAAAGTATAGAAAGCTACTGTTGCGAAAATAATATTAATTTAACCTATAATTTAGTTGAACCTGATCTTAATTCAGAGTATTTTATTAAGTGGGCATCTAATGATAAAATGATAAATAACCCTTTAAAATCAGGTGATTGCACAAATATTTTAAAGCTAGATCCAGCTCTTAAAAACCTCGCAATACTTCGTAAAACAATCTGTAAAAATAAACGTGTCATTAGCTTTGTTGGGTCTAGAAAAGCAGAATCAACTCGTAGATCGACTAATATGATAAAACAAAATATTGCCAATAAAGCAGTATCAAATCTATTAACTGAAATGGAAACGACTTCGATTAATACTGAATTAGATTTTGCTCCTATTTCTGAATGGTCAGACGATGATGTTTTTGGATTGTTGCGTATTGCAGGCGATAACCCTTTAGACGAATTAAAGTCTGGAGTTATTTCTACATTCTTAGATGATTTTTCTTTAATTTTAGAAATTTATGGTAAAGCGAGTACGGGTCGTTGTGAGGTCGTATTGAGCAATAATAAAGTAAAAGCTGGTGGCGGTTGTGGCGGCTCTAGTGCGAGGTATGGCTGTCATTTCTGTACGCAAATAGTAACAGACAAAAGTACCATTGCATTAGCTGAGAAAACCTACTGGAAAGTATTGGGTGTTGAAAATGCGTTACGTGTAAGAGATTGGCTTTTCAGAGCAAGTTTTGATGAACAGGCTAAAACACATCACCCTAAAGCAGTTGACCCTTGTTTAAATCGCATTATTTATCAACCAAACGTACTAAAATCAAGAAAATTATCAAAAATGATAACCTATGCTTCTCAATTAACAGTTGACTCAATTAACTCTGCAAAAAAGCTGGCTACGCTGATAGCTGAAAACAGAGAAGATGAGCATGAGGGCGTTGCCGCTATCAAAGCTGACATGAACATTCATCCTAAAGCAAAGGCCGCTTTCTTAAAGATGTATTTGTCTGAAGCTTCTAAACCTCTAATGAATTACTTTAGTCAAAAGCATGCGGTATATCTTTCTTTTTTGTGGGCGTTAAATGGCGTGAGCGCGGTTAACTACGAGCCGCTTTCAATCTGGAGAAATATTTCTAATGGTAAATCAAGAATCCCTTACCCTAAATTAAACACTGAATTGCCTGTGGAAAAAACGACTCTTAAATCAACGCCTGCACTTGAGCCTATAGCGCTTCGTTTTCACACTAAAGAGTTTGAAAGTAACTTCTTTGAAAATGGCAGCCCATCATTTCTTAGTTTTTGGCAAAAGCCAGTAACAACAATGGATATTTTCCCTGAAAGTAACTGTATGACCGATGATTCAGCGGATCATACAAATAAAGTAAAAACGTCTTTTTCTATTGAATTGGCATTCAATTACACAAGCGAGCATCTTGCCGTTACTTTTAAGCCATCAATTGAATCAATTAAGCATGGAATAACAGGACGAAATGTAACAAAAGGACTTATTACGGTATTAAATGAAGAGATCAGCGATTACATTACTGAGAAAGCTTACGAGTTACTTTACAGTGATTTTTATAATGACTACTTAGACTTGGTGGATAGCTACGAGATAAACGACCAATACCAAATAAATTCTAAACAACAAAACCTTATTAATAAGTTTTCTTCTTTTAACAAGATAAGCACCCCACTTCGCTACTTTTCAAAACATGAAGTGAACACTGGATATAGAGACTTGCCGCTTAAGGTTAATTCTTCTTACAAGTGGACTCAGCGCGTAACCAAAAAATCACCTAATGGGACACTCAATAAAACAACCACTCGATGCCGATTTTACAAGCCATCGGTGATCTCTACTTTTGAAGAGAAGTACAAAGTAAGCACTGAAATAATGAAGCCAAATTTTAATACGACAGAGCGAGAAGCAATTCAAACATTAGACTATGATGACAATGTTGATGATGTAAACAGCCCTATTACAATTTGTAATGATAGATTACAAATGTGGGTTGACAATGGTGGCCTAGAAAAAGCACTTAATGAGCATGACAGCACTATCGCAAGAGAAATAAAGCATCGTCACACTTACCGCAAAAATGGCTCTAGAAGAGGTACTGGCATCCGTAGATATAATGGAGTTTCTGTTATATCTAACTTAATGCTAAATGCAGGCGTTCTAATTAAACCTAAATATATTGGCCAATTTGAAAGCAAATTAAGAAGAACACAGTTACTAGATGAAATTGGAGCATTTGAGCTTCAAGTATTAAACCGCAAAGATTTATTAGCGCATAAAAATGCAGTAAGCATGAAACAGCATCGTACCGACAAAGCAAACTATCTTTTAAAGGTACGTGCGGCTAGAAATGAGAGAAGAAAAAACCACGTTGATTTGTTTAACGATTACAAAGTAAACCCTGTATTAATGTCGGTATCGCACACTGAGTCGGTAATAAGTGATCTCTTTAAACTAGCAACAACTCAGTTGGAGCAAATTAAATATATTTTAACTGGTAACGATTTTGACTTTAACGGTTTAAATGTAAACAGTAATACGATGATCAAGTCTATTAACGTTTGGGTTGCTATGTATCATGACGCATTAACGGATTACACGAAGTTCAAAAAGCTGCTTATAAATAAAAAGATGACAGATGTATTAGCGTTATCTGCTACGTCAGAAATAAAGGTTAACGATCATTTTATTAGTTTAAGTAATGCATTTATTGCCATGGCGAAAGAAAACCTTAAGCCTGAAGTTTATAATTTATTAAAAAGAAGCGTTAAAGAGGAAAAGGCAAAAGATGTTATATTAAATAAAATGAACACTCAGGACAAAGTAAGTACACTAGCTGCATTACTTACTGCATAAGATAAGGTTGAAAAATGGAAAGTAATACGGCTTATAAATGGGAACCACTTAGCTTAGTAGATGCCACGGCACTATCTGAATACACTTGTGCGCCTAGAGCCTCTTTATACAAGTGGAAGAAAAGCAGGCCCAAAAGAGTGCGCTTATTTGAATTGGCCGCATACTTTGATTATTTAACAGAATTAGAGCGTGAATCCATTCTCAACGATCCTAAATTAGAGCTTTTTGAGTTATTGATTAAAATGGGATTGCCTAATGTAAAAGTAAAAGATGTTGCGTTATTACTTGGTGAATCACAGCGAACACTAAACAGCTGGTGGGGTGAAGCAAAGGGTGATAAAAAAGTAATGCTCTTATCATTATTGGAGGGGCAAATGATTATCCTTGCCTTGGCCACAAAGCCTCTTCTACGTGGCGTTATAGAAATCAATGAATCAGAGCTACAAATGAGTCATATTGCACAAATACCCGGTGAGGCCATCAATCGGATTGGTCTGAGTATTATTAATAAATCATTAAATTAAAAAAGGTTGTGATAAATCAGATTTGCCGGGCGGATTTATGTAAGGCGAAAAAAACACACTAACATAATATTTAGTGTGTTTTTTTAGATAAACCACCAGAAGAAATCGGACGTGTATTAGAATCGCCTCACGCGTTAAATGATAGCATAAATGCTTATGTGCTAATCTTCATCAAATAGCCAGCTTTGAGCACTAACATTAGTAACCGTTTCTGTCGTTTCATGTATTTCTGTATCTGAATACCCACCGACTTCAGGGCTAAGGGCGTACACAGAAGATATATAAGCCTGTTTGTATGTTTCAAATACCGCAACGACAGGATTAGCGCATCCGTGAAAGATAACTTTACAATGGCCCTCATAACCATCCTTAACAAAGGACACGGCTTCACCTGTGCCATTATGTTCGTCACTTTCAATCACCAAAACTACATTTTTAATTTGTTCTTTCATTTTAATTCCAATTAAAACTGATCTAGTCTTTGAACATTGCCATCATTTGCTTCAAATACGATTTTAATATGAGGTCCTAATTACGCAATAGGATGGGGCTTTGTAATCTAATTTATTGTTGTCAACATGACCCGCTTTGTTCTAGCACACCTATCTTTATCACTTGCTAAAGACTTAATCACCGGGCAAGTGTTTGTTTTTAAAGTTGAAAATGAGGTTATTCTATATAATTGTGGATAATTTTATTTCTCAGTTGGCAGGTTTAATTCACTAACCAACATGTTTCCCAATAAACAACAAATAGACAGGCCGTTTTAATTTTTGATCCAATAAATAGCGGATTGGGGCTAATACTTTCCTTTTATTGTTTGTTGCTCTTAATGCAAAACTTATATTTTTATACTTGAACATTATTTCGCTCCTTTAAAGTGTGAAAACGCGCTATTAATCAACTTTTAAATAAGTTAATTAATAGCGTGTTGTTATGCAAAACTAAGATTAATTTAATGTATTAACTTAATATTTGGAGAGAAACACCAAGTTTTCACATTAGTTACTGGTGATGTAACAAGCGCCATTGAACGAAAATTTCTTTTGCTCATTGGTATAACAAACCAATATTGATTATCCTGATCAAAGTCAAAATATTCTACTGAAGTGCGGCTAGCATAAATAACATCGGCAGAAAAAGTAAAATCTTTTACTAAACCGTTATTTTCTATCTTAGTCGTTTCTTGGAATTTCTTATTTAACGTATCCAATCTTTGCTTTTTATCTCTAATATTAGAGCAAGTTATTATGGAATACATTTCGGTAAGTTGATTTTTTAATACGGGTGATAAATTACTATTACTCATAGTTTTTCCTCTTATAAAAGTGCCTTTCGGCGTGAGCTCTTAACGTAGAGCAGAACGATAAAATCGATAAAATCGATAAAACAAATATATAGTATTATTACATTTTTAGATTTGCAATTTTTATATGGCTGGTGGCTTAAATCATTTATTAGTATTGGAACTTAGCAAGGGCAAATAAAAGTTATTCACATATTTTTATCATATTGATAGCTCTCACTAATGTTCCAATGAAGTTCCTACTTTAAACTAAATATTGACGTTGTTTTATTATAGCTACAACTATCCTTTTTATATTTTCAGGATTTTCGCCTCTAACCATTGCCCTTAAAACAGTCTTTACCTCGCCCTCAACCCAACCTACTGACCGTATACCTAAAGATATTGAAGATGGTAATAGCCCTTGTTTAACGCGAACAAGAAAACTACTTTTAGACATTCCTAAAAGATTTGCAGCTTCATTCACTCGAATTATTTTAATTTCTTTCGGATATAATTTGTTCATGTAAACACTCCTCGTTAGTTGGTGTATTTATAGACTAATATAATTGCAAATTTACCTATATACCTCTAAGTGAATGGTCATAAGTTATTGATATAAATAAACTATATATTGAAATTTCTTTATGTAATTTAATGTAACTTTATGTAATTTAATGTAACTTTAGCTAAAGTTGATAAACATTTATTTTGATTAATGAATTATAAGGTTTATTTATTTTTGATGGTTTAGGGTTGGTAATTATATCGGTAACAGAATTTATATGGCTGGTGGCTTAAATTATTTGATTGTACCTTTCCTTGAAAAACGGAATTATTTAAATTTTTTACGTGTTGAATAATACCAATGATTAACACTAAACAGCATCTACATCGCTTTGGATGTGTCACTTTGTTTCACCTTAAGTTAAACAAGATATTGCGGTTGGCTAAAATAGCTTTCCGATTTGCTTCGTCAGCTCCACTAGTTTGTGAAGTTATTCCCCAAAATTCATCCCTTATAAAATACGGTCTACCTGCTTTTTTGTTTTTAAAAAACTTGCCTCTAGGCAATGAATCTCTTCGATTTAACTTGTATTGCCAATCTCTAAAAGCAGCATTTTTTCTCACAATATTAAATTCGCCATCTTCCTGTTTAACAATTATCGATTTGGTTCCAAACTTTCTCATAAATACCCTTTCTCTTTTAATTCTTCTATAAGTTTAGCTTTCTGCTTGTTTTTCATAAGACTTATTACAAATGGCTTATAACCGTTGCTTTTTTCAAAGCTATTTTCTAATATCTTAGCGGTCATAAGCAGATTATAATTGTCAATTAAAACCATGATCCTTCTGTGAGATTCATGGGCTGCTTTTTTATCTAACATCAAGAGATCACCAAGGCAAAATTCCAACATTATAAAGTTGCTAAATAAATCTTGGTATTTCATCTTTAATTCTTTTGATTTTTCTTGTTTTTCTTTATCTTCGAATTGATATAATTCGTTATGTTCTTTTTTTATTTTTTCAGTAAAACCCGGCTTTTTAAAAACCTCTAATATCTGATTTTGGTATTCTTTTATTTCAGAATTTAACGATTCTATTTTTCTATTTTTCTCCGTTAATTCATTATTCCTAACTTGTTCTTTAATTTGATAGCTCAAATACATTACGGAAAACAACATAGTTATTGGGCCAAGTACACCTCCAAAAAAAGCCCCTAGATTAGCCCACTCCTTATGCTCATCCCAAAATCCAAAGCCAAACTTAGCACTGTACATTACAATAGGTGTCGCCAATACAATAATACCTAACCAGACGATGAATTTATTTTTCATAATGACCTTAATTATATTGGAAACATAAAACGTGGCTTTTTTATTATTTTATACTGATAAGCTAAAAATCACATTTCAAAATAAAATTTATTTATATCAGGGTACGGTTGAAAGCATGCTGCAGTATCGTTGAATAGTTCCAGGATAGTCACTTCGTTTTCTTCAGAGACTTTCCCGTTGTTCGCTAAAGTATATTCTTTCGCTAGTTCCAATCCATCTTTATAGTTCTTACCCACTTCTCTTAATGTTTGTAAGTAAGTTGGAAGTCCACCCATTTTCGCGCTTGCTAATTTTAATTCCGATAAATCAACATTTAATTTCATGTTTCTCATTCCTATGTTCATAGTTTAGTTGTTTGTTTTAGCTTTAGCTTAAAACATCGTAATCTTCGCTCTTGAGCGTTAAGTTCCCATGCGTAATATATTGCGGTGGTTTCTGTAATTGTAATTTTTTGAATAAGTAATACGTTTGTATTTTTATTAGAGGTATTAAAGCATGGTTCAGTGATCGTGCAATTATTATCTATATTAATAAAAATATTTACTCCTGTTGCTTGGAATAAACATTTTTATTAAGTCGCTCTTATTTTGATCTATAGATAAAGATTATTTAGAAAAGAAAACTGTTTGCTAATAAAAGCAAAACAGTTTCCATTCCAATTAAAATAACAATTCGGGTAAAATATTCTTTTTCGTTTGTGAGTTGATTAATGTTCCATCAGCCAACACGTCAGCAAAATCAATTCCTGAACTTGTTATTATTTTTACGGATATTCCCGCATATGTATTTACAAGTGCATCTTTCAGTTGTTCTACACTTGTGCAATTTGTACCATTACTATCATAAGCAACAAGCACATTTTTTGGGGCTTTTATAAAAGTCATGACATATCCTCTTGATATTGTTCGCCTCAAACATCTAATAAGTAAATTTGAGGCGTATATAAATGCTTGTTCGCTATGCTATTCGGAGTATTTCCCGATTAGCTAAATTAGCAAGGTTAAGCGATTTACATATATCAATCGTCCAAGTAGACATGTATTCTTTCATGCAAAGCGTTTGATTATTCTTAGGATTTTCAAAAGCAGATGATTGATCGCATATAAAAAAATCATTCAAGTAGCCTTTTTCAAAAAAGCTAACCGGTTTAGTTAACAACAGTTTTTTTAAAGTGTTATCAAAAACTGTGTTTACTCCCCCATATTCAATGGTATTTTTAATTGCCATATAATCGATCGCGCCATGAAATACTTGATGTAATTCAAACTGGTAACGTTCTAAATCTTTACCGACTTCGCCATTAGTTTTATACGATGCAGAAGCGTATATAAAATTAATGATGGATATGTGATCTTTAATATCCATTTTTTTTATCAAGCCTTTTTTATCAGCCGCTAAAACCTTATTTCCAGTTTTCATTTGAAGCCATGTTAAATATGATTCAAGTTCTTCCATGGTGATAGGATTTAGGTTATTAAGTGCCTTTTTCATGCTATTTTGGCATTTAATTTGTATTGCTTTAATCTTTTCAGAGTTTTTCGATTTAGCCCAATCTTTGTTTAAATCATTCTTAAACTGAGTGGAGTAAATTGTTCTTATAAGTTTAAAGCTTAGAGATAAAGTAATCTCAATGGCTTTATTATGCTTTTCTTTGGTAGTCATGTTATATCCTCATATAAAAAACTTTTCAGTTTATTGATTAAGAGCTTTACACCTTAAGTTAAAGTGTAAAACTTTTTTATTAATGGTTTAAGTTGTTCCATTTCCCAGTTATCCCATTTAGCAGAATAACTAGAAACTGGTTTTGCTTTCCCGCTAATTTGGTGCAAGCTAATATCTTTTATTCTAGAAATTAACTCTTGGGGGATTTTAACTTTTCGTTTTCCAATTAATAAATTTCGGGTTTGTTCAACCAGATGAATTTCTAACGAATCATTAGAATCTAGTGTTAATTCTTCCTTTAGATTGTAAAGCCGCGCATCAAATACTGTAATAGCATTTAATTCGTCATTTCCAATACTCCAAAAAAGAATTGCAGAGTCACTTTCGATAGTTAAACCTACTTTAAAATTTCCATTATTAAACAAATCTAATTCTTTTTGATTAATATTACTGTAATTAAAAAGTAATGTATTACTGTGGTTTTTAAATAATTCAGCGATTGTGAAGTCGCCTTGTTTGTTTGGATCATTTGGCGTTACTGTCTCGTAATGACCAAAAAGTGGGTATTTTTCCATGTTATTTCCTCTTAAAAATGTGGCGTTAGCCTTTATAAAGGTGAAGTATCACCAAGAATTTATATATTATTCTTTACTATGCAAATCGTCAACTTTGCTATTACCATGATTGTTTTTACTTTTTTAAATTCATTAGAAAAATCAAAAGAAAGTTAACCATGTTCTATGCTTATAGACAATTAGTGAATAACATTTTTAAGGGTGGTTTCTTGAGGGGAATAAGGCGAATGGAGTTTTATTTTTGCAAAACCATCACCTCTTGATCTACTTTTGTTATTTCCTTTTTAGATGATCCTCGCACAGTAAGCAAATGAATCGGTCAAGCTATAACCAGAATAGTTATAGCTTGACTGATTTAATGTTTGTTAGGGTGGTAATTGTAAATCTCCCACGTTTTTTTATCTATATTGATAGGATCTACTGTCATTTCATTGCAATCAAAATAAGCGCCATGATAGGCAATTGAACCATTTAAAAATAAATTGGTTAGTAGTTGCCCTCCAATTCTTGCACAAAACGCATTTACGCCTAAATTTTGCTTTTGGAGGCTCTCGATTGCAGAGCAACTTTTTTCTAAACCTGCATCGTCAGAGAGGTTACTAAAATCGTAAAGGTCGCATATATGAGGTAATTCTTTATCATTACCAAATTGTCCAAGCACTATATTGCCCGATGCTTGCGTGTTACCTACATCGAGCCAAAGCAATTTTCTGTCCATTGAGTAATGAGAAGTAGTGTCTACTACCTTGTCGAAATATTGAGCTATTTCATAACGTATAGATGGAATATCTACTGCCGTTATTATTAAGTTAAATGCTGTTAAAGATTTAGGAGTCGCTTTCTCAGATTTAGCAATAAAATTCATTCCGTGGAGGTTGTTTGTTGTCCATACCGTTGCATCTGCTTTTGACATACCTATCATTGTGCTGAAAAAGTTCTGTCTTATGCAGTTAGCCTCAGTAACAACACCATCATCAAATATAGTTACTTCTAATTTTGTTTCTGGTGATAGCACATTTAAGGCTTTCCCCAATCTAACAAGCTCTTGAGCTAAATAGCTACCTGTTCCCCCTGCACCAACAAGAGCTACTTTTATTTTTGTATTTACTAAATGACTTGGAACATAAAACATGGCAATACCTTTAATATTTAATAAATTTAGCAAGAGTCGATAACGGTTTTAATTCAGATATTTTTACTTTGTTTTTAGCTTTACTCTTTAACCACTTTGCATAATTTTTAGGGATTTCTTCATTTCTAAATATATGGTTCTTTTCGCCATTGAAATGAGTTTTAGTCGAATCTAAATATGCAATTGTAATTTTTTCTATGTCGTTATGTTCTGGCAAGCTTACTGACCCTAAGCAAATTTTTCCGTTATCGGTATTTGGGAAAGGTGGTTGATAGAGCTGTGTATCAAGCGTAGGGCGATTCTTAGATGATCTAATTACTGCGACACTTAATGCCCTGCCTTTTCTCACAAATAACAACGTAGGCCAGTTAAAACGTCCTGCATAGCCTTGTTTACCATATTTGTAGTAAATAAACTGTTCTGGACTTGGTGTGTATGTCCATACCAAAAGATTAGGTTTACTAACAAGAATACGAGGATCAATTAATTCAACCTCATTGCTATAGTTCCCACTAATCGCTTTTTCATTGCTTTCATAAATATCATTCAAATTTCCTACAAACTCACCGAAATTGATGATTTTACCTGTTGATATTTCTTCTTTATTTTGCGTGAACTCTGTCACGTAAGAGACACCACTGAAACTTTCTAAAACAAAAATACGTTTTATATTAGATTTTTGTTTTTTTTCTTTAAAAGAATTAGGTTGTAGTTCTACTACGTCCATCATTTTAAACCTCTCTCACTCAAATTTGTTGTAACTCTATGATATCGTCTTATTTTTTTTGTCAAGCCTACCTAAACTTAAAAAATGCAATCCATAGATTCGATGTATGAAAGGTTGAATTCTTCTATTGTTGATTCATTATATGTCTCAGAAACCCTACCAATGCTCATTAATGTAATAAATACGTTAAATATATAACGAGCGGTAAACGTATATTCAAGTGCGTTTAACGTATCTTCTGGTGAGCAATCTATCTTTATTTCTGAGTTGTTATCGCATAGCTCATAATAATCTTGGCTTTGTGCTTGGATCATAGAATAAGCATCATATTCATATATTAAAAAATCTGTATTTGCGTAATGCCCTTGGTGTTCATACGGTGATAAGTCCGTTAGTTTTTCTTTTATTATGTTTGTTTGACATTTAAACCATTTTAAAAGAGAGGTCTTTTCTGAGTCCTTAAATTCTTTATGTTTTTTTTCTTTTTCATTTAGAGTAACTATTAATTTAGCAATATCAGAATATTGCTCATAAAAATCTTCTTCGTTTAACTCTAAATCTTCATGGCCTTTATTCTTTATAATTTCGTTTAGAATTTCCTTTTCAGAGGTGGCGTTGGCGATAAATTCATAGTTTAAATATTCCTCAAATAAATACATATCTGCATTTTGATGCAAAGCATCATTATCGGTGGAGAGAAAAGCGAAGTAGCTTATTGTAGATATTTCACTGTAAAGATAATCAAAAAAATCTTTATTTTCTTTTTTATGAAAATCATGGCGTGTCAAAGAAAATCCACATGGAATGATCGCTAAATAAAAAGGGTCTGTATTATATTCACTTTCTTTTGAAAAACTGATATCAGGCTTTGTTAGCATTAATGGAGCTAATGATTTTTCAATTTCATTATACTGCTCTAATGTTATTTTTTTACCATCTGAAGATAATGCTTCAAGCAACCCTGATACCATCTTTTCTTTTCTTTTATTAAATCTCTTTGTTATGTTCTGGTGGATAGCCTTTAACAATAGATTTAAAAATGGAGCAATATCTAATAGCTCTTTTTTGATGATTAGTTGCTCAAGCTCTTTATCAAGCCCCAAATGCAATGCTAATTTGCATACATCGACAAAATAATCTTCTGTCATTTCAGTTGCGTTATATTTTGGGATATTTATTTGTACTTGCTTTGGTTCTTTGCATTTTGCTGATAATTCTTTTAGCAGTTCAATAGTTTCAACTTCTCTGCTAATAAATTTAGAGCTTGTTTGCTGTCCGTGGGGCAATTCGGGATTGATTCTTGGCTCAACTTTTCTTTGTTTACCATTAGTAATTTCGTTTGCTGTTTGTGCCATTGTCTTGCCTCTTTTAAAATATCCGCTTTCGCTTGTTTTTCTGTCATTTTAACACCTAATGTTAACCGTTGGTTGCAACTTTCATTAAAGGTACGTTATATAAAAGCGTTCCATCATTTTGAACTATCGCATCGTCCTCAAACACCTGAGTGTGGCGCATCTGTGGGTATTGCTTGGCTAGATATTGAAAAGCTTTTTCAAAAGGTAAATCGCTTAGTTCATCTTTAATTTTCATAGCTCCGATTTGAAAATAACGAATAGGTGCAGTTGTAATTGTTAATTGATTATTTGTAGTTTTCATAGTGTTACCTTTTTAGTAATTTAGTTAAGTTTATTTTTATAGTTTTAATTTTGCTAACATATCATCAAATGAAAAATCACCTTGTTTTTCTTCTGATGGTTCAACTTGTGGTGTTGGTGTTGGCGTTGCTTTAGCTTTAGGCGTTGCTTTAGCTTTAGGCGTTGCTTTAGCTTTAGCTTTAGCTTTGCTTTCGTCTGCCAATTTTTTTGTCTCAGCAATAGCATGATCTTTATTTGAAGCTATTTTCACTTTAGCCAACGCTTGAGAATAATCTTTAATTTCATTCTCCATCAATAAATGATCTTCTATGTTGCCAGTTAAAACTAGAGCCTTACGCCCCTTTGCCATAACAGCTATGTTCTTTTGTCCGTTTTGATCTGTAGCAATGGTTAAAGTTACTTCATTTAGTTTCAATAATTTTTCTAACATGGTTATTTCCTTTTTTAGTAATCTTGGGTACAGGGTTTATTTTACCCTGTACTTAATTTTGTCAACCCTAATGCTTAGTTGTGATAAAACGGTTTCTTAATTGCGTCAATGAAAAAATCAGGAGCGAAGTTAGTCCAGTTGAAATTAAAATTTAGAATCTCCAAAACTTGATCATTAGACTTTTTAGTTAATAAAGCCGAATAGTCTTTGTCAGATTTCTCCGCTTTATAGGCTTTGGTAAAGCCAGAATCTTCTAAAACCATTATGCGAATTTGTTTTGTCATCAGCGATAAATTTTCTATCGTAGGTTTCCATGCTTCAAGTGCTTTTTCTTGGAAATTATCAGTGCGTTCTCTTGCACACTCTATAACGGTTTTTTCCATGTTTAATGAGCTACTTTGATAGTTCGTTGTTAATTCATCTATTGAGGCTTTTTTTAATGCCTCTAATTCTTTCTCGCTTTTCTTTAACAGGAGATTAACTTTGGTCGTTAAGCTACCTTTACCTAAAGTCGATAGTAAAGATGCGACTGTTAATGCCAATTCATAGTTAGGGTGTTTTTTTAGAGCGTTTGAAGCAATAGTTCGGATCTCTTTTTGCGCGTTGTCTTTGCAACGATAGGGGATAGATGCAACTTTTTGAGTTTCAGCTTTAGTTGTACTTTCTTTTTTTACTACTGTTTTTTTAACTATGTCATTTTTAGAGCCATTTATAGCCACTACTTCGTTTTGCAATGGTTCTTCTTCAACAGAAAGTGGGGTAATATTTGATTGCATTAATACAAGCATTTTCTCTTTTAAACATGCTGAATCAATGCACTGGTTCTCTATTATTTGACCTTGACCTAATTCG